>ERZ1034730.125-NODE-125-length-34976-cov-18.083360_pt1 | contig 34976 bp, 34 predicted proteins | sample MGYA00520650_ERZ1034730 | MGnify/ENA primary metagenome ERZ1034730 (study PRJEB33766, sample SAMN09781702) | gut metagenome | biome: gut microbiome | host: Homo sapiens | place: Madagascar | study: EMG produced TPA metagenomics assembly of the PRJNA485056 data... | reverse complement strand
CAATTTTTATGCCTAATTTTTTTAGTTTCGTGTCCAATTTTTGTTGACAAGTGCAATATTCCAACACTTTCATGCAATACCGCTACGTAGCCCCCTCACCCCTTCGGGGAGCTCCCCCGATGGGGAGCCAAGAACGTTCTGCCGCTTAACTTAATAGCCTTCCCCTCTAGGGGAAGGTGCCCGAAGGGCGGATAGGGCACTGGCGGTATGCAAATCATTGTTTGAAATCGCCAGTCACGTTCTTGTAAGCGTGCGAAAAACGGCAGCATACGAGCGCCGCGGAGTATAAATCATGGCGATGCCCGAAGGCTTTGGGATAACAGGTTTCCCGTTTGCGCGTTTCTCTCATGACCCGTTTCCCCGCGAATGACAAAGATTTCTCGCATGCGCTCGAAATGACGATGTGAGAGTCTGCTGTTTCCCAGCCACCAGTCACCAGTCACCAGTCACAAAAGTCGCAAATAAAAAAACGCTTTGAATCATTCATGATCCAAAACGCTTTTATCATGTCCTATTCGTCGACCTCTTTGATGCAGGCGACGGTCATATCATATTTTTCCTTCAGCTGCGGGAAGAGGGTGTCTGTGCCGTCCATGGTACCGGCGCGGAGAATTTCTGTGATCTCTATTGCCAGCGGGGAGAGCTGGCTGAAGCCGAGGTTCTGCGTGATGCCCTTCAGCGTGTGTGCGGCGCGGAAGGCTTCATCCACGTTTTCCTCAGCGAGGCTCTTTTCGAGCAGCGCGAAGGTGGGGTCATCTAAGAATTTCAGCGCAAAACGCTTGATAAAGGCGTCGCTCGGGAGACGGCTCTTCACTTCGGCGTAGTCAGCGCCCATTTTGTTGTAGCATGCTTCGATATTCATAGGAAACTCCTTACATGGTTTAAGGAAACACTGATTCAATCGTTGTCAGATTTCATTCTTGGATTTTTATACAGAGCAAGGAATCATCTGACGCGAATAGCGAGCTATTTAAGGAGGATGATGACGAAGCTATGTATAAAAATCCATATGAAATTCGACTCTGCGATTTAATCAGCGTTTCCTTAACATTCAATGGATTTGTGGCGTGGTGCGCCGCGGAAAGGATGAGAGGGGAGGAGCAGATCATCGGTCACAGATCCCGGATGATTCCGTCGGGGATTTTCCGATGGATGTCAAGGCCGGTGCTGTTTTTCTGCAGTTCCTCCTTCAGGCTGTCTTTGATGTCCAGCAGACAGTCCAGGAGGAGCGGGTTGAAGAGGCCGCATTCCCCGTCGAGGATCATCCGGATGGCTTTTTCGTGAGCGAAGGCGTCCTTGTAGACGCGCTTGCTTGTCAAGGCATCGTAGACGTCAGCGATGGATACGATCTGTGCGGAGATCGGGATGGCATCGCCCTTGAGGCCGTCGGGGTATCCGCGACCGTCCCATCGCTCGTGATGCCAGCGGCAGATGGCGTAAGTCACCTTGACAAAGGGCTCTTCCCGAAAGGCTTCCAGATGTTCGACCATCTTCGCGCCGATCAGGGTGTGCGTCTTCATGATCTCGAATTCTTCCTTGGTCAGCTTGCCGGGCTTGTTCAGGATCTTCTCATCGATACCGATCTTGCCGATGTCGTGGAGAGCGGCGGCATTCGTGATGAGGGCTTCATCCTGCCAGGTGAGATGGTAGCGGTTGGTGCGCTGCATGACACGCGATAAGAGAAGTTCGGTGATGCGGCTGACACTCAGGATGTGCTTGCGGCTTTCCCCGTTTTTGAGACCGACGACTTCGGAAAGGATGCTGATGATGATGTGGTTATTTCGTTCTTTTTCCTGGATCTGGCTTGACACCAGACTCAAAAGACGGCGCTGCTTGGCATACAGCTTTGTGATATTGTCCGAGCGCTGGCGGACGACGTTCATGTTAAAGGGGCGGGTGATATAGTCGGACGCGCCCATGTCATAGGCTTTTTGAATGAAGGTAGGGGAGTCTTCGGCGGAGATCATCATGACGGGGATGTCATCGAGCCAGCGTTCCTTCTGCATGACGGCGAGTACATCGAAGCCTCCGAGCTTCGGCATGACGACGTCGAGAAGTACGAGGGAGATCTTCGTGCCAAGCTCATAGAGGAGAGCGAGCCCCTTTTCACCGTCTGCGGCTTCGAGGATCTCGTAACGATCGCGCAGCATTTCTTTCAGGAGATCCCGGTTCAGCTCCGAATCATCGATGATGAGTACCTGCGGCTTCGCGGCAGGGGCATCGAGCAGCGCCTTTTCATATTCCACCTCTTCGTCCATGGCCACGGTATTTTTGTAGGACTTGGCATAGTACATGAGCTTGTCCGCACGGGAGACGACTTCTTCGATGCTGCCGTTGTAGAGCATGGCGCCGCCGATGCTGGCAGAGATCTTAAGTCCGGGGAATTCGGGGAAGTCTGCCTCATGGATGTGCTCTTGGATGGTGAGGAGCTTCTCTGCGAAGATGGAGGAGGAGACGTTCGGCATGATGAGGAGAAATTCATCTCCGCCATAGCGGATCAGTTTGTCTGTGCAGCGGATGCCTTTCTTCGTGATCTGTACCAGCGCCTTCAGGGCGGCATCGCCTGCGCTGTGGCCGAAGGTATCGTTGTAGAGCTTCAGGTCATCGAGGTCGATCAGAGCGATACCGGCAACGCCGGAGAAGCTCTTCATTTTGTCTTCCCAGAAACGGCGGTTGTACGCGCCGGTCAGGGCATCGATGTAGAGCTGCTGGCTGAAGGACATCAGCTGGTCATAGCCTTCCGCAAGGAAGAGGTCTGTATTATCGATGTGCTTCAGCATTTCCAGCACGTAGGGTACTCCTTCGATCGTGAGCGGTCTAGCAAAGATCTGGTACATTTTGCCGTCGATGACCTTGAAGTGGAGATGCATGCCCTTATCGGTAAAGGCGCTCTGAGGGGTCTGAGGGGCGCAGAATTCACAAGTGCTCCGGCGGCTGTCATCATCACATGCGGAACCATCCGCTGTATCCCCGTCTTCGGGAGGCGCAGCCTTGACAAGACGTACTATGGAAAAAACCTTCCGCAGACACTGTATGTCCTTCTGCACGCTTTCCATGGTCGATGATTCTTCTTTGGAACTCATGTCGTACTCCTCTTCTGTGTTTTCCGTACTGCTTTTCGCGCTAGTTTATTATCTTTCATTGTACTATATATTTGTTCCCCTGTAAAAGAAACTTTGTACTAGGGAAGCACGGATTCAATCTGACAACGATTGAATCCGTACTTCACTAATTATAACGCCTAATCCTTAGTCGCCAGAAACTGCCCACGCAAAAACGCACAGCCGTGAGGCTGTGCGTTTCCTTAGGGGAATGCTGATTCAATCGCAGAATCCGTGTTTCCTTAGTCCTCTTTCCCGAAGGGGCAGTCCTTATGATATTTTTGGTGATGTTTCTTATAGCTTTCCTTGGGGCGGCATTCGTTTCTTCTGTCACGATACGTGGTATCGCCCTCTTTGACACAGGGCGGGCGCTTGTGGTGGAATTCCCGCTCTTCTTTGTCCCAGTGATCGTGGAATCTCTTGTACTTTTTGTGATGGCGGTATTCCGGCGGCGGGAGGGGATCTCCCGGATGCTCGGCTTCATGGAGAGCGATGTGGTAGTCACGGCCCTCGGTATCGCTGTCCGCTGCTGAAGCAGTATTCCATGCAAAGGCTCCGGCGGATAAGAAGGCAAGCGCGCAGGCTGCGATCAGGAAGCGTTTTTTGATGGTAGTCATAATGGGGCTCCTTTCGGGGGGAAAAGACGCAAGTTTCAGGGGTGTTGTTATACGCTGGATTGCTGGATGCAGAATTAGAAATGAGAAATGAGAAATTAGAAATGGTTGTGCGGCGCGCAATTCATACAGCGCCGCCAGTTTCCTTAAATATTTCCGAGAAAGCTATAAACTTCGGCGCTATACTATTTGATGTGCCGCTCCACCATTTCTCATTCATGGCACCAAGAATTCAGCGGATAGCCACTCATGAAACAGCGCATTCCCTGGCATCACAAGCGATGCCACTCTACGTCATCCTCATCGGTATGACGTTTCTTTTCTGGATGGGCTTTTTCTTCATCCTTCTTCAGCTGATCCGGATGAAGTTCGTAATACTTCTTCTCCCAGTCTTTCAGCTCGCGCTGGGCGGGCTTCTTGGCCTCCGCCTGCTGGGTATTCTGCGGCGATGGATCCTTGGCGCTCGCGGCGTCAGCGAGGAGAGCGGTGCCCGTGAGGGCAAGACCTAAGAGAGAAGCAGTGAGGAGTACATTCAGTTTTTTCATGATGATTCATCCTTTCTTTCAGGGCGGCAGGGAGCCGCATAAAAAATCTGCTGTACTCAGTATATATAGAAACGCAGGGAAAGGGAAGGGGAGAATGGGTTCAGGGTTAGCCCCTCGGGCGGCTCGTCCTTTGATTCCGTTTGAGAGTCTCGTTTGAATGAGAAATTAGAAATGAGAAATGCGAAATGGTGGTGCGGCGCAAAAAATAATGAAGCGCCGCGGAGTTTTGATAGCGCTTCGCGCGCATCGTCATCTCGAGCGAAGTCGAGAGATCTTCCTTGCAGAGCGGTCAGTGTACCAATTGCGCTATTTCAATCACCGCTTGCTCCTAATCCCCAATCCCTAATCCCTAGCCACTCATCCCTGCTTTCAAACTTCAGGGTTCAGGGTTAGCCCGTGAGGCGGGGTGGCCTTTAATTCCGTATGAAAGCTTTGCTTGAATGAGGAATGAAGGTGGCGGCTTCGTCGCAAATATATATTTTGCAGCGAAGCTGCCACCACAACCCTGAACCCATCAACCTGAACCCTGAACCCATAATCCTTATTTTCCCTCTTCCTGCGGAGCTGCCGGCGGGTCTGCTTTGTCGTGCGCGCTCTGGTGATGGTCTTTGTCTTCCATTTTTGGATGGGACGGATTCATCATGGGCGCGCGCTGTTCTTCTTTTCTGGGACGGGCAGCGGGCGGGGGCATTTTGCCAGGCTTGTCTTTTTTATCCCGGCCAAAGGTCTCCATGATCTTCGGGCGGTTCACCTGTGCCCAGTTTCTGTACGCTGGGGCGTCATTGACGAGGAAGGAGGCAGCGGCGCTCATCATGGAGATGACCGCGAGTGCGATGCAGACGACGATCTTTTTCATTTTTCTTCACCGCCTTTCTCTTCTTTGGAAAAGGAATCCTGCAGGGCGCGGCTACCTTCTCGTCCGATGAAGAAGATGGCAAGCGCGGCGGAGAGGCCTGCGACGCCGATGGAGAGCTTCGTCATGAGGTGAAGGCCGGGCAGAGGCATGACGCCGGGCAGCGGAGCAAACTCGATGGAGATGAGAGCGAGGACCAGCAGGGTCGCGCAGATAAGAATGATAGCGAGGAGAAGGCTGGTGCCGTAGAGCAGGCGCGAGGTGAGATGCGCCGCCCTTTCGGCAGCCGCAGGCAGCTTCGGACTGACCTCATCCCAGGCTTTTCCCGCTTTGCGGGCCGCTGTGGCCGCGGCTTCCTGCGCCGCTTCCTTCGCGTCATCGGTGAAGCGCGCGCCTTTGGATTTCTCATCGACGACGCCCTCAGAAGCGTAGGACTCATAGATATCCTTCGGACTTCCGAGCTCCTTTGCGATGGCCTCTTCGTCGAGTCCGCGCTTCTTTCCTTCTTCAAAGTGGGCTTCGTAATCTGCGAGGATCTCTTCCACCTCGCTCTTCTTTGCATTTCTGAAATAGTAGCGGAGAAGGTCTAAAAATTCTGTTTTATTCATTGAGGCTCGCCTCCTTCTTGCATGAGCTTCTGTACTGCTTTGTTAAATTCCTGCCATTCTTTGACAGACTCTTTGAATTCCGTGCGCCCGCTGTCCGTGATGCGGTAGTACTTTCTTGGCGGACCATTGTGTGACTCGGCGAGATAGGTATCGACGAGCCCATCCTTCTTGAAACGGTTGAGGAGCGGGTAAATGGTGCCTTCGGACATTTCGATGTATTTGGAAATCTCTGTCACCAGCTCGTAACCGTAGAAGTCTTTCCGGCGGAGCATGGAGAGCACGACGATCTCCATCACTCCCTTCTTGAGTTGGACGTTCATGATCGCTCCTTTCTTTAGAATTTTGGGGAAATGCTGATCGCATAGGCGACCTTGGTTCTCATCTGCTAATACTATATCACAAGGTACTTTGCAATGCAAGGTACTAAATGATAAAAGGGTCTAGGGGATTGGGGCGTGCTGTTCCTTGATTGCGAGCGAAAGCTTCGCTTGAATGAGAAATTAGAAATGAGAAATGCGAAATGGTGGTGCGGCGCATAAAAATATGGAAGCGCCGCGGAGTATCAATAGGGCGATGCCCGCTTGAGACTTTAGATGTCAGACGTCAGAGGTCTGATCTCTTCCAGCCTATAATCAGTATTTCCCTGGTGTCACAAGAAGGGAAATACGGTGTTTCATCCAAGTTGATGCGTGCAGCTGATTTTCAAAAGGAATACAATAAAGATCCCTCGGCTACGCTCGGGATGACGATGGCGAAGAATCCCAGTCACTAGTCACCAGTTACTAGTCACCGGTCACTCCCAATCCCTAAACCCCAGCCACTCATCTCTGCTTTCAAATTGTTATGCGCCGTACCACACCAGTTGGACCCGCTAAATCCCAAACCTTAAACGCAAGGCTCAAAAAATTTCCATTTGACAAACCTGCGTGTATCCGTTATACTTGCAATCAAGTTCAAACAAGTACATGCTGTGAACGAGAGGAAATCGGAAGTTCGGAGCCTCAGAGAGCCGGTGGATGGTGAAAACCGGTGCGACGTATCCGTGATCTATCACTCGTGAGCTTCCCGGCCGAAGGTAGTAGGTCTGGACGGATGTCCCCGTTACGGAATAGCCATTAAAGTATAATGCAGGGTGGTACCGCGATCTCGCCCCTGTCCCAGAGTGGACAGGGGCTTTTTGATTTCCGGTATGACCCGTGGCAGAGTATAAATGCAAGGTGGTACCACGCAGAAGCGTCCTTGCCCTTTCGGGGCAGGGACTTTTTTCTTGGACCATTTGCTGATGGTGAGTGATAAGCCGGAGTGGTACCGCGCCCAAGCGCCTCCGATGAGAGTATTCTCATCGGAGGCGCTTTTTTTATGAGGAAGGGGATAGGATACCTCCTTCCTGATTTCCTAAATAACACATGACACACAACAAACAATCAAGAAAGGTTTGCTATTGACAACCAAAGGAGAACTAAAAATGGAAATGAAAAAAATGATGAAAAGAGCAGGACTTGGACTGATGCTGGCAGCTGCGATGGCAGGCCTGGCAGGATGCGGCGGCAATGGCAATAAGGAAAGCGCTTCGAAGCCGGCAGCAGGCGCGAAGGTCGCAAAGGTGGGCTTCCTGAATGGTGTGTCGGGCGGTGTTGCTTCGTATGGTCTTGCGGAGAAGGAAGGCTTTGACCTGGCGGTCGAGGAAGTGAATAAGGAAGGCAAGATCCACTTCGATGTCGAAATGGCGGATACGAAGGGCAATGTGCAGCAGTGCGTGAGTGCGGCGCAGAAGATGATCGCTGCCAAGAAGGTGCTTGTTGTCGGCCCCTTGATCTCCGGTGAATACAAAGCGGTCGGCCCGCTCTTCCAGAAGGCACAGATCCCGCTCCTCGGCGTAGCGACCACCGCAGAAGGCCTCATCGAGATCGGCGACTACATGTTCAGAAACTGCGTGCCGGAGTCGAAGAATATCCCGCAGACCGTGCAGAAAACGCACAAGCTCCTCGGTTATAAGAATGTGGCTGTCCTCTACTCGAACAACAACGAGCATCAGGTATCTGCCTACAAGACCTTTGTGAAGGCACTCGAAGCGGAGGGCGTGAACATCGTCGCGACGGAAACCTTCGCGGATAAGGATACGGACTTCTCCGCACAGCTGACGAAGATCCACAATGTGAATCCGGATGCGGTCGTCGTTGCCGGTTACTATCAGGAAGGCGGACTCATCCTGAAGAAGATGAGAGAAATGGGAATGAATCAGCCTGTCCTCGGGGATAACGGCTTCGTTTCGCCGGAACTCATCAAGATCGCTGGAGTGGCCGCTGACAATGTGTATGTCTCCTCTATGTGGTCTGCTGACCGCAACAGCCAGGCGACCAAAGACTTCGTGAAGAACTTCAAGGCGAAGTACAATCACGATCCGGACAACTTCGCAGCTTGCGCTTATGTCTCTGTGAAGCTCGCAGCGAAAGCGATGGAAGATGCCGGCACCACAACGGATTCGAAGAAAGTCAGAGAAGCTCTCGCGAATGTAAAGAATTTCGAGTCCGCTGTCGGACCGATGACCTTCAATAACTCCGGGGATCCGGATGTCGACCTCGTCCTCCTCAAGGTCGAAGGCGGAAAGTATGTGGCGCTGAACTAGTGGCTGGTGACTAGTGACTAGTGACTAGTGACTGGTGACTAGGAAAATGGCAAACAAAAAACGCAGCTTGATACGGCTGCGTTTTTTGCTTGCCAATCATCCATCATTTACAACTGCACCGAGATCAGGATTGCTGATCCAATGGCATCGCCGCTGGGATTCCGCGCGGGGGTAAAAGTCCAGGATTTTACGGAGCTTACTACATATTTTGAAAGGATTTTGAAATCTGCGGTGGGGAGCGTTTCATCTTTTAATACTTCAGGCGCGCCGTCCATCGTGCCGTCGCTCTTTATGTAGACTTTTACCGTGAGGACGGGATGTCTATTTCTTTCAGCGGCTTCGCGGACTTCATCGGACATGTCTTTCAGGACTTGTGAGGCGGGGGCAGCAGGGACGGAAACCATGGTGGAGATGAAACGGATTGGGACAGAGGCGTTGCTGCTGACGGTCTTCTCGCCGCGCTTTGCCGGTTGGAACTGCCAGTGTTCCACGGATTCCACAGCGTACTGGTCGAGAATGACAGAGCCGGAGCTATTCATAACAGAAATATTGGTCGCGTTGCCGTCTTCAGTGACAGTCAGCATGATGAGCACCAGTCGATTGCCTGGGAGCGAAGCTAGCGCTTCTCGAATCGCAGTCGTCTGCGGAGCCATCTTTGGCGATTTCAAGGACGGCGGGACCTGCTGCGCTTCCGTGAGCGGGGTGCCGTCCTTATCCAGGTACACACCGCCTGCGGGAACGGCAGCCGATGCGGACGCAGCGAGCGCCAAGGTGAGCAGGCTTGTGAGAATGAGTTTTTTCATCAGAGTTCTCCTTTGAACAGTAAATAGAAGCTTTATGTTTCTTTCATTTATTCTAATGAATAAGGGAAATTTCTGCAAGGGGAAGGTTCAGGGGGCTCGTGGGGTGTATCGACTCTTGATTCCATTTGAAAGCCTGGCTTGAATGAGAAATTAGAAATGAGAAATGCGAAATGGTGGTGCGGCGCATCAAAATATGGAAGCGCCGCAGAATTTTGATAGCGCTTCGCGCTGTCGTCATCTCGAGCGTAGTCGAGAGATCTTCCTTGCAGAACGATCAGCGTGCCAATTGCGCTATTTCGATCACCGCTTGCTCCTAATCCCCAATCCCTAATCCCTAGCTACTCATTCCTGCTTTCAAACTTAGCCCGTGGGGCGTGCTGCCCTTTGATTTGGGATGAAAGTTTTTTCTTGAGTGAGAAGTGAGAAGTGGTGGTGCGGCGCATAAAAATATAGAAGCGCCGCAAGGTACAGATAGTGGCGATACCCGAAGGCTGGAGGAGAGAAGTCAGAGGTCTGATGTCTAGCGTCTGGCGTCTGGCGTCTGATATCTGATGTCTGATGTCTCCCAGTCTCCCCCAGTCCCCAGTCACTAGTCACTTCTTCATTTCAAATCCGTGATCCAAAAGCGCAGCGGCTTCCGTGAAGCGGCTGTCCCAGCCGGCGTGCATGATGACGGCGATGAGGGTCCTGCCATTTCTTGTGGCGGCTGCGGCAAGGCAGCCTTGCGCGGCGCGGGTGTAGCCGGTCTTGACGCCGATGGCGCCGTCGTAGGTGAAGAGAAGATGATTGGTATTCGTGCAGGGAAGATTTTTGTTCGGGCGTTCGTAGTGGACCTGCTTGCTTTTGGTAGAAACGATCTGACGGAAATCTTTGTTTCGAAGGCCATACTGCGCGATCTTCGCCATGTCGCGGGCTGTCGAGTAGTGGTCTTCATCCGGCATGCCGTTTGCATTGACGAAGTGGGTACCGACGGCTCCGATGGCGCGGGCTTTTTCATTCATCATGGAAGCGAAATGGTTCACATTTCCGCCGATGGCTTCTGCGATGGCGGTGGCTGCTCCGTTATCGGACATCAGCATCATCTGGTAAGTCAGATCTCCAAGGTGGATCCATTCGCCGCCGTAGAGCTCGGTGGATTCGACGTTGGCGGCATTCGCACTGATGGCGATGGTTTTGAGCGGATTCCCCTTTTCCAGGGCGAGGATGCAGGTCATCATCTTCGTCATGCTGGCAGGATATTCGCGCTTGTCCGCATTTTTTTCATAGAGGACTTCGCCGGTCTTCGCGTCCATCAGGATCGCGGCGTCGGCAGTGAGCAGGGGTGCGGCGGCAGAAGCAGGAAGGGTGGTGAGGGATAGGAAGAAAAGGATGAGAAGATGAATGAGAAATTTCATATTTGCTCCTTCTTTGGTATCAGGGTTAGCTCGTGGGGCGGGGCGCCCTTTGATTCCGTTTGAAAGCTTTGCTTGAATGAGAAATTAGAAATGCGAAATGAGAAATGGTGGTGCGGCGCAAAAAAAAATAAGGAAGCGCCGCGGAGTATAGATGGTGGCGATGCCCGCAGGTGGTATTTCAGTCACTAGTCACAAGTCACTCGAGGCTTCTAATCCTTAGCCACTCATCCCTGCTTTCAAACTTTCCTTACATCAAAACGCCCTCTGCCTTTGTGGCAAAGGGCGTTATCGTGATTTCCAAAAGCTGCCGCAGCTCTTACAGCAGGATATATTTCAGGATGAAGAGCACGGTCAGGATGTACATGAGCGGGCTGATCTTTTCTGTCTTGCCGGCGAGGGCATTGATGATGACGTAAGAGATGACGCCGAAGGAGATGCCTTCTGCGATGGAGTAAGCGAATGGCATCGCGATGATGGCGAGGTAGCATGGGATGGCTTCTGTCATGTCCGTAAAGTCGATGCCGGCTACAGCGGTGAACATCAGGAAGCCGACGGTAATGAGTGCCGGTGCGGTCGCAAAGGCGGGGATGGCCATGAAGAAGGGGGAGAGGAAGAGGGAGAGGATGAAGAGGACGGCGACGGTCATAGCCGTGAGACCGGTGCGTCCACCCTCTGAGACACCTGCTGCACTTTCGACATAGGTCGTGGTGGTGGAAACGCCGAGGACGGCGCCTGCGGTGGTGGCTACGGCGTCTGCCATGAGCGCGCCCTTGATGCGCGGCAGACGGCCCTCATCATCGAGCATATTGGCTTTGGCGGCAACGCCGATCAGTGTGCCCAAGGTATCAAAGACATCGACGAAGAGGAAAGCCAGAAGGACGACGACGAAGTTGAAGGTAGCGACTTGCGAGAAGTCGAGCTCGCCGATGAGGGGAGCGATGCTGGCCGGAGCAAAGGAAGAAAGGCCGGCGGAGAGATCGGGCAGGGTGCTGAAAGCGCCGTGCGCCGGATCCGGCACGTAAAGGCCGGAGACTTCGCAAAGGATGCCAAGGATCCATGTGAAGAGGATGCCCCAAAGAATGTTGCCTCTCACTTTGGCCACCATGAGGAAGGCAGTGAAGAGGACGCCTAAGATGGCGAGCACGACCGTGATGCCGGTGGTGTGGAAGGTACCGGCCATCATGGCCTGCTTGAAGGAGAAGAGGGAAATCTTGGTGGCCGGGTTGCCGACGATGATCTGCGCACCGGTCAGGCCGATGAAGCAGATGAAGAGGCCGATGCCGGCGGAGACGGCTTTCTTCAGATTGAGCGGGATCGCATTGAAGATCGCTTCACGGACATTCGTGAGAGAGAGCACGATGAAGATGACACCCTCGACGAAAACGGCAGCCAGTGCCATTTCCCAAGTGTAGCCCATCTGCTTCACGACGGTGAAGGCGAAGAAGGCATTCAGCCCCATGCCCGGTGCCAGGGCAAAGGGGTAATTCGCAAAAGCGGCCATGAGGACAGTCCCCAGAAAACCGGCGATAGCGGTCGCTGTCAGGACAGCGCCCTTGTCCATGCCGGCTGCGCTCATGATGGCCGGATTGACAGCCAGGATGTAAGCCATGGTCATAAAGGTGGTGATACCCGCCATGATCTCCGTCTTGACGGATGTACCGTTTTCACTCAGGTGGAAAACTCGCTCCAAAAGCCCCGTTTCTTTCTGCATGGGTATGCTCCTTTCGAAATCCATTATGGAAATTCGTACTTATTATAAGATGTTTGGAAATCAGTGGCAATAGAGAATTGGGTTGACTGGTGACTAGTAGCTAGGGATTAGGAGCCTCAAGTGACTGATGACTAGTGGCTCTCTCGCACCGTCATTTCGAGCGAAGTCGAGAAATCTTTGTTATTCGCGGTCAGGTGGGCAATGTTTGGAAAGTCCAAAACGGGAAACCTGATATAGAGAGACTTTCGGGCATCGCCCCATAAATATTTGCGGCGTAGCCGCTACTAATTTGCCTTCCCCATCGGGGAAGGGGGACCGCGTCAGCGGTGGATAGGGTGCTTTCGTAAATCGTCGACTTGAGACGCATTTTCCCACTCTCTTTCATACCGCCTGTGCCCTATCCGCCCCTTCGGGGCACCTTCCCCTAGAGGGGAAGGCTATTCATACTCGCGGCGAAGCCGTCACATTCATTCCTAATTTCTCATTCCTCATTTGAGCAAAGATTTCCTCCCCAATCAAGGAACCGCACGCCCCGTGGGCTAACCCTTACCCCATATGCTACAATAGACATAATCAATCAAATGAAAGAAGGTCGATCGAAATGAGCGTATGCAATCTGTGTCCGCGCGCGTGCAAGGTGGTGCGCAGGGAGAGCATCACGGGTGAGGGTCAGCTTGGCTATTGCCAGAGCGGGATGCTGCCGGTGATCTCCCGCGCGGCTCTTCATCACTGGGAGGAGCCGTGCATCGCAGGGACGCGCGGGGCGGGGACAGTCTTTTTCGCCGGGTGCAATCTGTCCTGCGTGTACTGTCAGAACTATGAGATCTCCGAAAGAAGAAAGGGCATCGAGGTCTCCGTCGAGCGTCTGCGGGAGATCTACTTCGAGCTCATTGCCCAAGGGGCGCACAATATCGATCTTGTGACGCCGACGCATTACACCCATGCGATCTTCCAGAGTCTTCGCGAGCCGCTGCCGGTGCCGGTCGTTTATAACTGCGGCGGCTATGAGAGCGTGCATACCGTGGCCTTTCTGCGCAAGAAGGTACAGTGCTGGCTGCCGGACCTCAAGTATTATGATGCGGAGATCTCCGGGAAATACAGTGATGCGCCGGACTACTTCGAAAGGGCAAGCGCAGCCATCAAGCAGATGTTCAAAGAGACAGGGCCCTATGTGATCGGGGCGGATGGCATTTTACAGAGGGGCGTCCTCATCCGCCATCTGATCCTTCCCGGCCAGGTGGAGGACACGAAACGGATCCTCGAGTATGTGGCGGAGACGTTCGAGCCGGGAGACGTCCTTTTCAGTCTCATGCGTCAGTACACGCCCTGCGGCCGCGCGGCGGAATTTCCGGAGATCGATCGCAGGATCACGGATGAAGAATACGAGGCGTGCGAGTCCTATATGGAGGAGCTCGGCATCATCGATGGCTACGTGCAGCAGAAGGAGAGTGCGGAAGCGGCCTTCATCCCTGCTTTTGACGGGACGGGCGTTTTAAGGAAACGCTGATTCAATCGCAGAGTCAGATTTTACAAGAATTTTTATACATAGCTTCGTTATAACCTTCCTTAAATAGCTCGCTATTCTCGTCAGGTTATTCCTTGCTATGCATAAAAATTCAAGAGTAAAATCAGACAACGATTGAATTAGTGTTTCCTTAAAATCATAAATCAGTAAAAAAACCAGATCTCACATACGTGGGGTCTGGTTTTTAGGTTCGGAGGTAGCCCGTGGGGCGGGGCGCCTTTTGATTACGTTTGAAAGCTTCGATTGAATTAGAAATTAGAAATGAGAAATGCGAAATGGTGGTGCGGCGCAAAAAATAATGAAGCGCCGCGGAGTATAAATAGGGCGATGCCCGTTTGAGACGTTAGACCTGGAGACTTTGAGACTTTAGACGTCAGATGTCAGACGTCAGATGTCAGACGTCAGATGTCAGATGTCTAATGTCTCCTAGTCCTTTAGTCACTAGTCACTAGTCACCAGTCACCAGTCACTAACTACTAGTCCAAAATCTCCGCAAATCGTTTCACGGGCATCATGGGCATCCGGTGCGTACCGATTGCTTTTTCCATCCATACGACATCGTACCAGCGGTCGAATTTATATCCGCTCTTTTTGAAGTTGGCGACAAGGTCGTAGCCCATATGGCTGTGGAAATCGACGCTGTTCGTATCCACATAGGGATCGGGTGTGGCGGGATAGGTGATGCAGGCGTAGAGTGTGACGATGCCCTGTGCGCGAAGATAGGTCTCAAGGGCTTCGTAGAGCTTGCGCCCCGCGCCGGTGTGACGGGTCTCCTTAGCGATGTAGATGGAGGTCTCGACATTCCAGTCATAGGCGGGGCGGGTATGGAAGGCGCTGGCGTAGACGTAGCCTATGATCTTTCCTCCCCGCTCTGCGACGAGGTAGGGATAGGCTTCAAGGGTGGTCTGGATCCGGCGTCGGAATTCTTCTTCGCTGGGGACTTCGTATTCAAAGGTGATGGCGGTCTTCGTGACGTAGGGGGCATAGATCGCAAGCAGCGCCGCTGCGTCATCGGGGGTCGCGGTGCGGATGGTGATGGGAGAGGATGTCATAGGAAGCCTTTCTGAAGATACAATGACTTTTTGGGGGATGGCTCCATGGGCGCAGTATCAGCCCGCCGTCTCAAATGCGGCTTTCCGCTTTTTCCATAAAAGGCTTTGCTTCTACGACGAAGCGGATATGTTCGGCCTCGCCGATTTCTCCACCTTCGTCATAGGCGATCAGGTGGAGGGTGATCTTCTTCCCTTTGACGACTGTGACGGTGGCTTCGGCGCGGACGGTGCTGCCGACGAGGGTGGGCTGCTTGTGGGCAAGGCCGATGAAGCCGCCGACGGTGGTTTCGCCTTCGGCGAGACCTTCCTTCACCGCATCGCAGGCGGCTTCTTCCATGAGAGCCGAGAGGACGGGGGTGGCGAGGACGGGGAGCGAGCCGCTTTTTACCACTTTCGCGGTATCATTTTCTGTGACGATCTTGGTGGCAGTGCCTTTCATTCCGATGGTGATGGACATGGGGATTCTCCTTTTTATCATAGATATCAATTGACCTGTTGGGATTGTTAGGGAAACACTGATTCTGTGATTGAATCAGCGTTTCCCTAGCTACTTCATTGTACCACGGACTATTATATATTTACATATGATATAATGGGTAGAGTAAAAAATAGAGACATCTGTCTCGGATAGGGGTGCTGTGTGGAAGACAACGACACAGAGATTTCTCAAAAAGAAGCGAAGAAGAAAGGTGTGCGCATCGCGCTCGGTATGGCGGCGGGGCTGGCCATCGCCCTCTTGGGCGGCTGGTATTTCTATGCGGCAGACCACGGGGCGCGCAGCGGAAAGACGCAGGTCAGGATCGAAAAGAATGCGACGGGAGGAGACATTGCATCCCTTCTGGAAAAGCAGGGCGTCATTGAGAGCGCGGTGCGCTTCCGTCTCTATGCCCGGCTCCTCGGGGAAGGGAATCAGCTGCAAAGCGGAAACTATGTGCTCGAAAAGGGGCTGACGATCCGGGAAGCCATCGATGCCTTAAAGCATGGGAAGACAGAGGCTGCGCTGGTCACGGTGCCGGAAGGTTCCACCGTGCATCAGATTGCCGCGCTGCTCGCGCAGGCGGGCATCGAAGGGGCAGCGGACTTTGAAGTGGAAGCGGCGACTTACGGCCCTTTGAAATTCCAGTACGGCCCCGTCGCGGTACCGATCAAGGCAGAAGGATTCCTTTTTGCAGACACGTACAGCATCCCCAAGGAGTACACGGCGCGTCAGATCTTAGATCTCATGTATCGTCATACCGATGACATGCTGACGCCGGACATCCGAAAGAGGGCGGAGGCGAAGCACATGACACTGCATGATCTTTTCACGATCGCCTCAATGGTGGAGCGCGAGGCGCGTTTCCCGGAGGATCAGGTGCCGATCGCCTCCGTCATGCTGAAGCGCCTTTCCATCGGTATGCCGCTCCAGATCGATGCGACGATCCAATATGCCTTGGGCGAGCAGAAGGCGGAGCTGACCATCGCGGATACGCGCATCGACTCGCCGTACAATACGTATACGCACCCCGGCCTTCCGCCGGGGCCGATCGGCAGCCCGGGACTTCCTGCCATAGAGGCGGTGCTGGCTGCCGAGCCGGGTGACTACCTCTACTACGTCGCGCAGGCTGACGGGCATCATGTATTTACGAGATCCTACGAAGAGCACCAGCAGGAGACGGAGAATATTTATGGATCCAGTTCTTGAAGCACTGAAAAAAGAGTTAGAGATCGAAGCCGGCCGTGACCAGGTCCCCATCATCCGAGGCCCGGAGCGCTCGCTCCTCCTTTCGGCCGCCGAGAAGGCTTCGCCGAAGCGTATCCTTGAGATCGGGACAGCCATCGGCTACTCCGCGCTGCTTTTGGCAGAGCGTTTCCCGCTCGCAGAGATCGATACGCTCGAGATCGATCCTGCGCGCCATGCCCGCGCGGAGGAGGTCATGCGAGCGGCCGGCTTCTCGCAGCGCGTTCACTGCCATCTGGGCGATGCGGCAGAGCTTTTGGAAACGCTGGAAGGGCCCTATGATTTCCTGTACCTGGATGGCCCGAAGGGCCAGTACCTCCGGCAGCTGAAGGCCATCGAGCAAAAGCTGTCGCCGCATGCGGTGATAGCGGCGGATAATGTGCTTTTCCGCGGCATGGTAGAAAGTGATGCACCTGTGCCGCATCGGTATCGGACGCTAGTCGTGCGCCTGAGAGAATATATAGCGTATGTGAGGACGCACTACGCTACGGTCATTTATAAGGATGGAGATGGACTGGCAGTCAGCTATCAATTAGAAATTAGAAATGAGAAATGAGAAATGGTGGCAGCGCCACACAATTCATAAAGTGGCGCAAATAGAAATGGAGGGGTGTCATGGCGCGGGAGAATGTTGTTCTTTCGAAAAGCAAGTGCTTTGCGGTTTGCATCATTCAATTGGTACAATATTTGCGTCAGAACCGAAGGCCCTATTTTATTATTGATCAAATCGGGCGATCCGGTACCAGCATCGGCGCTAATGTGACAGAAGCGCAGCATGCGATAAGCGAAAAAGAATTCTTGCAGAAAATGTACATCGCTTATAAGGAGTGCAGCGAGACATTATATTGGCTTGATCTCTTACATGCATCGCGGTACATTGAAGTGGAGATGTATTACAGTCTTTCCGAGAAGTGTAGGGAACTTGAGAAATTATTGACGATGATCACCAAAACAACTGCTTCGCATCTCAATAAAAAAATATAAAATTCGCGGCGCTTCCATATTATGATGCGCCGCTCCTTCATTTCTCATTTCGCATTTCTAATTTCTCATTATGAGGCAGTCGGATTTAGGGAAACGCTGATTAAATCGCAGAGTCAGATTCCACAAGAAATTTTATACATGACTTCGTCATAGCCTTCCTTAAATAGCTCGCTATTCGCGTCAGGTTATTCCTCGTCTTGTATAAAATTTCAAGAGTAAAATCTGACAACGATTTAATCAGTGTTTCCCTGGAAGAAAGGATACGAATGAAAAAAATAGAACTTCTCGCACCGGCGGGGACGATGGAAAAAATGAAAATGGCTCTTCTCTACGGAGCGGACGCCGTCTATCTTGCAGGGAAGGTCTTCGGCCTTCGCGCATACGGCGGCAATTTCACGAAGGAAGAAATGAAAGAAGCCGTCCGATATGCGCACGGGATGGGGAAGAAGGTCTACGTGACCGTGAATATCATCCCGCGCAATGAAGACCTGGAGGGGCTGGATGACTACCTGCGGTATCTGGAGGAGATCCACGTGGATGCGGCGCTGATCTCCGATCTCGGGGTCTTTTCACTGGCCCGCGAAGTAGCACCGACACTTCCGATTCATGTATCCACGCAGGCGAGCGCAGCGAACTGGCGGACAGTCAAGGTCTGGAAGGAGATGGGGGCAGAGCGCGTGGTGCTTGCCCGTGAAGTATCCGTGAAGGAAATGGCGGACATCCGCAAAAAGGTGGATATCGAGCTGGAAGTCTTCGGCCATGGCGCGATGTGCATTTCCTGGTCCGGCCGCTGCCTGCTTTCGAATTTCTTCACGCATGGCAAGCGCCAGTCGAACCGCGGCGAATGTATCCAGGCCTGCCGCTTCAAGTATTCGGTCATGGAAGAGTCTCGTCCCGGACAGTACTGGCCTATTGAAGAGGACGATCACGGGACATACATTTTCAACAGCAAAGACCTCTGCATGATCGATCACATCCCCGAGCTCATCGAGGGCGGCGCTTCTTCCCTCAAGATCGAGGGCCGCATGAAGAGCGTGTACTATGTGGCTGCGGTCGTCGCTGCCTACCGCAAGGCGATCGATACCTACTACGCAGAGCGCGGAGCTTACCGCGTGCGGGAGGAGTGGCGCGAGGAGCTGGAAAAGGTATCGCACCGTCCCTACACCACGGCGTTCGCTTTTCAGGAGGCGGATCATACCGCGCAGGAGTATGTCAAGTCACAGCCGGAGCAGCCGTATGATTTCGTCGGACTCATCCTGCCATCGGAAGAGGGGACGACCCGGGTGCAGCAGAGAAATCATTTCAAGGTGGGCGAGACTTTGGAGTACCTGACGCCGAAAGGGGATGTCGGCCTCTTCACGGTCGGGCCGCTCACCAATGGAGAGGGCGAGGCAGTCGACCGTGCGCCGCATCCGCTCGAAGTCCTCACCATGCAGACGGAGATGGAGCTCCCTGCCTATACCATTTTAAGGAGACGTGCGAAACATGGATGATACCAGAGTGTATATAGAGATCCCGCCGGAAGCGGTGAATTATATCAACCGCATCATCGAGGGCTACGAGTACCTAGGCATTTTGACGACGCTTGATCCGAAGCGCGCCACCTGCCAGATCAATTCGACCGCTGACACGAGAGACATCGTCATCGATGTCCTGACGCATCTTACGGATGTGGATGTGAAGATCTTAGGGAGCAGGGAAGAAGCCTTGAAAAAAGTAAAATGAGTGACTAGTGACTGGTGACTAGGGATTAGGGATTGGGAGCCTCGAGTGACTAGTGGCTGGGGATTAAAAGCAAACGGTGATTGAAATAGCACAATTAGCGAGCTGACCGTTCTGTAAGGAAGAGCGAGGGCTACGCTCGAGATGACGATGGCGCGAAGCGCTATCAAAATTTTGCGGCGCTTCTATATTTTTATGCGCCGCGCCACCATTTCGCATTTCTCATTTCTAATTTCTCATTCAAGCGATGCTTACAAACGGAATCAAAGGGCGAGCCATCCCACGGGTTCACACTGTTTCCCTTGACACTTTCCCAATAGGTGCTATACTTGATTGCTAAAGACGTATTGTCTTGACAATGAAGAGAGGCGATCATCGTCTCTTCGCCGTTTCATGATGATCTCGATGATCCACTTTCAGATAAAGGAGATACAAATAATGGCTGCCAATGGACTTATTACAGACTTATACCAGCTGACCATGGCGAATGCGCTCTTCAAGAAGGGCATGCATGAACGCCGCGTGGTCTTTGACCGTTTCTATCGCAAGAATCCTTTCAATGGCGGCTATACCGTGGTCGCAGGGCTCGCGCACCTGCAGGAATTTGCTGAAAATTTCCGTTTCGATGCCGATGACATTGCCTACCTCAAGAGCCTTGGGATTTTCTATCCGGAATTTTTGGATTACCTGGCCGATTTCCGCTTCAAGGGAGACATCTATGCCATGCCGGAAGGCACGGTCGCATTCCCCGGCGAGCTCTTGCTCCGTTTCCATGGCACCACGACAGAGGCGATGCTGATGGAGACAGGCCTCTCCATGATCATGAACCATGAAAGCCTCATCGCGACGAAGACGCGCCGTGTGCGCACCGTTGCGGGCAAGGATGCGCTGATGGAATTTGGCCTGCGCCGCGCGCAGGGCCATTCTGCCGGACTGTGGGGCGCGAGAGCGGCTATGATCGGCGGATTTAACGGCACCTCGAATGTCGAAGCAGGCAAGCTCTTCGGCATCCCGGTCCTCGGCACGATGGCGCACAGCTGGATCATGAGCTTTGACACCGAGCTCGAAGCCTTTGAAGAATATGTGAAGCAGTATCACAACAATCTCATCCTGCTGGCCGATACCTACAATGTGCTGGAGATGGGCGTGCCGGATGCGATCCGGATCTTCAAAGAGCTGAAAGCCAAGGGCGAACTGCCGAAGGTCTACGGCATCCGTATCGACAGCGGTGACCTCGGCTACCTTTCCAAGGAAGCCAAGCGCATGTTCACGGAGGCCGGATTCCCGGATGCCATCATTTCCGGTTCGAATGATCTGGACGAATACCTCATCCAGTCCCTGAAGGAGCAGGGCTGCACCGTCACCAGCTGGGGCGTCGGCACGAAGATCATCACGGCGGACGGCTCTCCGTCCCTGGGCGGCGTCTTCAAGATGAGCGCCAGAGAAAAAGACGGCATCTTCGAGCCGGTGATGAAGATCTCCAACGATGTCGCCAAGATGACGAATCCGGGCATCAAGGAGGTACGTCGTTTCTACAAGAAATCGAATGGCAAGATGATCACGGATCTCGTCTGCCTCACCAGCGAACCGATGCCGGACGGCGGCGATTACACGCTCGTCACCGAGTCGGCCAAGTGGCGCCGTAAGGAGCTGAAAGCAGGCACGTACACCTGTGTGGAAATGCTGAAGCCCGTCATGCAGAAGGGGGAAGCTGTCAAGCTCCCGACGCTTTCGGAAACCATTGCATATGCGAATGAGCAGATGGAGACCCTTTGGCCGGAATATACCCGTCTTCTGAATCCGAATATCATGGAAGTGAATCTCTCCGATGCCCTGCAGCAGCTGAAGAGTGAGATCATTGAAAAGGATCTCAAGAAATAAGAAAGAGCCAGCGGAAGCTGGCTCTTTTTGTTCAGGGGTAGGCCGTGGGGTGGGCTGCTTCTTGATTGCGGGTGAAAGCCTCGCTCTCTAGTGAGGAGTGAGGAGTGAGGAGTGGTGGTGCGGCGCATAAAACTATAGAAGCGCCGCGGAGTATAAATCGTGGCGATGCCCGAAAATGGCATTGAGGTCACCAGTCACCAGTCACTAGTCACTAGTCACTCGAGGCTTCGCATTTCTAATTTCTCATTCAAGCGAAGATTTCAAACGTAATCAAAGGGCAGCACGCCCCCGGGGTTAACCCCGAACCTTGAACCCCGAACCCCCAACTATGCTATAATAGAGGCACGAACTCCCACATATTTCCTGAAAGAAAGGTGACATAGATGAAACTTTCGAAATGGATGACGATTTCTACGGCGGCGCTGGCGCTGGCAGGCGGTATCCTGACAGCGGACGCAGACTCGATGGTTCTTTCCGGCGGTGAAAAGCTCGACCTTGGTGAGAAGGTTAGCGTCTTTGACGGAAAGCGCTCTTTCTTCGGCAGCCAGCTCCATGACTGGCTCATGGAAGATAAAGCGGTGACGACCGTAGAAGAGGCGATCAAGAAGGAGAATCTTTTCCCAAAGAACGAAGCCTACTCTCATGACGTGGCACAGATGGCGGTCGATGTACTGCGCCGCGGCAAGCTCTATCAGGTGAGAAGCGAGGACAAAGGCATCTGCTATCAGGGGATGGTCGTCTCGATCGCGCTCTCAGATGCTGATGAGATGAAGCTCGCCCTCTATAGCGCGGCGCTCGATACCCAGTCGAAGGAAGCGGTGAAAGACAATCAGGCAGAGGCGGAAGCCAAAGAGCTGGCGCCTCTTCTGGCGATGACGCATGGACAGCTCACAGTGAAGGCGCACTCGGACTGGGCGGACAAGACGTCGAAGAAGGGGCTCGCCTACAGCACGGGCAGCGCACAGATCTCCATCATCCGTGACGGCTTCACGCTTCCGGTCTATCTGAAAGCGATCATTCACAAGGATAAGGGCATGACGACCTATACCCTTCTCGCGGCGGATCAGGCGTCCGGCGCGTATTTTGAGCCTGTCGTCGACAAGGCGCTGGCAGGAGCTGGAAAATGAAACGCATGCTTTCACTCTGTCTGGGCGTCGCCCTCCTTCTGACGGGCGGACTGTCTCACGCAGACGGTATGGACGGTATCTCGGCGGCGTCTCCTCTCGTACATGGAGAGAGCGTCAGCACGGCGGCTGCCAAAGTCATGGAGCCGCTGCCGATGGAAGAGCTTCTCGCACTCATGCCGGAGAGCCGGGGATTTCTGGGAGATGGAAATCTTCCCAAAGGGATGACCTTTACGCCCTTTCACCTCTCTGCAGATCCACATCCCTCTGCGGGGCTGCTTTTCCTTCCCGGGAAGAAGCAGGATGCGTCCGTCATCGCTTTCGGGATGGAAATGAAAGGGGAAGCGGCAGAGGCCTATTTCCACGACATGTTCCTGCCGGAAGGCTTTACTCCGGCGGCGGGGCAGCGCATGCTCCACTTTAATATCGGTCTGATGGAGTCGGAAACGATGCTGAACAACATCTTTCTTGAGACCGCCAAGGGGACGCGCGAGGCGACCGGCGACCACATCCCCTATGACCTCATGGGCGTCAGTATGATGCATGTGGAGCAGCTGCACAAGGTACTCAGCCAGCCAAAGACTTACGGCTTTGCTCTCTCGCCGTACCTGGTCGTGGACGGATGGGCGATTCCGCTCTATATGCGCGGCTTCCTTACCAAGACGGGAGAAGGCTACCGGAGCCTTCTCTTCCTCGGCTTCCAGAGCCAGAAGGATGCACTCGACGAGGCCAGCTATGAGATATTGAAATCGATGAAATAAAGGAAACGCTGATTAAATCGCAGAGTCGGATTTCATATGGATTTTTATACATAGCTTCGTCATCATCTTCCTTAAATAGCTCGCTATTCGCGTCAGATGATTCCTTGCTCTGTATAAAAATCCAAGAATGAAATCTGACAATGATTTAATCAGTGTTTCCTAAAAAAGACGTCACGATGCGAAAGCGTCATGACGTCTTTTTAGGTTCAGGGGTAGCTCGTGGGGCGGGGCGTCCTTTGATTACGTTTGAAAGCTGCGTTTGAATGAGAAATTAGAAATGAGAAATGCGAAATGTTGGTGCGGCGCATAAAATAATGAAGCGCCGCGAAGTATAAATAATGGCGATGCCATGAGCTGGCATTCCAGTCCCCAGTCCCCAGTCACTAGTCACCAATCCCTAGTCCCTAGTCACCGATCATATCAAGAAACAGCCGGTGCATGCGGTCATCATGTCCGACCTCGGGATGGAAGGAAAGTGCGAGCTGCTTTCCATAGCGGACAGCGACGATGTGGTCATCCACGGTCGAGAGGATGTCCACGTCAGGCGATGCAGAGGCGATGTAGGGGGCGCGGATGAAATTCATCTTCACGTCACCCACGCCTTTGACCGGCGCCGTGGTGATGAAGCTTCCGAGCTGGCGGCCATAGGCATTTCTGCGAACCGTCACAGGAAGCGTAGCGAACCAGGTATTCGCATCATTTTCCAGATGCTCCGCGAGGAGGATCATGCCGGCGCAGGTGGCAAGGACAGGAAGCCCTGCTCGGATCTTGTCTTGGAGCGGTGCGAAAAGTCCCTCATCCTTGAGAAGCTTTCCCTGCACGGTGCTTTCCCCGCCGGGAAGGACGAGCCCGTCCATGGGGCGCTCGAGATCCTTCCGGTTTCGTATCTCAAAGCAGGAAGCCCCGAGCTTTGTGAGCATTCGTTCATGCTCGATGAATGCGCCCTGAAGGGCGAGGATAGCAATGGTGGGAGTAGACATGACAAATACCTCTTTTGATAAAAATGAGACGGCGGGGCTGGGAAAAGGAAGGGGCAGCCTTCCTTTTCGCTCGAAATGACAGCGCAGGGAGAGAGTCTGACACCCACTCTCTTTGTCATAAGGCAGCGGTCACCGATCCCTATTCCCGCTGTTTAACATTTATTTTCCGCGTTCCGCCATGAGGAGCTGGATCTCATCTTCATTGATACCGACCATAGCTTCGCCGAGGTCAGTGGAGAGCTCCGCCAGGATCTCCGGGTCCTGGTAGTTGGTGACCGCCTTCACGATAGCGGCAGCACGTTTCGCCGGATCGCCGGACTTGAAGATACCACTGCCGACGAAGACGCCTTCTGCGCCGAGCTGCATCATGAGTGCGGCATCTGCCGGAGTAGCTACGCCGCCGGCCGCAAAGTTGACGACCGGGAGCTTCTGGTGGTCATGGACATAGACGACGAGGTCATAGGGGACGCCCAGCTGCTTGGCTGCTTCGAAGAGTTCATCCGTGCGTTTCGAGGCGATGGAAGCGATCTGGGTATTGATCTTTCTCATGTGGCGTACCGCCTGAATGATATCGCCGGTACCCGGTTCACCCTTGGTACGGATCATGGAAGCGCCCTCTGCGATACGGCGAAGGGCTTCACCGAGATCACGTGCGCCGCAGACGAATGGCACCTTGAACTGGTGCTTGTCGATGTGGTAAACATCGTCAGCCGGAGAGAGGACTTCACTTTCATCGATGTAGTCGATCTCGATGGCTTCGAGGATCTGCGCTTCGACAAAGTGACCGATGCGGCATTTCGCCATGACAGGGATGGAGACGGCTTCCTGGATGCCCTTGATCATTTTCGGATCGCTCATGCGGGATACGCCGCCCGCTTTGCGGATGTCGGCAGGGATGCGTTCGAGTGCCATGACGGCTGCAGCGCCGGCTGCTTCCGCGATCTTTGCCTGCTCCGGTGTGGTGACGTCCATGATGACGCCGCCTTTCAGCATCTGGGCGAGTTCTTTGTTCAGTTCATAGCGTTCATTGTTTTTCATGATAGAGAGTCCTTTCAAAATAATGGGTTATAGTGGATAGGTTCAGGGTTCAGGGGGGGGGAAGGTGCGGCGCAAAAAATAATGAAGCGCCGCGGAGTTTTGATAGCGCTTCGCGTCGTCGTCATCTCGAGCGTAGCCCTCGATCCTCCTTGCAGAACGGTTAGCATGCTAACTGCGCTACTTCAATCACCGCTTGCTTCTCATCCCTAATCCCTTATCCCTAGCCACTCATCCCTAGCCCCTGATGGCGAGTCATCCTGAAAAAGGGTCAATTAAAAAGAAGAGCAGGGGATCCGGCGGATCTCGCGTCTTCTTTTTATGTGAAATTGTGGGGGAGGCTCGTTACCATTTCCCGTCGATCAGCTTTTTGGCATGTTCGTTCAGCTTCCATTTCCATACGAGGAAGGGGCCGACGATGACGCCGAAGAGTGCCTGCAGGATCTCATACGGCAGCTTGATCCATGCATAGGCAGGCGTACTGTAGACATAGGCACGGCCGAGGGAATAGCCGACGACCATGATGACGGCGCCGACGAGGACAGCGATCACCGTAGAGAGCTTCGGCTTTTCCGGGAAAGCGTGGTGCGCGATGTAGGAGATCGCCATGGCCTGCAGACCGTGAGTGACGAGTGAGACGAACATCGGGAGCGGGTAGAAGAAGAAGTCTCCCAAAAATGCGCCGACGCCGCCGACGAGGAAGGCTCCCAGTGGGTCGAGCATGAGCGCCGCTGCGACGATCACGATGTCGTTCAGGTACAGGTGACCGCCCGGGACGGGCAGACCGAAAGACGAAAGTCCGACATTGATCGCCATCAAAAGACCGCAGATGGTGAGCCAGCGCGTATTGTGCTTCGTGTGGACGGAAAGGGAATGTGTGGTCAGTGTTTCTTCGTTTGTCATGAGAATTCTCCTTGCTGTATCTAGATGTTTGCATTATACTATGAAACTGGATATATAAAAATCACCAAAATAATACAAAAAAGTAAGACCAGATGGAACGGGTTAGCCCATGGGGAGCAGTCCTTTGAGGCTCCTAATCCCTAATCCCTAGCTACTAGTCACCAGTCACTATTTTACGAAAGGATCCTCCTCATGACCGCCTACATGACCCTTTATCTTTCCATTCGTGATGCCATCACGAATGGCGTCTATGGCTACGGAGCCAAGCTTCCTTCGAAGCGGCAGACCGCAGAGGCGCAGGGCGTCAGCCTCATCACTGTGGCACACGCCTATGATCTTCTTGTCGAGGAAGGCTACGTGGAGCCGCGGGAACGAAGCGGATACTTCGTCGTCTTCCGCGAGATGGATAACTACGGAGCGGCAGATCCCCATCCGATGAACCGCTCAATGGATATCGCCCGCACGAAGACAGAACAGCGCGAGGCCGGAGAAAGAGACCTTTTCCCTTTTTCCATCTTTGCGCGCACGATGCGGAGCGTGCTTTCCGCGTATGGAGAAAAGATCCTGGATCCTTCGCCGAACCATGGCTGCGAAGAGCTGCGGCGTGCGATCGCCTCCTATCTCGCCAGAAGCCGTCATATGCGCGTCTCCCCCGAGCAGATCCTGATCGGGTCGGGCGCGGAGTACCTCTATGGACTGAATATACAGGTGCTTGGACAGGGACAGATCTATGCGCTGGAAGACCCGTCCTACCAGAAGATCGAGCAGGTATATCGGGCGAACGGGATCTCTATCGATAAGCTCAGGATGGGGAAGAACGGTATAGAAACGAGCGAGCTCATCCGCACCCGTGCGAGGGTACTCCATGTGACGCCCTTCAACAGCTATCCCTCCGGCATCACGGCGACGGCCTCGAAGCGGGCCGAGTACCTGCGCTTCGCCCGTGAGCGTCATGCCATGATCATCGAAGATGATTTCGATTCCGAGTTTACCCTTCTCTCCAAGCCGGAGGATACGCTCTTCTCTATGGAGCCGGAGGGACACGTCATCTATATGAATAGCTTCTCGAAAACCATCGCGCCATCCATCCGCACGGGCTACCTGGTCCTCCCGCCGCAGATGGTCCCTCTCTATCAGCTGCGCGTGGGCTTCTACTCCTGCACTGTCCCCGTCTTTGACCAGCTCGTACTCGCTGAATTTATCAGTCAGGGGCATTTCGAAAGACACATCAACCGGGTCCGGCGGAGGAGACGGCTGCGGGCGAGCGTTTCCTCCATATAAAAAACCTAGTGACGCTCAATGGTATACCATTGATGCGTCACTAGGTGAGTCACTGGCTTATCATATGGATTTTAATGTTCTTCGAAGGTGCCAAATACGATGGCTTTACCATCTTTGACCATCTGCTGCCCGCGTGCAAATGTAGCATTCAACTGCAGTTTGTCATCAAGAAGTAGAATATCTGCATCACTTCCTTCAGCTAAGCATCCTTTCTTGGGATACAATTTCGTGTTTTGAGCTACATTGCTGGTAAATACAGTCAGGGCATCGGATAAGGATAATCCTTCTTCCTGCACCAGATCTCTGAATTCTTTTAACAGGGAATCTTCATTTGCCACGCCAACACCAATGTTATTGCCGCTATCATCAAAAATTGGCATGCTTCCGTTACCGTCAGAGCTGACAGAAATCTGACGCAATGGTACCCCTGCATCTAAGGCTTGGCGAATTCCCTTACTTGTTTTGACGACCGGATCGTCGTCATCTTTAGGAGCAATACTGCTGGTAAAGTCCATCAGACCGCCACTTTTTGCCCAATCAATGGCATCCGCAAAGAGATGTTTATTTCTGTTTACATGAGTTGGAATCACCTGCGTCTTAGGCAATTCTCCATTGGCTGTGATTTCTCTCAAATACTTGAGGCCATCTGTACCATCACCGATGTGCATATTTACAACACCGGCTTTACCGCTTAGCATACCACCTACTCGCGCTTCTGCCGTAATCTCACGATATGCCGATACGGGAGACTGAGAAGAACGATGATCGCTCATGGCGATCTCACCGGTGCCGATGACTTTATCAATTAAAACAATATCGCGTCGCACGCTTCCTGTGATTGTAGGAGTGGGCATCTCATAAGAACCGGAATAGATGTACGTACTGATACCTTCATTTTCCAAACCGCGAGCCTTTGCCAGTAAGCTTTCTACATGGCGCGTGATTCCGTCTGTACCAAGAAGTCCAAATACCGTAGTAACACCGGCGGTTGTGATCTTGCTTAATTGAATCTCTGGTGTACGAGTCTGAAAACCGCCTTCTCCGCCACCGCCGATAATGTGAACATGGGCATCCATAAATCCAGGAACAGCGCTCAGGCCGTTCCCCTCAATGACTTGACACTGATAAACAGCCGGTAAAAATAAATCTTTACCTATCGCAGCGATTTTTTCGCCAGCGATCAAAATGTCTTGTATGCCTTTATCCTCTGGTGCAAATACATGAACATTTTTCAGAAGCTTAAAAAATGGTTTTGAGTTTTCCATAGCAGATCAGTCCTCCTGTCACAATTTTGCTCAACCACATTTAGAAGAAGAGCATGATTAAACGCATAGCCCAAATGGATAGCAGGGTGTTTATTAAGCAGATCATAATGATCGCAAAATAGTGGCGACTGTTCACACCGGAAATGCCGAGGCAACGTCCCACATTTTGAACAGGGTTTCCCATCAGATAAATGCCGGGAACCATCACAGTGACCTGGATAGGATCCATAATGCCCTGCGTGAATAAGCTCATTAAGATACCAATGGCTCCGCCCATGCTCATGAGAGAACCTATAATCACAGTGGCTGCTTCTCCGGGAAGTCCCCACAGTCCCATAATAGGCTGAAAGGCCACGCCGATCAAATGGAGCAGTCCTGTTACGTCCAAGATTCGAATAATGACAAATGCCATAATTACATTGGGTAACAAACTGGTGGTGCCAATAGTGAATCCCTTGCGAGCGCCTTCTACGAAAAGGTCCAGGATATTTTTCTTGTGTTCTTCGGTCATATTTTCCATTATATTCCTTCTTTACTCTTTACAGAACATTTTTAAGTACAGACGCATCAAATTTGCACCAACAATTTTAAAAACTAAAATAACGACCAAAGGTACAATGATCGGCGTTCCCAAAATAGCGAATGTAGCTGCGCCAGAAGAGAAATAATTGGTTAATCCGGCGCTGCCGCTTGTTTGATAAGTGATAACGATGCTTCTTTCCTTGTCGGTGAGTTTTCCGTTATCCACTAATTCCTTGATCATACCTGCGGCAGCATCCGTGCTCTGTAGATTAGCAATATTTGCAAGAGCTGTAACGCCTGGTACACCCAGCAATGGCTCTAAGATAGGAGTCATTAATTTTTCTGCAGCACGCAATCCGCCGAGCCCATCAATGACATTTACCAATCCGAGCGCCAAAATAACGGCTGGAATCAAAGTCAATGCAAACATGAATCCATCTTTTGCGCCATTACCGCCAATTCCGCGGAAGTTGGTGGCCTGCTCCCCGGTTATATTGCCAAAGCTTCCGGCCAAAACATTAAAGTCCAATACCTTTAGCGGGCCATCTGCAGAAGAGAAGATCCCCGAAAACATTAAAATGGCTATCAAAAAAGCGACATAACCATACCAGGGGACGTGAATTTGTGGTATACCATTTTTGTTGTTACTATCTTGTTTCATACAATTCACCTTTAACCTTTATTTTCGATACCAAAAACTAGAGATACATGCAAGGGAAACACTGATTAAATTGTTGACTGATTTCATTCTTGGATTTTTATACAGAGCAAGGAATCATCTGACGCGAATAGCGAGCTATTTAAGGAAGATGATGACGAAGCTATGTATAAAAATCCATATGAAATCCGGCTCTGCTATTTAATCAGCGTTTCCCAAGATATAAGCCAATGTATCATAATCTTTTGTTGGGGTGTAAAAGCAAAACCAGAATGATGAAATTTTGGGTTTTGCTTCACGGATACAGCAATAGCCACATGATTGCTGCCAAAAGACCTACCACCTCCTTAAAAGGCCACTTTTAGACCAAAAACGATCTAAAGGTGGTCTCATTACACTATTTAAAAATACATTTATTTATATGTAATGATATTTTTTGATAGCATTTTAAAATTTAAAAATCATAATAGCATTGCTTCCCGCTATAGTCAAGGTCTTGATAACGGATAGGAGGGCTTAGCAAGCGTTCCCTTTATCATCCTCAACGTGTCAGATTTTTGTGGGAAGAGGTACTTCCTGTGAAGGTCATTCTAAGGAAACGCTGATTAAATCACAGAATCAGATTTCATATGGATTTTTATACATAGCGTCGTCGACATTCTCCTTAAATAGCTCGCTATTCGCGTCGAATGTCTCCTCGCTCTGTATAAAACTCCAAGAATGAAATCTGACAACGATTTAATCAGTGTTTCCCTAACGACAGGCTTTCCTATATTCACTCGGCTTCCTTTTCTTGCACGGATCCCCATTCTCCAGTACAATAGAGAGGAATCGTGAGAGTGATCTTGAAAGGAGAAATCATTATGCAGAGCTTCGAATTCACCCCGCAGGGCGTATGTGCAAGAAAAATTACCTTTGACCTTGAAGATGGTCTCATTCACCACCTTCATTTCGAGGGCGGCTGCCCGGGCAATCTGGCAGCGATCAGCAAGCTCCTCGAAGGCCGCAGCGCAAAGGAAGCGGCGGATATCCTGCTCGGCAATACCTGCCGTGACAAGCAGACCTCCTGTGCCGATCAGCTTGCTCATGCACTGATCGAAGCCATGAAAAAGGAAAATTAGGAATAAAAAGGGGCTGTAAAGAAATGAATCCTCATTTCTTTACAGCCCTTTTTTACTTTGCTTTCATTTGGTTCAGGGTTCAAGGTTCAGGGCTCTCGTGGCGGCTTCGCCGCCTTTTTTAGAAGATGGTATTCTCGTATCGCAGCCTTCCCCTCTAGGGGAAGGTGCCCGAAAGGGGCGGATAGGGTGACTATGGCATGAAAGACAGCTGGGATAAGGTTTCACGGTCACTCCTATGAGAGCTGCAAGTTCCCCGCGGCAGATGAAACGCGAAAATGAGATGATCGTTATTTCACATCGCCTTTTTTGATGCCGCTGGGGCGTGATCGAAAAACCTGCGGGGCTTATGCACCGTTTCCATGGGTCGTTCGCCTTGCGGGCAGTCAGGAGCCCGCGTTAAATTATTTGCATTTTCATTCATTTTATGCTACAGTATCAGCATATCCCAGAAAGACAGGGACAGGAAGTAGTAGAGAGACTGCTCGCTTATAGAGAGCCATTGGAAGGTGGAAAATGGCAGGGGCATTTCATCGAACTCATCCTCGAGTCGCAGGCTGAAGGAAGTAGGCCTCGCCGGAACCTGACCGTTATCAGACAGAGTGCATATTTCTGCAGAAATATGAATAAGAGTGGTACCGCGAATCTTTCGTCTCTTGCGAGACGGAAGATTTTTTTATTGCAGTAAAAGTGGGAGATTGCAGAGGAGGAAATAGTATGGGTATGACAATGACACAGAAGATCCTGGCCAAGCATGCCGGTGTCGATTCTGTGAAAGCAGGGGATCTGATCAATTGCCGCCTTGACCTGGTCATGGCGAATGATATCACCGCGCCGCCGTCCATTGCGGAATTCAAGCGCATCGGCGTCCCGGTATTCGACAAGGAGAAGATCGTTCTCGTTCCGGATCATTTCCAGCCGGCAAAGGATATCAAGTCTGCCGGACTTGCGAAGATCGTCCGTGACTTTGCGCATGAAAACGGCATCGTCAATTATTTCGAGCAGGGGCGTGTCGGTATCGAGCATGCACTGCTTCCGGAAAAAGGCCTCGTAGGGCCCGGCATGGTCACCATCGGCGCGGACTCTCATACCTGCACCTACGGTGCGCTGGGCGGCTTCTCTACCGGCGTCGGTTCTACCGACCTCGGCGTTGCCATGGCGACTGGCGAAGCATGGTTCAAAGTGCCGGACGCGATCAAAGTCGTCCTGACCGGTACGAAGCCGGAAGACATCACCGGCAAAGACGTCATCCTGACGCTGATCGGCATGATCGGCGTCGATGGCGCGCTGTACCAGTCGCTGGAATTCACTGGTCCGGGCGTCCATTCCCTTTCCATGACCGACCGTTTCACCATTGCGAATATGGCGATCGAAGCCGGCGGAAAGAATGGCATTTTCCCTGTCGATGAAAAGACCATCGCTTACATCGAAGGTCGCTACCATAAGCCGTTCGACGTCGTCCCAGCGGATGACGACGCGCACTATTCCCGCGTCGTCGAGATCGATCTTTCCTCTATGAAGCCGGTCGTTTCCTTCCCGCACCTGCCGGAAAATACGAAGGTCATCGGCACTTTCGGGGAGATCAAGATCGATCAGGTGGTCATCGGATCCTGCACGAACGGCCGTCTCGAGGATCTGGCTATCGCAGCCCGCATCTTCAAAGGCCACAAAGTCCATCCGAAGGTCCGCTGCATCGTCATCCCGGCGACACCGACCATTTATCTGCAGGCCATGCATGCCGGCTTCATCGAGACTTTCATCGATGCCGGCTGTGCTGTCTCTACCCCGACCTGCGGCCCGTGCCTCGGCGGTTACATGGGGATCCTCTCGAATGGAGAGAAATGCGTCTCCACCACGAATAGAAACTTCATCGGCCGCATGGGACCGACCGATTCTGAAATTTATCTGGCAGGCCCTCAGGTGGCAGCAGCCAGCGCTATCTTAGGACGTATTGCGGTACCGAAGGAGGTCAAATAACATGGCAGTATTAGAAGGAAAGGTTTGGCGCTACGGCGACAATATCGACACTGACGTCATCATTCCGGCCCGTTACCTGAATACCTTCGATCCGAAGGAACTATCTAAGCACTGCATGGTGGATATCGACCCCACTTTCGCGGAGAATGTCAAGGCCGGCGACATCATGGTCGGCGGCAAAAACTTCGGCTGCGGCTCCTCGCGCGAACATGCGCCTGTCGCCATCAAAGCAAGCGGTGTACCCGTCGTCATTGCATCGTCTTTCGCCCGTATCTTCTACAGAAACGGCATCAATGTAGGTCTGCCGCTTCTGGAGATCGGAGATGACGCCTTGAAGATCCACGCAGGCGATACGCTCCGCATCGATATCTCCACCGGCAAGATCGAAAACCTCACCACCGGGGATACCTTCCAGGCGCCGCCGCTTCCAGGCTTCATCCAGGATATCGCCAAAGCGGGCGGACTCATCAATTACGTCAAAGCGAAAAAGAAATAAGAAGGGTTGTCGGGTTCAAGGTTAGCCTCGGGGACGTCCTGTTCCTTGATTGGGGATGAAAGAGGGGGAGCAGGTTCTATGGGTTCAACGGGGGTGGTGCGGCGCATCATCATAGGGAAGCGCCGCGGAGTTTTAGAATATACTGTATTTACGAAAGATGAGAAACCTGTGAACCTTTTGAACCTTCAGAACCTGTTTAACCTATGAGGATGCATATAAAGGGAAGATGGCTATTTTCTGTTTTCAAACTTAGAGGTTCAGGTTCCTATCCCCTTCCCTTGGAAGGGGAACGCCTGAAGGGCAAGGGGTTGGCCCGCGCGAAGCACGATGATTTCGAGGCGCTTCTGATTTTTATGTGCTGCACCAAAACTACGTAAAGGGGAAATGCAGTAATTCTGCATTGTAATAAGTGAGGAGTGAGGAATTAGGAGTGAGGAGTGAAGGTGGCGGCTTCGCCGCAAATATAATGGGCGATGCCCGAAGGTGGTATTTAAGTCACTAGTCACCAGTCACCAGTCACTTCTAATCCCTGACCACTACCCTCATTGCTTGATAAGGAGAAATATAGTATGTCCAAACACATCGTTGTCATCCCTGGTGACGGCATCGGTACAGAGATCACCGATGCGGCTGTCGAAGTCCTGAAGAAGATCGACGACATTTACAAGATCGGTCTTACCTATGAATGGAAAGATGCAGGCGGCGTAGCCTACGACAAATTCGGTGAACCGCTGCCGCAGGATACCATTGATGCCTGCAAGAAGGCAGACGCCATCCTCTTCGGCGCTGTCGGCGGTGACCAGTGGGATCACTTGGAGCCATCGCTCCGTCCGGAAAAAGCCATCCTCGGCCTGAGAAAAGCGCTTGGCCTTTATGTAAACCTCCGTCCCGTGAAGATCCAGGACTCCATGATCGAGTATTCTCCGCTGAAACCGGAAATTGCCAAAGGCACCGACATCATGATCGTCCGTGAGCTCGTCGGCGGCATTTACTTCGGCGACCGCTGTGAATCCGAGATCCATAACGGCGCAGAAAGAGCCTGGGATCTGGAAAACTACTCTGTGCCGGAAGTCGACCGCATCACCCGCTTCGCCATGGAAGCGGCCCGCAAGCGTCATGGTCACGTGACAAGCGTCGACAAATCCAATGTCCTTGCGACCTCCCGCCTCTGGAGACGCACCGTCATCAAGATCCATGACGAGGACTATCCGGATGTTCAGCTCGATCATATGTATGTCGACAACTGCGCGCAGCAGTTCGCCATCCATCCGTCCTTCTTCGACGTCGTCGTCACAGGAAATCTCTTCGGCGACATCCTCTCTGATGAAGCCGCTGTCCTCTCCGGCTCTATCGGCATGCTCCCCTCTGCCTCTATCGGCAATGAGACCAGCCTCTATGAACCAATCCATGGCTCGGCTCCGGACATTGCAGGCAAAGGCATCGCGAATCCGATCGCGACCATCCTTTCCGCTGCCATGCTCCTTCGCTACTCTCTTAATGAAGACAAAGCCGCTGATGCCATCGAAGCTGCTGTCAATCAGGCCCTCGATGACGGCTACCGCACCGGTGACATCTACAAAGAAGGCATGAAGAAAGTCAATGGCCGCGGCATGACCGACGCCATTCTCGCACGCATCCAATAAAATATGGCAATCAAAAAGGGGCTGTGAAGAAATGAATCCTCATTTCTTCACAGCCCCTTTTTACTTTGCTTTCA
>ERZ1034730.117-NODE-117-length-36136-cov-6.359885_pt1 | contig 36136 bp, 16 predicted proteins | sample MGYA00520650_ERZ1034730 | MGnify/ENA primary metagenome ERZ1034730 (study PRJEB33766, sample SAMN09781702) | gut metagenome | biome: gut microbiome | host: Homo sapiens | place: Madagascar | study: EMG produced TPA metagenomics assembly of the PRJNA485056 data set... | reverse complement strand
ACATAACTCAAGACTTATCTATGATATTTGAAAACTTTATAAAAACAGGAGTTGTAGAAAAGGAAAAAGAAATAGTTCCTGGTTTCAATATAAAGGTTAAAGTATTAAATACAGGAGAGTTACTTGTTGCAGAATCTATAATGAATAACAGTAGTGCTCCAGCAGATATCGTTGCTAGGGTTAGAGCAGCAAGCATCCTATCTCAAGCAATACTTATCCTTAATGGCTCCCCTGTAGAGAGGGAAGATTTAACTAAGGAGGACATAAGGGTAAGAAGAGCAATGCTTTACACTGAGCTTCTAAAAATGCCTGCAATGGTAATACACAAAGCGTATGAGTTTTATATTGAATGTGTTGAGGAGCAAAATAGTAAGTACAACAATATAGGTGAAACTATAAAAGATATGCAAAATTTTTAGAAACACCCTTTGGAAACATAGTGGCTACTGTCTTATATCATAAAAATGGTGTAATTACAGAAGATAGATTTCAGGAAATGAATATTATCCAATGGATGTTCCATTATTTTGAGATTATGAAATTCAACAAAGAGGAAAGAAAATTATTCATAGAAAGCTTAGAGGATATTCAAACAAGTATCCAGGCTTTCTATTTACTTGTTGATAGTAAAAATGGTCCTAAGATGATAGATACTCTTCTTGATATCAAAAAGAAAAGGGTGGATAACCAAGATGCCACAACTACTGACAATGTACCGTCTAACAAGGATAATAAGGATGAAGATCTACCAGATTTATTATCTGATGAAGATAAGGAATTATGGTCATTCATGCAAACATTACCTGAAACTATGACTCCAGGAGAGGGAATGATTGAAGAAAGAAAGCCAATACTTCCAACAAGAAGCAAGAAAGCTATCTTGGAATCTCAAACTAAAGTGGTAGATACAATTAAAGATGAAGATAAACCTAAGCTTGGGTTTTAATAAAGGAAGGTGATTTCGATGGAACAAAGAGACTCACTAAAATCAGAATTGCAAAATCTAACAAGATTGCAGGGTGAGCAAATAAATATACTTAAAGATATGTCTAGCAAACAAACAGAGCAAGCAACGCTAGAGCAGGCAAGACAAGTACATCAACAGGCTAATTTCAATACACCATCAATGTATCAGTATGCCGCACCTACTCAAAGTAATCCATTTGGAACAACACCTATGAGCAGCCCATACGGGAATCCGTATGGCGCAACTCATAGGAATTTCAACCTAAATGGTAAATTCGGAATGCTTGATGTATTAACTCCAAATAGTCAAATGTCCTTAACAAGCAGAACTTTAGCTTCGATGGATCAAGGAACTAAATTTACGCAAGCAGGAGTTGCCGCAGTGGGAGCAGGGCTTTCTGCTGGAGCTACATGGGGGCTTGGAGCAATGTTACCTGGATTAGCTGGAATGGGACTAGGTATGGTTGGTGGAGTTACAGCGGGTGCATATGTAGATATGACATCTGAACAGATTAAAAAGAACTCAGCACTTAAAAAATATCTATACAAAAATTCCTCAATGTTTATAGATCCGTTTGAATCAAACAATGATAGAGGTGTTGCTGGGTTTTCAAGAAAAGAATCAGAGGAAGCTGCTAACTTTGTACTGACTATGAATGATGAGTTCTATATGAGCGATGATGACACAATGATGTTACTTCAAAAGTTCACAGAAGGTGGTCTATTAAAGGAGTCTAAGGACTTAGATACATTTAAAGAAAAAATGAAAACCCTTACCAAAACAGTTAAAGAGGGTGCATTAATGCTTAATGAAACCTATGATAGCATTGCTGACCTTATGGCTGAAATGAGAGCGGCAGGTATAGACCAAAAGAACTTTAAAGACCTTATGAGCTCAGGCTCACTACTAGGAAGTTTACTTGGAACTGATGGGTCAGAAACATTGAGAGATTTCCTGCATTGGGTTAAGAATTTCAATGCTGGTACAGGGAATGATAATGATAAGACGTATGATAGATTAGAAAACACAAGTATCTATATGAGTCAATGGTATGATGAGCTTAAAAATGCAAATCCTAAAGATTTAAATTTTACTGATAAACAAAACCTAAACATGATAGAGAATTTAGGTGGAGCAGCAGAGGCCTCTAAATACACGCTTGCATTGATGGAGAAGATGGTTGAAAAAGAACAGTTTAAAAATGTCGGAGTCTCATTCTTTGATTACGATGCTGGAAAGGGAGAGTTCGTATTTAATGATAAGAGCTTCAAAGACTTTACTAAAGGTAATATGTCTCTTCAAGATATGTATGCTGCATCTACTAAAAAGCTACAAAAATTAGAAGAAGAGGGACACGGTAGCGCTGTAGCTTTATGGAATAATCAATTCGCATCATATTTCAAGGATAACTTAAAAGATGGAAATATGGCTGACTTTGTAGGTAGAGTATTAACAGCTTATACTAATGACCCATCTCTAAGAGCACAAGGCTATGATTATAGAGGAATACTAGGTATGATGGGAGTTACTGATGCCGCCAATCAAAACCTTTTAACTGGGTTCCTAACATATAAAGATGCCAACCCTAAACTTGCACAACAAGTAAAACTTCAAGATATATGGCAACAACAAACAGCACAAAAGCTTGCAGAAACACCATCTTTCACAGAACAATTCAAAAGTGGCTGGGAAAAGATAAAAGATGGTATGACTGGTTGGGCTGTTAATTTAGACAATGCATTAGGGGGAATGGTGCAAGGTATTCAAGACTGGTGGACTGGATACAAACCTATGCCTAAATATGATAATAACTTTACTACATCATCTAAAATAGAAAACATAACATATGATGAAGTTATCAGGAATACAAAACAAACCAACGATATACTTGCAGCAGGATTTTCTAGTTTAAAAGAAATGCAGGAAAAAGGATATACTGTAGATGAACAGCTTTATAAGTTCATGGAGAAAAAGTTTGAGGTATCTGATAAGACTGTTCAATACGAAAGAGATATTATAACTAACTGGGATGATTTATCCAAAGGAATACGAGATAATAAGGATGAAATAACAAAGATAGCTGAAAAGAATGAATTATCTGAAACCATAGTTGCCGCTTTATTTAAATATAATCAACAAAAACCTAAAGATGAACAATTAAAGATAACTTCTACGGATGACAGTTTTGCTCAAAACTTAAGTGGTAACGTATTTAACTACGGAGGGAACAATCAGTTAGCATTAGCGGCTTCACTAAGCAGTTCCACAGTAGTAGATAATGCACTTAATAAGCTAGGTTACAATGTAGAAAACTTAAGAAGTGTTGGTGCTCAAGAAAACCTTGTAAATGTCAATCTAGATAGTCTCGGATTAGACGAAGGAATAGTTAGTCAAGTAAGAGAAATACTATCTCAAAGTCTAAGTTCAGGAATAACTACTACCGGAGAATCTGTAGCTCCTCAATCACAACAGCAAGTATACACTCAAGATTTAGGAATTAAATCAAATGTTACAGCTGATGATATCAATGCAATCATAGATAAAAATACGGCTAACAAACCAAATTCTATGATGAAAGGTATGGGTGAAACAATAATGCAGGCTTCAGAAAAAACAGGAATAGACGCTATGTATTTAATGGCTCATGCTGCATGGGAAACCGGATGGGGAACAAGTGGTATCCTTAACAATAAATATAACTGGTTTGGTATAGGGGCATATAATGCTAGTCCTGGTGAGTCTGCATACAGATTTAATGATAAAAACGATGGATTTATGGCTGGTGCTGAATGGATCAAGAGGAACTATTATGATGTAGGTCAAAACACTATATCAGGAATGATTTCTTCTCCAGGGCATAATTATGCAGTATATGATGATGGCTCACCTAACATTGGTTGGAGAGATGGTATATCCTCAATTATTATGAGTGGACTTAACCATGTAGGTAAAGGATATGGAGAAACTATAATAAATGAAGTTGGTGGAGCAGTTCAAACAACCAAGCAAAAAGTCATGAAAGACCAATACGGTAACACATTAACAGAGGAAGAGATTCAAAAAACACAGCAACAACAATGGGCAGAAGAAGGATTTATGAATCAAACCATATCTTCAGAATACAAAAACATGGAGAGATTCTTAAAAACAATGAATACTACGGAACTATTAAGGACTGAAAGACCGGAAGAAAGGAATGCAAGAATAAAAGATAGTTTATCTTCTTATATGGCTAGTGGTGCTATAAAGGCAGAAAAAGATGTAGGATATAGTAATGGTCCTATAACCACAAATAAAGATAATGTAACTACTGCCGTAGATAAGCTAATTCAAAAACTTGATAGCGCCCTAGATAGCGATGCCTACGGTGATATTAATGATATTGTAAAGAAGGATAGTGGTGTTAAAGACGCTATAGATAAAGTATTATCTTATTTTACTGATAATAAATCTGGTCAAGAGTTTGTCGATGGTATTTTAAATGAAAGAAAAGTGGTCGAAAAAGGTCTTGGTGAAGGACTTGGTAGATATGAAATGCTTCAAGAATTTGGGCAGATGTATCTCGGAATAGATAAGTCCGGACTAATGAAAGATTCAGCACAATACAATGCTTCACTAGAACATGGAGTAACATCATTCTATCAAAGTGGCTTAGCAATGTTAAAAGGTTTTCTTAGTGGAGATACTAAGTCAGCAGAATATCAAGCATGGGCAGGTAAATCAGCCGCAGAACAAGAAGCTCTTTTAGAAACTCTTAAGAAACTGGAATATGCACTTGGAACTGATGGTGAAAACTCGGAAGTTGCAAAAGTAATGGAAGGTAAAACCCAAGATGATATCCATACTGAAGAGGATAACTATAAGAAGCAATTTATCCACAAAGATGATGAAGGTAAGTATTATTATGATGAATCTAAAGCTAATGAAAAGTCTACTTGGGATGATTACAATACTTGGATTGAGCAAGGGCAAAGAAGATTAAGCTTCGGTTCAGTTAGCAAACTGCTGGCTTCTGAAAATATAACAACTACTGATGAGAGTGGTGTTGAACTGAGCATTCAAGACCTTGTTCAGAAAGTAACTCAAAATATGAATAAAGTCTCAGAAGAACAATACAAACTAATTAATGGTCAAGCAAATGACTACTTAAAAGAATTAATGACTAGCAGAGAAAGCATAATAGGTATGTCAAATTCAGAAAGACAAGACTTAGCTAGTGGCGACCAAAACACTATTGCTCAAGCCAACAACGCATACAATAAGTTCTTAGAGCAAGTAGGTAATATGATAAAGACTGGTGATGCAGCAGGGCTTAAGGAGCTTAGAGAAACTGAAAAAGAAAATGGAAGAACATTTGATGATGCCGCATTCGATAAATTTATAGACTTAGCTGAAAAAATAAAAAGCATGGATGCTAGTGAGTTTATGAAAATCTTAGAGGGTCTTAATGAAATAATGGCTCAAAGTGCTGATGTTGCTAAGACAGTAGCATTATTTACCGGGGCAGATGGTCAAGGTGGAATAGGTGAGGGATTTAGTGCTAAGTTTACAGAAGAATTAATGTCTTCAATTAAGACTGTGTTTGAAGGGACTAGCTTTGGAGATAATGTAAGTTCTGGAAAATATGACGTAGCTGAAATCCTAGAAATAGTTAAAGAAGGTGGAGTTAAGGATGGTGAGGTTATCTTATCACCTGAATCACTTGATAAAATGGCATTAATTATGTCTGACGCTATGGATAAAACATTCGATGAAAGACTTAAGACCACAGGAGGTATAGAAGAATTTGAAAACTCCGCCTTATTTGATGCTTTTAAAGACGGCATTACCATAGATATTGGTGGTTCTCAATTAAATCTTGAGGATGCAATGCAAAAGTTAACAGAAGTTGCAGCTCAGGGTACAGAAGCCTCTTCTGAAGCATTAAAAGAAAGAGACGAAGTTATTGAAAAAGTTAAGGTAGCATTCCAAGAACAAGTAGATAATGCTGGGGAAGTAGCTGATGACGCTTCTAAGAAATTCGAAGATGCTCATGGTAATACTGCAAAGACAGTAGATGATTTCGTATCTGCTATCCAAGAATATGATGGTGCAATTCAATCAGCAGTTAAGACTTTAAGTGGCTCTGTATCTACTATCAGTAAGAGTGTTGATGGCGTTGAGGGCAAGGTTGAAAAGCACCTAAATTGGCATAACTCTAACTGGAACCCTGCGAATTGGTTTAATGGTGGTTCTAACGGAAATTCAGTCCAAAGTGACGAATAAACTTGTTTGCTGAAAATTAGATAATGATTTAAAATTAAACTAGGCTTAAGCCTAGTTTAATTTTTTGAAAGAAGGTGATACTATGAACGATATTTCTGAAAAAAATCAAAGATTTATAATTGAGGGTTTAAATCTACTATCATCATTAGATGACTTAAAGGGTTGTGAAGAGGAAATATTTAAATACTTAGAAGCGTATTCAGATGGCTCCATGATAGATAAAACGGAGTTATTTAAAGTTATGGGGAACGCCGAATATTTCAAGGTTAAGACAAATGATATAGTTGGAACGGTAAGCCTTCATATATCAAAAGTTCAGCATGAACAAAAAGACATTCAAGATAAACTGGACGCTGTTAATAAAAATGCATATATAGGGAGTGTTACTTTGCCAGCAAATATAGTAACAACAGATTTGATACCAAACTTTGATATCACAATAACTAACTTAGGGCTACATGGTGTTGATAAAAAGAATGATGAGGTATACATTAAATTATATTACCCTGACCTTGTAGAATATTCCGAAAAGACCGTAGCCATACCAAGAACTATTACAGGGATAGCTGAGAATATAAAATTAACAGTAGAGGGTATGAGGTCCCCAGGAAGAAATTATCAGTATAATCTATCAATTCATGTTAGGGATAAAAAAACGAAAGCAGTATTTGGTAGACTAGAAATCAGAGGAATAAATATAAGTAAGGAGGCTGACAGTATTCATGTTGTTCAGAAGACATACGAGAGATTATAGAACAAAATTTGTAATATCTTCTGCTCGTTCAGAAGAGGCTTTTGTTCAGGGAATAGCTGATAAAGATACAATCTTATCTATCCTTGAAAGGCACTATAAACTCAAAATATTAGACACTACACCGTATCATTATATTGTTACCAAGAATGAGTTCTTTGAAGTAAAATCTACAGACCTAGCCCACAACGACAACTCATTCTTAAAGGCATTTAATGACGATATCAGAATATTATTAGTAGATCATAAATCATTAGAGCATAGAGTTGACTTTATATCTAATGCTATAGCGTTAGCTTCAGCTAAGCACTCAATGCCTATATCTGATTCAATAATATATTCTGAATACAAAAAGACCAGGGATGAGGAATTTGCACTAGAGCAAATATGTAAAGAAGCTATTAAGAAAAGAAATGCCATAAATCCAATAATGGCAATCTATGAACATGTTGTTGAGGATGACATTATTATAAATAAAAATATAGTTCCTATCTCAAACAGAAATGGTCACACAAAACTTAAATTCATAGCCAATAAATATATGATTCCATTAGAAGCATTAAAAAAGTTAAATGGTCATGTGGATCCTGAGGCATTAAGGTCTACAGATACTATTTTCTTACCAAGTACGATAGCTGTGTCTGCAAGGACAAGAATTTTAAATGCGAAAAAAGAAGCTGAGTTTATACTTGATAGATGTAATTATGAACTTACGAAAGGAGTTGGTTTAGTTGGCTAATGTAGAGAACTCTACTCTGTTTGGAGGGAAGCCATACCCTAGATGGCAGGAAGGCGATTTTTCACTTCCAGGTTATCAAAATGCAAGAATAACCTTTTCAACAGTAAGTGGTGAAAAAAAGAATTATGCATGGGGATTTCTTGTATCGCCATCATCACTTAATGTTCAGCACGGTAATGACATACAGGTAAACAAAACTATGGCTGGTTGGTTCTTAACAAAGGGAGGACCAGCAGTAGGAAGCTTAACAATTAGTGGATATATGCTCGATACATTACAGTCACCAGAAAGACTTAGATTTATGGATGTATATACGGAATATGTAGAAGATAAACAAAATAATTATATGGAGTTTTACAACAATTATTCTCAATCAATAACCATAGAGGGTACGACATATTATGGGTTGATTCAAAATGTGCAAATGTCTAAATCCGCAAATCAACACTTTATGTACCAGTATACTATCTCAATGGTATTCTACAAAACAACCAGAGCATACGCTATAAATGATTCTTTATCAATGACAAAGAATGATATGTGGAAACAGATGGGCGTATCAACACCTGATACAAAACAATTAACATCAGCAACTAGCGATTCTACTATCCAAATGTCTAAAGGAGTAGCTAGTATATTACAAGGACGAACATTATAGGGGGTTTTTAGTATGAGAAACATAAGCAAACCAGCAGTAGTTTCAAATCATGGATTTGCTATATTCTTTGACAACATAAGGGTTGACCAATTCGTTAAGGATTATACAACATCAATGGGTGTAGATGCTTCAATAGGTACAGCTACAATAAACATGATTTACGTTCCTGATTTCGATAAAGTTATACATGATTATAACTTATCAAACATCAAGAGTGTATCAGACCAGGCAAGCAAGCAATCCTCACCAACACAAACTACGCAAAAAGTTCAAAAAGCAGAAGTTGTCAACTGTTGGCACTTAACTATAAGACAAGGCCCTGGGATGGATACTCCAGCTATAGCATGGGTTGATGCAGGAGATATATTACCTGTGCATGGAAGAGGAGGTAATGATAATTACTGGGTAAAGGTAACATCCACAAATGGTAAGACTGGTTGGACAGGAAGTAAGTATTTAAGAATATTTGAAGAAACTCAAACAGTAACAAGTGGTGGTGGTGGCAGTAATTCCAGTCAGATAGTCGTAGGTTCTAAGGTAAGGGTTCATGGAGATAGATATGCTACAGGTGAAAAGATACCCGGATGGGTTAAAGAAAGAACACATACTGTTATGCAAGTAGGAAGTGGAAAAATCCTTTTAAGAGAAATTTATAGTTGGGTTTATACTAACGAAGTAAGCCTTGAAGGCGCTGTGGCACCACGAAATGCTACAAATGGAGATAGCACTATTCAAGATGGGATAACTGCAACATTAGATGATGGTGTTGAATACATGACAAATGTAAGAATATTTGTCAAAAATATATTTAATGGTAAGTATGTTCAGATATTTGGAGGTAACATAACAAGTAAATCTACAACATATACTGGTGCTGAAAAAACACTATCATTCCAATGTCAGGACTTCATGAATTGGTTAACAAGAACTATTTGTCCAATAGCAGTTCCTTACGATGGAACGCTCCAAATAGCAGATAGACTTAAGTGGAAAGCACAAGGCATTGATTTGGATAAAGTAAGATCCGTTAACTCTATCAAAGACATAACTTTTAAAGGCAAGACATTATCACAAACATGGCAAATAATATCCAGTCAAACAATTAGTGCAAACAAGATATATTCTGCTTCAGATACTGTATCAGCTTGGGATAATGCATTAAATAGAGTTGTTGTTATGGGTGATATTGATGAGAATCTTAGAAAAGCAGAAGTTGTGGATTTTATGATTACTACATCGACAACCCAAATTAACTCAACATATGTAATGATGAATGATATATTAAGAACTCTAATGTTTGAGTTCTATCAAGATAGAGATGAAACAATAAGAATCAAACCTCCATTTTGGAATGAGCATGTTCTTAGAAATCATGTAATTGACACATCACTAATAATGTCATTTACAGAGAGTACAAATTATAATCAAATGTACACAAGAGTAATAGCAACAGGAGGATTAGAGGAGTGGCATAAAACAGAGGGGCTAGATGACTTTACAACGTCGTTATTAACTCCAGTAGTAGTTTATACCTCTAGTGGTATCACAGCTAACTCTGGGCCTGTTGTAGTTACTTCTAGCACTACTGCTTCAGTTGGAGGTGGTACTGGAAGTAATATAGCTACTTCGGCAGTAGCGGTAGCAAAGCAGTATATAGGAACTCCTTATGTTTGGGGTGGAGCAGCCCCAGGAGGATTTGATTGTTCTGGATTAGTGTATTATGCATATAAACAAGCAGGGTATACTGGATGGACAGGAAGAGAAACAACATATACATTACTAGAAAAGGGTAGAAGAGTTGCAAGTGCAAATGATTTAAAACCAGGAGATTTATTGTTCCCACATAGTGGCCACGTAGTAATGTATATTGGAAATAACCAAATCATTCACGCCCCTCAAACTGGTGATGTTGTAAAAATAGAGACAATGCAGCCTAGACATTACAACCTTGATAAGAGAAGATACGTTGAATGGGATGGTGTTGGTAATACATCGCCAACAGAGTATGTGAAGCCAGAATCAATAGGTCCAGATTCATTACTTCAACCAACATTTATTGAAAAGAAGTATGGTCCATTAATATATGATGCTTCACAACCTTTGATTAAATTCAGTACATCTGGGGCTACAGACTCTTCAAGTGCTTATGATGCGCTATCAAAGTATGCTAGATTTATGCTTAATTACTTAAACTCAAGTGTAACGATGTCATCAATGCAAACAATAGCAATGCCTTGGCTAAGACCCGGTTTTAATGTATGGGTTGATCCAGTAAGAACAGATAAGGTATTTTATATAAATAACATATCTCACTATGGTAATGCTCAAGGTAATTTTACAAACTTAAATATGACAATGGGAAGAAGAAGGACAGATTTTATAAATAAAAAGGATATGGTAGGGGCATTAAACCCAGGAAAGTCAGATGATATATTTGTTAACAAGTTAAAAGTTACTCCAGAGCATTTCGGAACTGTTTGTAATTACGATGAGGTGCTTAACAAAGTTAATGCTTTTTACAATGATAGTTCCTCTTCAACTAAGGAGTATAGACCATCAGACCCATACTATGCTTACTTGTATGGAGCCGATGGAGGAAAACCTCAGTATAACGAAACTACTGCGGCTTCATCATCATCATCAGGTTCATCATCAACTGGTACAGTATATAATGCACCATCAGGATTAAGGGTTAGAAGTGGTCCAGGAACAAATTATTCGCAAATAGGTTCTGTATGGAATGGGAATACAATCACAATCCTTAAATCTCAGAACGGATGGCACAATATAAACTATAATGGAAATAGTAATGCTTGGGTTAGTGGTGAGTATGTTCGAGTATCATCATCGGGCTCATCATCAACTGGTACAGTATACAATGCACCGTCAGGATTAAGGGTTAGAAGTGGTCCAGGAACAAACTACTCACAAATAGGTTCTGTATGGAATGGTAATTCACTTACGATTCTTAAATCTCAAAACGGATGGCACAATATAAACTATAATGGAAATAGTAATGCATGGGTTAGTGCTAATTATGTTCAAACATCAAGCACTACAGTTGTTCCTGAATCTCAAGACCCTTCATCAAAGTATGCTTCTCACTCAACAGCAGCAATGATACCATCGGAAGCGAGTCTTTCAGAGATACAAAATATATTAAATAATAAGTATGGAAGTGCACCAGCAGTAGTAAAGGATAGAAAAAATAGACTTGCCTCTATAGTTAAGTCAATGACACCATATCTTAAGAATTTATACGCTGGAAACTACCCTAATAATCCAGCAAATATTACTTCTGGAACTACATCATAAGGAGGATAGAAATGTATAATTTATACGATACTAATAAGTTTATGGCTAAGAATGTAAACTTCTATAATAAAAGAAAAACTTCTCCTACAGCAAGGACTGCCATATGCATAATATCAAAGGTAAATGAAGAAAAGCTTACAGTGGATGCAATAATACCATCCACTTCGAGCCAAATTACCAATATAACAATAGCAACAAACTTAATAAGTCAAAGTGGAACTGGAATAACAATGCTTCCAACTGAAGGTCAAAAAGGAGTGTTATTAATTTCATCTCAACACTCAGCAATACTTATAGCTACTCTTCCAAATCCAGCTCCAGATAACAGAAATAGCACATTATTATCTGGGGAATTTAAGTTAGGCTCTAGCGATTCATTTATAAAGCTATCTAAAAACAAGTCGCTATCAATGAAAACACTTAGTTCCTCTTCAATACTAAATAATGATAATGAGTCTGTTACGGTAGCAAGAAAATATTTTAAAGGCTATGGTGTTGAAACGGAAAGTTCTTTCAACGAAGATGCTAGTATGGGATATAGCAAGGAAGTATTTTTCAACACATCAAAAACTAATTATTTTAAAGATAAGGATATTATCTTAAACGGCGATGACATTGATAGCGATGTTAAGAACGATATCTTAAATAGCAATATGATGTTATTAGATAAGTTTAACTCACTAATTTATAGGGTTGATGAATTAAATGATGAATTAGAACTTGGTTCTTTAGACTCCATAGATAAATTAAATAATCTTAGAGAGGATATTATTTCAAGATATACATTTAGTGATTATTCAAATAAATTAGTGATAGAGAAGGGAGCAACTAAAAACAATGTAGGTAATAATTCATTATTTACTGCAACGTTGTGCAAGGATGGAGAAGAAAATAGTTCTGTATCATTACATAAAGATGGTACAATAAAGATAACTTGCAAGGATTTTTTAATAGAGAGGAAGGAATAGTAAATGAGAGAATTTGATTTTTTAATCGACAAATTAGGATTTAATAAATTCGCTGAGGAAAAAGATACTACAAAACAAAACTTTGACGATGTTACTGACCCACAAGTTAAGATGGAACTTATATTAATACAACAAGTCAAGCTATACAATGATTTCTTAGCTGAAGAACAACTTATCGCTAAGTATAGGGGTCTTGTAGCTAATCTTGTAAACTCTTCTAGGGCTAAGCAATTACTTGGATACGACTTAGCTTTTCAGCACGCCATAGGTGCTTTAAAAGCATGTATAAGAAACTATCAATTTACAAGCAAGAATAAGCCTAGCACATATTTTACAACAAATATAAAACTAGAGCTGGATAAACTATATAAAGCGCAAACTTCCCAAAACATAATAAGTATGTCTAGTGACTTAAATCAAAATAAGAACACAATGGTTAATGCAGAATCAATACTTACACCAATGCTTGGTAGAAAACCTACAATAGAAGAAACTGTTAATTTTGTTAAGAATGATTTAGGGTATGGAAAGAACTTAGATATAAATAAAGCAGAAAGAATTAAACACTATGAGACAAAAGAGTTAAGTGGATCTGCAATGATAAGCCAAGAGAATGCTGATGGAGCTGAAAGCTTAACATTCGAAGATATTACGAATAAGGGTAAAGATATCGGTAAGATTATTAATGATGATACTCAGGGTAAATTAATCATTAAGGCAATACAAGACTTTACTCAAAATAAAAATGAGAAGAGGTTCCTAATGGCATATCTTGGGCTTGGAGAATTTAAAAATGGGCTTATGAAAGCTAATCAATCTCAAGCCGCAGCAAGCAATGGGTTATCATATTATTCAAGCAAGAAAGTATTAGATAAGTTCAGGGATTATTGTGTAGAGAAGGGAGTAATGTAGATGTTTAATAATATGCAAATAAATGAAATTTGCACTTATATAGCAACACTGCTTTTTACAAGCTCCATAGAACAGATAAAGGCAATTAAGGTGTCTACTATAGACACCGAAGCCTCGTTACTTAGCGAATTATCATTAATAAATAATGATATTCAAGATGCAATAGAGTTTAATTGCTCTCTTATAGTAACTGAATATATAGATTATCTTAAAAAAGAAATCTCTAAAATTAACTCAATCACAATGGACTTCAATACAGCAAAGGACCTAGTTGAATTTACAAGCAAAACAAGAGAGGTTTGTGGAGAAAGAGAAGAGATGGTATTTAAGAATATGCTCCACGCTCAATATAAAATATCATCAATAATAAGTTATGATATAGCTAAATCAACACAGATTAGACCTATATCGGAAAGTAAAACAGCAGACTTTATTTTATCAGTTAAGGAAAGACTGACTTCTCTTTATGAGCTGTGCAACAATATATTAAATGCAATAACAGAGTGTGACTATCTTATAGAGGCTTGTAATTTTTCAACTTATTACAAGGAGAGCGTTATGGGTAATTATGAAGGAGTTCCTCCACTGTTAGAAGAACCATACGAAACAATAATAGCTGGGCTTTCAGCAGAATATGGTAAATGGAAGGGAGAGATTAAAAGTGTCAATAAGTCCAAAGATAATATTTAATTGCGACCATATAATAGTTAACAAAATTAAGTGTTATGGCAAAATACTAATGACTAGGGATTTGTCGGGCGGATTTCCTGATAAGGTTGCTCCAAATATTTCAATAATTAGAATAGACCAAATCACAGATATTGATGAAGTTAATGAGTACTCACTTGGTATTGACTATGAACAAAAGGTTTCAAATGATATAATTGAATGGATAAATCCATCAAATAATCCAAGTCCAGGAGAGAAATACTATGTTACTGCATCATATGTAAAAACAGTTGTTGAAAAGTCAGACGCTACAAACTGTAATAGATGCAATGGTAATGGATGGTATGTAGATGTTCTTGGAGGAGGAGAAAAAAGCATATCCGTAGTTAGTGGTGAGGAAAAACTGACTCAGGACTTTATAAAAGTTTTATTTACGGAAAAAGGTACAGATGGTTTTGGTAGCAGTATTAAAGATGTGCTAGGCTCTAATGTCTACAATGAAGTAGAGTTAGGACTACAAGTATCTGAAGCAATATCTGATTGCGCTAACCAAATAAAAGAGGCTCAAAAACAACAATTAGATAGTGGGGTGCCATTACCTCTAGAGGAAGCCCTAGATAACATAGAGATTGTGCAAATTTTATTTGTAAGAGAGGAATCTACATGTTACATATCTCTCAAAATTATGAACGAGGCTGGTTCAACAATTAAATTCTCATTTAAAATCTAAGAATAGGTGGTGAAACAATGGTTGTAGATATATCAAATTTAGACAGTATGATTAGAGGGTATATTGTAAATGTAATAACACAATACTATCCTGATATTGATACTAGTGAAAATTCGTCATTTGATGACCTATATATTAAACCGTTAATAGAATTCTCAAGACCTTTCATCGATTCATTAAGTAGGCTTGAATTAAAGAGTAATCTAGCAAACTCTGAATATTTAACTGAGTCAGAGCTTGATGAAATAGGTGAGGGTAATTATTTTATGTCAAGAAAACAAGGGACTGCGGCTTCAACAAGTATTACCTTAACTTTTTCAAATCTTAACATTGAAGATGAAGACCTTGTTATCAAGGTTCCTACTGGAGCTACATTTGCAACTGGGTCAGGACTTGAATTCCAAACACAATCGACGACTGTATTAAGACCAGATGATTTAAGAAATAATTATAATAAGCAAAGACTTGTTTACGAGGTAGATATTCCAGTAGTGGCAACAGGGATAGGTTCTAAATACAATGTTTTCTCTGGAGAGGTAATTTATTGTAAAACATATTTCTCAAGCTCGTTAGTTTCTTCAGTGAACAAAAATGATGTTGTTGATGGAAGAGATAAAGAAAGTAATGAGGACTATGTTGCTAGAATGAAAGAGTTTTATCTATCTAGGCAACTTGGAACAGCTCCTGGTTATTCAAGATTCATAATGGATTTATTTGAAGAAATAAATGATGTTTATGTTTCAGGATATAAGGATGATTACATGGAAAGAGACCTTGTTGTTATCCGTAAAAAGGATGTAACTGAGGATATAGAGGATGAAGAAGATGGAGATAAGATATTATTCAAGAAACACATGGGAGGTGCAGTAGACCTTTACTTAAAAGGGTGCTTGTACGATGAAAATGTCAAGGAAGTTAAATTAAATAACAACGTAAAAATACTTGATTGTAATATGCATGAGTTTGTTGATAAAGAAAATCCTAAGAATAGCATAAAAATATTCAACCTTACAGATTCAACTAAAAATCCAGTGATTAAGACCGTTGAGAATATAGATGAAGATGACTATGGTAGAGTTTTTATGGATAAAACGAGAGTCATTATAGATAATGAAGGGGAATGCTCCTACACAGAGGGTGTATTAAGCTCTATGAAAATAATATACTCATTCATAGATAAATCAGGACAAAGAGTTGACCAAGAAGAATTTTTCGAAATAGGATTAACAGAAACACAATTAGCTGCTCCAGTAAAATCTGTTGACTCTCTTAAGGACCATAATAATCAAATAATTAAATCTATGGATAATAGAATAACTGTTATCAAGACTGGGCTGGAAGAAACAACTGATGAGCAATGCAAGGTTGTAATAGATAATTGCCCAGATTACTTCAATGGAGCAATTTTAAAGGTAGGATATACTTCAAATAAAACACTAAGACAATTAAGAGATATTCTGCTTACTGAGGAGAATAGAATTGTTACAGCTGATATCATAGCTAAAGAAGCTATCGCTGTTCCTGTGAATGTAGTTCTTAGGGTTAAAGTGGTTGATACTTATAAGGATGTCGATACTATTGCTATTGAAAGCAGAATAAAATCATCAATAATATCATATTTCAATACCTATAAACTAGGTAACTCTGTAGAAGAATCCGATATTGTTGGTTGGTTATACACAGACCCATCAGTAAGTGAAATGATACAGTATGTGGCATTACCATTTGATGCATTCTATGTTCCTGAAGATGTTAATGAGGACATTCCGTTTAATGATCCTGAAAAAGAGAGCGTGATTAAACCTGAAGATGGTGTACTACCTATAAAGAAAATAGAGTATCCAGTACTTAATGCAAATAAGTTCAGTGTTACTGTTATTTAGGGTGGTGAGTAAATGGGTTTTCTAGAAGATTTTATTTATAAGCCAGAACAACAACAGGTAATGAAAACCGCAGTAGGCGGAGCGCTAAATATGTTAAAAGCAAGCGTGGATGAAGTTGATAGAAATATCAACTTATCTAAATTGCTTACATATAAAAGGATTCAATTTCAAAGAATAGATATAACCAACATAGCATATTCACTTAGTTCACTACTTAATAACTCACAAGTTATCTCATTAATTGGTGGTAGCAAGAATATGTCATTAGAGAAAAGACTGGAAATGTGGAACTCAATGACAGCATTGGAGCAAGCAAATATTCTTGATATGGCTGGTTATTACTTAGAATTAACAGATGATGTTCTAGCGTCATTAACTGATGATTTGAAAAAGAAGAGATTTGATATTATAGATTTCCAGTTATGCGACCTTGGCAATAATCTACTAATTAGAAATGTAGACTATGTATTTTATGATAATAAGTTAATGCTTCTTAAGGAGTTCCTTGATGACGGTAATTATAAGAAAAAATATCTTATAATGAAAAACATCGTTATCGATGCTGGATTAACAGAAAGTGTTCTTGGTGGCTTTATGCACATGCCATCGAATAAAGAGTTAACGAAGGTCGAATATAACGAAATACTTAAAGGATTTACGGAGGCAGCATCTAAGGGTCCTATTATCGGAGAATACAGAACTGCACTTAATAGATACAAGTCGCTTGAAGGGGTTAGAGTATATGATAAATTGAATGCTGACCCAACAAGGCGACACTTCTGGGGTAATGATGATAAACTAGGCGAATTTACTAAATTCGACTTCATAGTTTCTATGCCGGTTCAGTTAGTTTATAAGCCAGAAAAACTTGAATATATTATAAACTTCTTTAATCAAACAAAGCCTGCATATGCAAACTTCGTATTTTCTCCAGAGTTAACAGTAACAGATACTATACCAATGAAGGCAATGCCAACATTGTTTAGGACAAAAAGCTGGATGTCAGGAATAAAAGATAAGATTAAAAGTAAAGCTATAACTGAGTATTTATCATCACATACATTTGAGGAAAGTTTTTTACTAAACACAAGAGTTAAACACCAAGCCGTAAAAACACCTATATATCATGCATTTGATAAGTACGATTTATTTGAGAAAGAGACAAAGGCGTTTTATTTAGCTACTGAACATATCTTAGATATTATACCTAGTAAAACACAGGTTTTAGGATTTTTAACAAATTCATTCCTGGATAGAGTTCAGATAGGTAAGGGTATAGGGGCAGATAGTTATAGATTAGATGAAGATTATTTTGATGCCCAAGTTATCTCTGATCCTCTGTTTGCTAAGATAAATATAGAAATTGCAGATATAATAGAATACTGTGATTCAAGGATACAGCTAACATCAATACAGAGTCCAACAGACAATATTGTTTATGATGAGTTGTTGTCAAAAATACTTAATGTGTCTTTTGGCGATTATGTTAAGGTGTTTAATAATTCAAATGACTATGTTTATATATCTGACGAAAATGATTATCTTGACTCGTTGGTAATGTATGATAGTACTCATCTGCTAGCAATCACTAAAAACTTAGTAGATTCTATTCCGCCAATGCAAGATAGCTTTGGCACATATGAAACGGTGTTATCATTAAGAGACAATATAGTAAAAATAAATACATTAATTGGCGAATTGAGTATAACTTTTACTGATACAATAGTGCCACCAAGCGATAGTATAACTACATCTAGCACATTATGTGCTACTGATATTATTGAGAAAACTGAAGACTTAACTATATTGAACGCAAAAAACCTTTATGATAGAATGAGTAATATGGATATTGCTTCTAAAACTGTTTCTGATGAATGTTTTGATAAAGCTCACATGGTAAACAAAGCAAATATTCTAAAGTGCGACTCGATATTTGATTGTGATTATATGGAAGAGAGCTGTATGGCTTTTGATTCAGCACCAGATGGATACGATGAAAGCATAGAAGCTGACTTTATTAGCAGGGAATCAATACATTTAGAATTAATACCAAAAATAAGTTAAGGAGGTCATAATATGAGTAAAATAAATTCAATACTAGACCATTTTGAAGGTAGAGGTACTGTAAGAAAAGTTCTTATAGATAATAGAACTGGAGAGGTTGTTAAGGATTTTGGAGACCATAACCTTATCGTAAAAACAGGAAGAACTGCCCTTATAAAAATGCTTGCTGGAGAACTTACTACGTCAATAACTAAGATGGCTATAGGTAAGGGAGGTACTGCTGACTTAGGAGCAAATGCTTTCAATCCTATTGATCCAGTAGATGGTGATTCAGCTCTTGCTCAAAAAGTTGCTATAGTAGACATATCATCTAAAAATGTAGATGTGTCTAATACAAATCCAAGAGTAACTTTTGTCGCATTATTTGATTGTGCGGCTGTAAATTCACTTGTTAATGAGTGTGGATTATTCTTTACAGATGGAACAACAATGTTTGCAAGACACACATTCGATACTGTTTCATTAAAAACATCATCTAACTTCTCACTTCAAGTATCTTGGACAATAGAATTCTAATTTATTAAGCGTAGAGTAATTCTACGCTTAATGCATATTAAGGAAAGGAGATTTTAAAATGGCTTTTGAAGTAAACTCCAAGTATGGAGAATTAATGAGTAGTGCCAAATGGAATAAGAGATTTGACACTATATATGGAGCAAATGTCGTCATGAGAGGTTACGACATACAGTATGATGAAGAAAATTCAAGGTTAATCTTATCACCAGGTAATTGCATTGTTAATGGTGCAGAGATAACTTGCGATACTGAAACTTATTATCCAATAACGTCAACTCAGTTAACTGAAAACTCATCTATTAGATTAGTATTAAGCTATATTCATCAACCAACAAAAGTCGATGTTGAAATTAAAGAAGATCATTACGAATTACTAATAACCGACATTGTACTTGGTACTGCAATTATTGAAGATGGTGAGATTGTAGAGATAGTACTTCCAGAAAAAACACCATCTCTGACAGAGATAATAACTTATCTAAGAGAAAATCCTGGGGATAAGATATTTAATACTATTGAAGAGAGAGATAGTTATCCTGAAAAGAAAAGATATATAGGATTTTCTTGTTTCGTTATAGAAACCTTATTGCCTTACTACTATGAAGGTAATGGTGTATGGAGAAGTGGTTCATCTAATGCAGTTCATATAGGTCCTGATGAGCCTATAAATGATTCTATGCTTTGGGTTGATGATGAAGATGAAGAGATTGAAGAGAATTTTGGTTCTGATATCCTAAATCAATTAAAAGTGGTTTTAGGTGATATGAATGCAAAGATAGAAAATGTGGAATACGCCTTAACTAAGGAACTAGACCCAGGATACTTTGGTGGTAAAATGCCAGGGGAAGACGATGAAACTGAAGAAGAAGAGACCACTATTAGTAGAGCAATAGACTTACCAGGAGAAGCAGTTGACCCAGAATACCCTCCATTAGGAGATGGGGAGGTTTTAGAAGAACCAGATATAGATAAAGGTGCAGAAGGAACAGTCGAAACAATACTCCTTAAAAGAGGATTGAAAAAAGACTTACCTATGCTTATGGAAGGTGAACTTGGTCTTTGTATCGATACTGAAGAGTTATATGTTGGGCTTAAAGGCTCTAGAAAATTATTAGCTAAAGTTGGTGGAGTAGGAGGTGGTTCAGGTACATCAAATGTAACTGCTCAATACATCGAACTTATTTCTACTAGTGGTAAGAAATTTAGAGTTAGAGTTAACGAGGAAGGAAAACTATACTCTCTAAGCGCCACTGCAGATACCGCAAACAAGCCATCTATAAATGATGCGGCTAACTACTCTGGACTTATAATAAATCATGTTTATGGTGGTGGTGAAAGAAATACAAACCTAACACCTTGTTCTCATGGTTTTATAGAGCTTTACAATAAAGGCGTTCAACCTATCAATCTTAGAGGTCTTTACATTCAGTATTGTCCTTATGGAACTGATTGGCAAGTCTTAGAATTACATGGGATAGTTAATCCACTATGCTCATTCTTAATTAGATGTGCTGAACATACTGATATTCACAGAAAGACAACAAAGTTTAAAATTAGCAATTATGATATGCATTGGGATATCGCCCTTACAGATAAGGGTATGAAGGTTTATCTAGGAATAAATCCAGAACCTTTAACTGTAGCAAATCCTTGTAGTATTGATGGTCAATGGGCAAAGCAACCAGGATATATAGATTTGTTTGTGGTTGGTTCTGATAATGTAATATTCCCTATGGATGCCTATGAAAGAAATCCTAGTGTTGGAGTTGATGGATTCCAAAGAGTTGCCAATATATTTCACTCTGCTCACAGAATAGACTTTGCAGATACAAATACTAGCTTACTTGATATTGAAGGTATTGATTTAAGAACTGCCGACCCAACTATCTACTATCCTAGATACACAGGTGATGGTCAATGGATAAACTACTACAACAAACTTAAGCTTTATGACCATAAGCCAAACATGATAAATATGTGTTTTGGTCAAGATGGAAATAAAACAAGAACATTTACATGGCAAACAACGCCTACAATAAATGGTTTCCTTAAATATAAGAAAGTTGGAGATTCAAGATTTAAAACAATAGAATCTACAAAGCAAGAAATTAGCCATTACGATACAAATGCTGTTGTTCATAGAGTTATACTTAGAGATTTAGCTCCAGGTAAATACGTTTATTATTGTGGAGAAGAGGGCAAATGGAGCGACCAATATGAATTTACTGTAAAAACTCCTACAATAAATGATAGGATAACATTCCTTCATACGACTGACCAACAAGGAATAAATGAGGAAGAGTATGTTGTATGGAAAAAGGCTCATGCTGAAATTCTTAAGCATCACACTTATGATTTCCATATTAATACCGGAGATATATCAAATGACGGTGGAGAATTTGCTTATCAATGGAGATACTATTATAACTTTGCTGATATGGAGGATTTATATTCAAAACCTCATATGACTTGCTGTGGTAACAATGACCTTACTAGAGATTTTGCTACTGATGGTAAGAAAAGAGACCCTGAAGCATTTGCTTGGTATACAACAACAGAAAATAATTTTATGGTATCTTGTCATAGTTGGAATTATGGATATATTCACTTTGTATGCTTAAATTCAAACACTCTTATAGATAAACAGATTGCTAAAAAGCAAATACCTTGGCTAAGAGAAGATTTAGCTAAGCCTGAAAATAAAAAGAGATGGACGATAGTTTATATGCACGAAGCTCCATACACTATAATTAAGCAGCAAAATATGGCTCCTTTTATTGACGTATTTGCTGAATTTGGAGTAGACTTAGTATTATGTGGACATCATCACAGATATTCTAGATCACATAGAATGGGAGCGCAAGCTGCAGACGGAAGCGACCAACTAAGTGATACTGGATTCTACACAATAATGTGTCAGGCAGCAGGGGCCAAACTTATGGGTAGAGCTATTCCTGCTGATAATGATAAGGCTCCATGGAGAGCTAAATGGGATGTTGTTGGTAATCCAGCATACTCCATTTATGAAATTACTAAAGAATCAATATCGATGAAGACATATGCTATAGCTAACATTCTTCCAGATACTGATACATCAACAAACTCTCCTGAAAGAAGTCTTGTTGATAGCTTTGTAATTTCAAAACCACTTTAAAATAATACTCATTGCCTGCAATGCAGGCAATGAAATAAAAGAAGGAGGATAATACATGTCATTAAAGATTAAAGATAAAAAGCAAAATAGGTGGAAAAAAGCCACATCAATGCTTGCTGGTTCTCACAAGGTTGTGGATTATGATAATAACTACGATAGTGAGAATGTTGAGGGTTGCTTAAGAGAAATAGCTCAAGATATGAAGAAAATGCAAAGTCACATAAAGTACATTTATCAAAATGGTACTATTGGTGGTGGCTCTGGAGGTGGCGGTGGAAGTAGTGTTCCCACTATAACCATTGATGGCGTTGCTGACTCTGATGGTATTTTTAGAAGAGTTGTTAAGTCTGATGAAGATGTTGTAATTTATTACTTCTTCAACTCACCTAATGTTGGAAATGGTACTGTTAGACTTGCTAATGGTGACACGGTAATCGAGCAAACTATTAAGCAAGGAAGAAATAAGTGGAATGCTGGAAGATTCTCCAGAGGGACATATAATCTAAGTATTTCAGTAGAAGACCAACAAGGGTTTGTTAGTGAACCTGCTCGTATACAAATAATATCTGGAGCGATAGAAATAACATCAACATTCTCAGCTGCAAAAGACTTTAACTTGCAAGATAACATCTCTATACCTTATAGGGTAGCAACAGAAATCACAGACCCATTAACCGCACATCTTACTCTTGGCGATACTGTTACAGAGAAAAATATTAATAAAGGGGATAATGCTTGGGAAATAGGAAGCTTACCTTTAGGGGTTCATGAAGCTTCAATAAAAGTAGTGTCTGAAACTGCAACTTCAAATATTCTTAATTACAATCTTGTTGTAGCTGATTCGGATTCATTATTCTTAAGTACAACTTTTAAGGAATCTACATTTCCTCAAGGCAAAAGACTTCAAATAGATTATCGTATTTCTATGAAGGGGCAATATTCATTTAAATCAGAATTATACCTTGATGGAGTTTTAAAAGAAACAGTTAATAATGGCCCAGGTGTTAGTTACTGGGACTTAGGAACAGAATTACCACTAGGTCCACATACATTTAGAATAGTGTCAATGACTCCAGATAAGCAATACAAGGATGAAATAACTATTGAAGCTGAAATAATTGAAGCCGGGCTTATACAAATTCAAGAACCACAAGGAATGATATTTAAGTTTAATGCTAGTGGTAAAATGAATGACTCAGATAACAATAATATATGGGAAGATAGAACTGGTAATGGAGTACAATGTACATTACATGGGTTTAACTATATAACTAATGGCTGGCTTACTGATGAAGAAACAGATGAGACAGCATTAACTTTTGCAGGTAAGGCTTATGCAGAAATAGACCTAGCACCATTTTTAAATGGTATTGAAACAGGATTTACCTTTGATATTGTATATAAATCTAACAATACTGGGAATACTGATGCCAGGGTTGTGGAATGTAAAAATCCGTTTTCTCCATTCCAAGGTTTTATGATTGATTCAGAAAAAGCTGTATTTGAAGCAAGGCAAGGGGTTAAGGCATACTTTGGAGAAGATAAGTGGGTAAGAACAACATTTGTCATAGATAGATTGTCAAGACAAATGAGGGTTTATACTAATGCAGTAATATCTAACGGTGCTATTCTTGGTGATAAGGACCCAACAAAGGATGAATTCCAATACAATGGTAAAATAATACTAGGTGCTGGATTAGATGAAACTGGAAAGAAAATAATTAATAACTCAACATCAGCAATCAAAGTAATTAGAGGTTACAATAGGGCATTAACTGACAGAGAAGTTCTTGACCTACACATGTTTGATATAAGGAATGCAGATGAATTAAATCAAATTCATGAACTTAATTTCGGTGAATTAACAATACCTACCTTAGAAATTACAGGGTTAGGAATTGAAAAGCTAGAAGGTAATATGGACCCATTAACTGTAAGAATATCTTACAGGGACCCATTAAATCCAAGCAAGAGACTTGATAGAGATTTTTGCCAACTAGAAATACAAGGTACTACTTCTAAGGATTATCCTATAAAGAACTATACCTTATATATGAGAGACCAACAGGCTCAAGCAGATAGAACATGGACACCTAATGATGATTGGATGCCTGAAGAAAGATGGACACTTAAAACAAACTTCATGGATAGTTCGCACGCCAACAACGTAGGTATAAATAAATTCATACATGATGTGTTCAAGGAAAATCCATACCCTCAACAAATAGGTGAAAAGGGTACTAAAAGAAGAAGTAATGTCGATGGATTCCCAACTAAACTATACATTAATGGTAAAGATTGTGGAATATACACATTTAACATAGACAGATATGCTTACAATAACTATGGGCTATCTGACTACAATGACGATAGTACAGTCAATAAACATCCTAATGCTGTTCAGTACGAAGTTGCAGTTAACTCAACTAATGGTTCTGGTGCATTCTTAAATGATACTTGGGATAATATTAGAAGAGAGTGGAAGCATAGATATAACTACAGAAATGGTTCAGCAACAACAAAAATTGGTTCTGATACTGTTCTTGCAGATGGTATGCATAGCGAACTTCAAGACATGATTAGCTGGGTTTGCAATGCTGATGATAATACATTTATATCGGAATTAGATGATTGGTTCAGTATACCTCACCTAATAGACTACTACTTGATAGCTTACGCTTTTGGTATGATAGATAACTTAGGTAAGAATATGGTTATGACTACATTTGGTCAAAACGAATCAGGTAATACGATTTGGTACCCATCATTCTATGACTGTGACTCTATATTAGGACTTGCAAATAACGGGGAAATAAGATATGACGCTGGTGTTGATATGAGCTCAGAGGCGTTCAATACTAGAAACAGTGCACTATGGGTTAAGCTTAAAAGAAACTTTGAGCAACAAATACAAAATAGATACTATGAACTTAGAGCTGAAAGAAAGCTACCGGATGGAACGACTCTTCCACCTATATTCTCGGCAGAGAATGTTATGAGTTATTTGGATGATGAACTTATGAGTAAGATAGGTCAATCCTACTATAACAACGATGCTCAAAGAAAATACTTTGACGGTAGAACGCTTGGGGAAGAAAATAATCCAGACGCTCCAAGACCAGGGCAAACATGGATGCAATGTTGTAATGGTAACAGAAAAGAGTTTACGGAAAGATGGTTAGCTGAGCGTTTTAAGTATTTAGATAGTGTATTCCAAACAAATAATTATACTGCCAAAACAATGATTCTAAGAACTCATGTATTAGGACCTGTTAAATTAAAATTAAAATCATACTCTCCTCAATGGTTTACAATCAAATACTCTTCTAGCTCAACTGAAAGAGTGTATGTGAATAGAGATAGAGATTATGAATTCAATGTAGAAATTACTAATGATACAGAAAATGACTTCACTATTTATGGGGCAGATAATCTGATGTACCTAAAAGGTATGGATCAGTTATTCATATCACACATGAATATTGCTGGTGCTGAAAAGCTTGTAGAGGTAGACTGTAATAACAGCCCTAACATAAAGGGTATATCTATAGGTTCACACAACAAGTATCTACAAAGAGTTATAGCTCATGATTGCAAGCAATTAGGGCTTGAAATCGAAAATAAAGCTATTAACTTAACTGGATGTCCTAACTTAAAAGAAGTTAATATAAGTAATACTCTAATAAAAGAAGTTTCACTTCCTACATCGGGAGGAGTTATTGAGGTTCTTAACTGCGAAAATACACTTCTTGAACGTTTTGACTTAATGGGTCAAGAATATCTGGAAGAACTTCAATTATCAGGATGTTCAAATCTTGCAGAGGTTTACTTATCAAACTGTAATGGTCTTATTAGGGTTGAAATGCCTAACACTATACTTACTACTTTCTCAATTTCAAATTGTAAGAATATAGAGGTTATAGATATATCAAATACAGCAAGACTTACAAGTTTGGACTTAAGAGGTTGCCCAAATTTAAGAGAATTAAATCTTACCGGGGTTGTTAGTAAAAATATTAAAGACTTAGATTTAACATCGTCATTAAAGCTAGAAAAGCTTATCTTAGAAAACATGTCTTTCATTGATTGCGTTACTTTCGGAAGATATGTTGATGAAAATGATGAACTTCATAACTTTAATGCCCTTAAGCACTTTAATTGTAAAAACTCATCAATAAGAACAATAAGATATGGGATAAATTCTGTTAAACCAGATATGCTAGATTTAAGTGGTTTAAATTTAGAGTATATTACTTTCGAATCTTGCATAAACGTAGCTCATATAAAAGGTATAAACTTAGTCGCTAAAGGTTCTATGGCTCCATTTAAAAACTGTAGGAACCTTACAACTATAGAGGGTAGCGTAACTCTTAAAGACTCTATTAATATGGCATTCTATGGCTGCAAACAACTTACTGGACTTACAAAGGGGAATAAGTTAATATTAGACCTTACTAATGTTACAAGTATATCTGAGACATTCTCAGGTTGTTCATCACTTACTATGGATGATTTGAAATTTATAATGAGTAAATTCAGCAGCAAATTAAATGGCACAACTTGGAGAGCATTTACTGGATGCATAGGAATACGAGGAAGTCTACCTTCAAACTTATTTGCAAAAACAACAGGCATGACTTCATTGAATGAATATTTTTCTGGATGCACAGGAATAACTGGTCAATTACCAGCAGATTTACTAAAGCCTATGACTAAATTACGTGATTGCGAAGAAACGTTCCTAAACTGCACTGGTATTACTGGAAATATTCCAGAAAACTTCTTTGCAGGTCCAGGCTCTAGCTTACAAATAACAAAACATATGTTCGCTAACTGTGTAGGGATAGAAGATATTCCAAGTAATAACTTATTCTCCAGTAATCCAAATATAAAAAATACAAGCTATATGTTTAGTGGATGCACAGGCATTACAGGAAAAGTCCCAGGCACAATATTTAAGGGCAGAGAAAAGCTAGAATCTGTAGAAGGATTTTTCAGAAACTGCTCTGGCGTATGGGGAGAGATACCTAGAACAATATTTAGGCATTGTACTAACTCTAGAAATAGCGTCCTTAAATATATATCTTACTTCTTTGAGGGCACTAGCGTAGAAGGGGAAATACCTAGATATATAAGTGATTCAGATAAAGGTTTGTTTGATGATCTTCCATACTTAGAGAATGCTAGCAAAGTGTTCCCGACAACTATAAGTGGAACAATACCTCCAAATTTATTTAAGTATAATCCTAGACTTTCAGAGGTAAACTACTTATTTGACGGATGTACGATGATTGAAGGAAGTATACCGGAAACATTGCTTGCAGGAAAAGACCAATTAAAATCTGCAAATGGACTATTTAGGGGATGCACAGGGATAAATTCTATAATCCCAAGAAGGTTATTTGAAGGATGTGTTGTCTTGACTGATATAAAGGAAATATTCAGTGGATGCAAAAGTTTAACTGGTCAAATCCCAGCTAGGGTAACAAGAACTATCCAAGTTCCTAGTGAGGAAAATCCTGATGAAATGATTGAGGTTGTGGAAATAGTTGAATATGGTTTATTTGACTATGCTACAAGTATAAGAAATGCTGCTGGAGTATTCTGTGATTGTATAAAATTAAATGGTAATATCCCAGAAGAGTTATTTGTTGCAGGAAATCAGATTGAGGATTTATCAAATGCTTTCGCTAGATGTTACGAACTTAGCGGACCTATTCCAGCAGGGCTACTTAAGAACTGTAGGTCGCTCCTTAAAGCTTCATCAATGTTCTTAGATTGTTGTAAACTAGGTAGATCCGATGTAAGTATCACAGAGGATGACCCTTGGGCAGTTCCTCCTGAATTATTTGAAAACTGCAAAGAGCTTATTGATGCATCTAATTGTTTCTATATGTGGGGACAAAATAAGCCTCAAGAATCTGTACTTAAAGGTAAAATATCACCTTTAATGCTTAGAAATAATAGAAAACTTAAAAATGTAAGCGGAATGTTTACCGCTACTCCGGTAAGCGGAGAGGTTCCAGGAAATCTATTCTTAACTAACACATCGCTTGAAAATGCAAGCAGAATGTTTACTGCTACAAGAGTTACTTCTATAGGAAGTGGATTCTTAAGTAACAGTCCAAACATTAAAACAGTTGAAGAAATGTTCTGGCAATCATCACAAATTTCTGGAGCAGTACCAGAGCTTTGGAATATCGGTGGTCTTGTCGGTACTAGATGTTATGCTGGTCTTAGCTCAAGCAAAGTTACTAACTGGAGAGATATTCCTGATAACTGGAAATAATTCATAAAAAGCACTACTTCTTCCGTAGTGCTTTTTTCTGTGTTAAAATCATATTATAAATTAAGAAAGGAGATATAAAATGTCTATAAAAATAAATACTAGGTTTGGAGAGATAGTAACATCTCAAGCATTGAATGAGAAGATAGATACTCTTTTTGGTGGAAATGCCATAATTAGTGGATTTGATGTGGCTAGGGAAACTGATACATCAGTACGTATAACACCTGGGAAAGCCATTGTGTGCGGTGCTAGCATTGAAGAAGATAGTGATTCAATAATTATTCCAATACCAGGTAATTTAGCTTCTCTAAAAGAAGTATATGTTGTGATTGAGTATATGCACGATCATAAAAGAGTTAGTTTTAAAATTACAAACTCAATAGAATCCAATATGGTACTGCTAGCAACAATAAGCATACAGGGAGGCTTAATTTTAAAAATCAATAACTCTCAAAAAACAGGTCAACTAAATGAGCTTTCTATGATCGCTAAAGACTTGTCTACTGGCATATTAAATACCCAACACCTGGCTTATAGTGGTAATCATATAACGATAAAAAATAGCATTAATGCTAAAACTCAAAATATGAATATAAAGGGTGTTACTAAGCAAAACCTTGTTCAATCAGCAAACAAAGAGGTTTGCGTTAGTGCTGAATATCAAGCAGAAGAAGCAGCACATCATAAGTTAACAGATGTGAAGGATGGATATTTAGATTTGAATATCAAAGGTGCTACGCTGCACAATTTAACAACAGAGGGTGTGTCAGGCACTTTCTATAAGGCTAACAGGAGAATAGTTGTTGGTGATAATAATATGTTGAAACCAGACTCTGTATATACGGTGATATTTAAGGCGTCAAACGTAGTTCTTGACGGAATTCCATTCATACCTGTGTCACTCGAGTGTGAAAAATATTCTCAGTCAGGAATTACAGTTGTTAACGTTGATACCGATGGGTATTATATGGGGTTAACTGAAACAGGCCAGCTTAGAGAACAATATGCAAGCTACAAACCCCTATTCATTAAAGGGCATTCAACCCATTGGGAAAATGCATTATCAGAAACAAGATCAATTACTATATCAGACATAATGGTAATAGAGGGTGATTGGACAAATTTCTTGACTAAACACACTAAATATATAGCAAGTATCAAAAGCTCTACCGAAAATGAAAATAACGCTATTGAGATTATCAGTAAGGGGAAAAACATATTGCCACTTGAGATGTTAAGACATGAAATGGCAAGTGTTGATATCGCAAATCAAACACTCACGGTATCTCAGACAAATCCGAAAGCTTATCATTTTTGTCAAAAGGACATAACGCATTTATTGAAAGATGGAGTTACGTACACATTATCTGCAAACTATTCAGACTCAACATATGGACATTATGGTATTGATTGCTTTGATAATTTAACAAAGCAAAGAGTTCATGTTAATGTAAGAACATTCACAGCTAACTTAAACTTATACTATTATGTAGTAAAATTCTATACTAACAAAACAGACCAGCCAGTTAAAGGAGACATAAGTGTTACTTATAGTAATATCCAGCTTGAAGAGGGAGGGAATCCTACGCCTTATGAAACATGCAAGGAGCATAAATTAAGATATGTTCTCCCGGAACCACTTAGAAGTCTACCTAACGGTGTTTGCGATGAAATCACTGCTGATGGAATGGTCATACAAAGAGTTGGAAAAGTGATAATAAACAATTCCATGACTTATTATTTCAATGAAGAGGATAATTGCAAAAGAGTAAAGTTTGAATTAGATAATTGTTTTTGGCGTGATAGCGGTAATGGTTACTACTTATGCAATAGGTTTCCAGCTATTGCATGGCAAGGTAGCTGGTCTACAGTAAATACCTTTGTCATAAATACTGCTAGGGCTCATTTCCACTACCCAAAAACAATGACAAATAAGGAAATACTTGATGACTTATATAATAACATTACCGAGGTCTATTATGAATTAGCAACTCCTATAACTTACAGGCTGGGAAGTGCAGTATTACCTAATGATGTAAAAGACAGTATTTATGATAATAAGATAATTCAAAAAGTAGGCTCAATCACGTTTAATGGTAGCGAATCTAATTGGAACCTTCACTCGAAAAGAGAAAAATCGATGATTTTCGTTTATATGAAAGATGGAGTAGGTCCAGTTTTATCAGGAGGGAATTATCCTGTCACACCAGCAGTTTCAAATATAATTCAATCTTCAGATGTTGATTTATCGTATCCTGCAAAAGATATTGAAGGTGTGTATACTTCTAAGGATGGTAGGATATGTGTAGCCATCAATAAAGATAGAATTAATGGTAGCGACGTTAATAGTTTTAAGCAATGGCTTTCAAAAAATCCGTTAACGGTATGGTATCAATTGCCTGAATTCAAAACAATAAGCTGCAATGACCCAATTAGAGTTAGATGTTATGATAATACAACCTACATTAAAACAACAAATGCATTGGCACCAAAAATAAAAGTTGATAGTAAAGGTCATAAGTATCCAGTATTGCTAAAGCCAAACACTAGATATACTGTCTGCTTAAAGAGTATGTCTGGTGATAACAATATCAAAATTGATTTAGGGGGAACTAAAATCGAATCTTCAAGAGAGCAATATATGATAAATATTGGAACACCAACAAACCTATCACATTCCAATCTATATATTAGTGGATGGAATACAGAGATAAGAGATATTATGGTTCAACAGCAAGATAACAATAGCGCCTATATAGAAGGCATCAGCAGTAGTATTGCTCATATTACAAGTACAAATAATAATCTTTGGAATACAAATACTCTTAGAGATTGGAATAATAGTGGAATGTATTTCGAGAACGACGATGTGTTAATAGATACAAGCTTATCAACAACGTCGCTTAAGGCTGAAGAATCTATATTAAAATATAATTTTAAACCAAATACCCAGTATCATATATCTTATAAGTATAAGCAAGATACAAAAACATTTAGGCTAAAAATAGGTATACGATACACTGATGGAACATATCAAGTTCCTGCAAATGTACAAGTTTTAAATGAACTTGTAAAGGTAGAAAATGTGTCAGTGCAAGGCAAGACAATAGATTATATTTACTTTACATGGAATACGCAAGCTGGTAACAATAGAGTTGAGCTAAGAAATATTTATGTATGCGAACTGTCTGAAAAAACATCATATGAAAAACAACAATCTTATTCTGCAAATGCCGCTCTTGATGAACCTCTTAGAAGCTTACCTAATAATGTGTGTGATGAAATCGTTGATGGGGAGCTGATTAGAAGAGTTGGTGAAGTGGTTTTTGATGGTAGTGAAAACTGGACTCTTTGGCGTGAATCATCAAACACGATAGGATTTATCTATAACCATAATTCAATCATGAACAAAGATTGGTACTCATCACAAATATCACTGGTTTGCGATAGGTTTATATCTAAAAGTGGTCATAATTTCAATGAAGATGATTCTGAAGCCATAGCTCAATGGAATACGAACAATGCTATACTTGTAAGAATAAACAAAAGAGCACTAAAAACACTAGATGCTAGTGGCTTTAAGCAGTGGCTTGCAGGAAACCCAGTAACTGTTCTTTATGAGCTTTCAAAACCTGTAATCACCGACATCAATGCTGATTTAAATATAAGAACTTTTGATGACAAAACACATATAATTACGGAGGGCTTAGTTAAAGCGGAACTTAAATTTAAAGCCCCTGCTAACTTAAGAGCTGTGGTAAATCAAGTTGCTGATAGAATTACTGAAGCTGAAAAGTTAGTAGATGAGTTACTTCTACCAAATATAGTAGGAGTTGATTATGAAAGAACTTTATTTGAATTCAACTACAACGTATCAAAATTTAATTTAGAAGGAGATGAATAATATGGCATTAAGAATTTCAACTCATAAAGAGCATAGGATTACGAGCCAAATGCTTAATGATAGAGTTACTGATGTGGTGGGCGGAAACGCCCTACTATCAGGTTTTGAAGTTATAAAGGTGTCAAATACTCAATTAAAGGTAGGTCCAGGGAAATGCATTATTAATGGGGCTATTATAGAGGAAACAAGCAATACAACTCAAAACTACTCTAGTTCATGGGAGGGATATGACTCTATTATAATTGCTATGAGATATAATCATTTAAATGCATCCGCTGAAATTTTGGATATTGCTAAAGAACATATGATGGAAACAGATCTTGCCATAGCTAAGATAGAATATTCAAACGGAGTAATAACTAATATAATTCAAGAACCATATACCATGACACTATCGGAACTTACTGAAGTTACTGAAAAAATAGATGATATGTGGGATAAGTCGCCAAATTCAAATTTAGAAGGCAAGGAAATCAAGGTTGAAAACTCTGCAAGAGGTCAAGTGGAAAACCTTGTTATTAAGGGTCAAACATATCATAACTTAGTTGATGAATATAATATTGAGAGACCTGTTTGTGGAGAGCTTACTGTTGAAGAAAACCACTTCCACAAGTTAAACACTGAAGCTGGCGCAGTAAATGCTGCTATTAAAGGTAGAACAATTCATAACTTGGCCCCTGATGTTTTTAAGAATGAGGTAAAACTAATCAAGAATGATAGCTTGGTAGATAGAAGGGTTATATTTAACAAGACTCTATTTAAACCTAATACAACATATAGATACAAATATCATATTACCGATATGAATCTAGGTGAAGGCGTTAAATATAGCTGTTTCATTAGAATAGATTATAATGGTGCGGGTCCAGAGTATATTCAGCCACCAAACAAATTAGTTGCCGGGGTTAAGTCAGGGCAATTTACGACGCAGAACTTACCTATACAGTCAGTTGTCTTTGAGGTGCATTCATATGTAATATCTAATGGATATGTAACTGTTAAAAATTTCTTGGTTTGCGAAGATAGTTGTATGGATCTAAATATAGACGATACAGAATATATTACTGGAATCAAATCTGTAGGTGAAGATGATGGTAACATTGTTGCGGTAAAAAGTTGTGGAAAGAATATAGTGGATGCATATAATGATATAGGTAAATTTGTTATCTCAGATAACGGAAACCCTATCTCTAACGTAGCTTGGAGAATGACAAATAATATGTTTAACATTAAACCTAACACCACTTATGTAATTGGGGAATCCTCACAAAACTATAAACAATACAAAGTCTGCATTTACGACAAAAATAAGGAGTTTGTACAATTCGTTAACTTTAATGGTAGTAGCTCAACTGTATTCACAACACCAAGCAATGCTGCATATTTTAGATTTAGCTATTCAGTTTCAGTTAATCACCAACCTGTATCTAGAGAAGGTCTACAAATTGAAGAAGGCACAACAATAACACCTTATGAGCCTTACCAAGAAAGCATTGTAAGCCACAAACTCTCAGAACCACTTAGAAGGCTACCCAACGGTGTATGCGATGAAATCGTTGATGGCAAGGTGATAAGAAGAGTTGGAAAAAGAATCTTTAATGGAAGCGAGAACTGGATATTAGCTAATGAAGGTAATTCACCATTTATCTATATTGTTATTCCTGATATAAAGCATCAGCTCTCATCGCTATTATGCGACACTATACCTGTTAGGCAAGATAAGGCTGATGATATGATTGGAGCAAATTATCAATTAGTTGCAGGTATTATGAGTACTGAAACATCTCAAGAAATAAGACTTAGACCAGGTGATTTATCTACAACCTTACAGGCAAGCAAGGCGTGGTTATCTAAAAATCCAACCACAATGTATTATGAATTATTAGAGCCTATTATAACTCCAATTGATTCTGATTTAATATTACCTGCTGGAACTCACGATGAAATCAAAGACAATAAAGCTATTAGAAATATTGGCAAATTTGTATTTGACGGAAGTGAAGATGAAGAATTTGATTTAGATTTCTATATTGTAGAAAAAAATAATCAGATAACATTTAATATTTTTGTCCCTTGTAATGTGTATAGCGATGGTCAATTAAATTTAATATGTGACAGATTTAAGACAACAAGAGATGTTATTGAGCGTGAAGTTGAAGGCGTTAGCTTATACACATATTCTCGTGGAGATAAGGTAATTAGAGTATCTATCTTTAAATCTAAACTAGAAACACCAGATATAGCTGGATTTAAAAAGTGGCTTGCTAAAAATCCTATAACTGTATGGTGCAAATTAATAACACCACATACAGAAAGAATGCCAGTGCAAGCACCAATATCAACATTTTCTGGAGTAACTTATATAGTATCTCAAAATACAGTTGTGCCAAAGATTAAGATTGATAGTGTGGGAACTAAGTATAATGTGCCTTTATTAAGACCAGGCACTAAATACACAATCAAAGCTAGTATTGATATCAAAGCTAACCTTGCAGGGGCAGAAGCGGATATAGTTGATGGTTTAGCCAAGATAACAACTCCAAAAACACTTAGCAATAACAATCTTATTCTAAGTGGCTGGGGAGGAAATGCTAGAGATGTTATGGTCTTTGAAGGAGAAGCTGATTGCCATAGATATATCGAGGGCATACAAAGCGTTGGAGATATAAACGGTCCAATTCTTCCAAATGGAATATGTGATGAATATATTGGTTCCGATAAAATGATTCAAAAAGTCAAAAAAATTATTATTAATGGTAGTGAGGGATGGACTCTTCCATCAAAGCAAGGCAATAAATGTATATTTGGATACTTCCAAAATAATAATGTTAAACATTATTCATCGAATAGTATTCCGAGTATAATGTGCTCACATTTACCTTCTCAATCCCCAGTTGTTGATAGTAATTGTGCGAGAATTGACAATGAATTCATTGCTACCTATGCAGACCCAGATAATCTGCATCCGGGGAAAAACTGGATTTACGTTTCTATCAGAAGAGATAGGTTAGAAACTCAAGACTTGGAAGGCTTTAAAAAATGGCTATCTAAAAACCCTATAACTGCATGGTATGAATTAGATAAACATCTGAAAAAAACATGTAGTGACTGGAATATACGCTTGCTATCAGATAATGGTAATATTCTTAGATTAAATAATTATACTGCTGGAGGCTATATAAAATGGGAAGATGGAGTTATAAAAAGTAATCCGGATTGGATTGTTAGTGATTATATAGCGGTTAAGCCAAATACTATATATACCTTTAGAAACACCAATTACAATGTATGTTTTTATGATGCGAAAAAACAACTTATTAAAATTAACAGAATATTTGATTCTATTCTAAAT
>ERZ1034730.114-NODE-114-length-36736-cov-55.208582_pt1 | contig 36736 bp, 55 predicted proteins | sample MGYA00520650_ERZ1034730 | MGnify/ENA primary metagenome ERZ1034730 (study PRJEB33766, sample SAMN09781702) | gut metagenome | biome: gut microbiome | host: Homo sapiens | place: Madagascar | study: EMG produced TPA metagenomics assembly of the PRJNA485056 data... | reverse complement strand
GTCAACACGAACGTAACTGTCGACGTCTGGTACTACGAAATTCCGAGTGTCTAGCCTTCTGTATCCCAGCATGTCCGTCGAAGTTTGTCGAGAACATCACGTTATTGTGCTCAAATGTTATCTGTAAATTGTTGATTAAGAGATAGAAGGCCAATGTTTAACAACATGACTACTGCCATCATTACCACAATTATGGGCACAATAATCGGCTGGCTGCTAAATGCGGTCAAAACCAATGCTGGTCGACTGCGCGATGCATCGTGTCGCGAACGTGAAGAGCGTGAGCAGAATCGTAAAATGCTCGGTGAGCTTTTGTTCTATCGTCTCGAAGACCTACATCGCAGGTATGTGATCCAGGGTTATCCGTGCTCTGCCGCAGACAAACAGCAAGTCGATCGAGTGTACAGGCATTACCATGATGAACTAAAACTCAACGGCCCTGGCACGCATATGTACGAGGAGATCATGGAGGCGCACCAAAGCTACTCAACTAGCAAGAAGTGGCTGGCAGGTATCTCCGAAGATGTTACAATGCAAAATAGAAAGAACGACTGAGGAGGTCGAGATAATGAACTATATCATCCCCGATAAGGCATATAATGTTCTCAAGTGGGCAGGCCTCATTGCACTCCCGGCAGTCGCGACGTTCGTCGGCACCGTCGGTACTGCATGCGAGTGGGAATTCACCGGTATCGCAGTGACCGTAATCACCGCGACCGGCACCCTCGTAGGTTCACTCATCGGGGTATCACATGCCACTGCGAAAGAGAATGCAAATGATTAAGTTCATCGACATCAGCGGTTGGCAAAAGGGCATTGACATCAAGGCCGTCGTCAAGAACGGCGGCCTCGGTGCCGTCGTGGTAAAGGCCACCGAAGGCACCAATTATGTCGACAGCCAGTGCGATGTCTATGTGCGGCAATGTGTTACCAATAAGATCCAGTTCGGCTATTACCATTTTGCCGGTAACAACGGCGCCGAGGCTGAAGCCGAGTTCTTCCGCAACAATACACGTAATTACGAACACTGCGGTATCCCCATCCTCGACTGGGAGGGCAACCAGTCTATCGCATGGGTCAACGCATTTGTCGAGCACTACCACGCGCTCACCGGTATCTGGCCGTGGGTGTATGGCAACGCCTGGCGTTTCAACCAAGGCACCGTCAATACCAATTGCGGCCGATGGATTGCAGGCTACCCTGCCAAAGGCATCACGGACATCAATTACGGCCTCAATACCGATATGCCCTACAAGGTTAACAACGGTATTGTATGCGCATGGCAGTTCTCAAGCTCTGTGCGTATCGCAGGGTATGGCGGCAACCTCGACGGTGACGTGTTCTATGGCGATGCGAAGGCGTGGGCTAACTATGCGATGGCCACTAACGCACCAGTACCAGCACCTACGCCCGCACCGTCGCAGACGCCCCAGGGGTCTGTGCTCGACCTCGTGTGCCAGATCATTGACGGCAACATCGATGGCGACGCCCGCAAGGCGTTCCTTGGCACGCGTTATGCTGAAGTGCAGGGTTTTATCCAGCACATCTACGATTCCTCAGCTGAGACACTCGCGGCAGAAGTATGGCAGGGGCGTTATGGCAACGACCCAGTCCGCACCAAGGTACTGAATATCGCCGGCAAGGCCACAGCCGTGCAGGCGGCTGTGAACGGCGGCAGTGTCTCTACCGGGCGCACCTACATCGTCAAGGCCGGTGACACCTTGTCGGGTATCGCGGCCAAATACGGCACATCATACCAAGTGTTGGCGCAGATCAACGGCATCACAAACCCGAACTTGATCTACGCCGGCCAGACAATTAAGCTACCGTAATACCCGGGGCGGCACAATGCCGCCCCGATTTGGTAAGGAGGAAATCATGAATCAATTCCAACCGATGGCGTCTGCATATATGCCCATGCAGCAGGCGTACCAACCATACCAACAGCCATACCAGCAAATGCCCACACGCATTGTGCCGCAGATCGCCGGTCGTGTCGTCAACTCGCTCGACGACATCACTGTGCAGGAGGTGCCGACTGATGGCACCGTGGCGTTGTTCCCATCTGCTGACGGTTCATGCGTCTACAGTAAGCGTTGGACGCCGGACGGCAATATCTTGACGATGCGTTTCGTACCGGAGGCATCTGAGGCCCAGCCAAAACAGCCGAGCCAGCTCGACATCATCGACAACCGTATTTCAGAACTGTTCGACGCAGTCGAGCGGATCGAAGATCGTTTGCCATACGATGTCGAGGCTAAACGATCTTCCACGACTCGTAGGAAGGCGGTGAAGGCAAATGCCGCAGAATAACATCATGGACTTCGCACTCAATATGATCCAGCATAACCCGGCATTGCAGAACAACCCCAACGCACGTGAGATGATCGATGTCATTAAGAGCGGTGATGCGAACCGCGGCCAGCAGATCGCGCGTAACCTATGCGACACGTACGGCGTGAAGCCTGAGGACGCGATCGCGCAGGCGAAATCGTTTTTCCACATGTAGCCGACTTCACAGAGAAGCGCGCAACCTAGGTCTCTGTGTCGGACATATACGCATTTAGTAGAAAGGTTAGAACAATGTTCAACAATTCTGCACCGAGTGTCGCGGACATCGCTGCTGTGACTGACGGCAACCGTAATTCCGGCTGGGGAGGCGACGGTGGTTGGTGGGTCCTCATCATCCTGTTCGCCCTCTTCGGTTGGGGAGGTAATCGTGGCTTCGGTGGTTGCGGTTACGGTACCGGCGACGGTACGTTCAACGGCGGTATCCCGAACGGCTTCGCACTCGCGACCGATTTCGCGTCGCTCGAGCGTAAGATGGACGGCGTCAACAACGGTCTGTGCGATGGTTTCTATGCGACCGCAAACGGCATGAATACCGGTTTCGCCGCAGTCCAGAACGCACTCTGCCAGGGTTTCAACGGCGTCAACCAGGCTGTTGTATCGCAGGGCTACGAGTCCCGCCTCAGCACGCAGGCCCTCCAGGCGCAGCTCGCGCAATGCTGCTGCGACACGCAGGCCGCGATCCAGGCTAACACGACCCAGGGCGTCATGAACACGAATGCCATCCAGCAGCAGGTCGCGTCTTGCTGCTGCGATAACCAGAAGCAGGCAATGCAGACTCGTTTTGAGAACCAGCAAAACCACTGTGCCACGATGCAGGCCATCGACAAGGTCGGCGACCGTATCGTCGATTACCTCACGAACCAAGAGACCCAGCGCCTCCGCGACGAGAACCAGAGCCTCAAGTTCCAGGCATCGCAGGTCGCTCAGAACCAGTACCTCACCGATACGCTCCGCCCGTGCCCGTCGCCGGCATACATCACGGCCAACCCGTGGGCAGGCCAGCCTTACGGCTCTTGCGCTGCCTACGGTTGCGGTTGCAATTAGGCATTGACATGGCCCGCCCATACTTCGGGCGGGCCTGTATGAAAGGAGCACACATATGATCGTTCTGTCAAACGCGACAGCCCAGACGATTCAACCAGGTGCGGCGGTGACTTTCGATGTCGTCAAACTCCATACCGGGTGTGGCGAATTCCACCGCACGGGTTCTGGGTCCGTGCGCCTTCGCGCAGGGCTGTACGCATTCGAATTCACTGGTAATGTCGGCGGTGCTGCAGGCACGCAGCCTAATTTGGCGATCGCCGTAGACGGCGACACGTTGCCCGAGACGACAATGACCGAGACCATCGCACTCGCGACCGATGTGCACAACGTGCATGCGTCGACGAAGTTCTGCAATCGTTTCAGCGGGTTGACCGTGACCGTCGTCAATACTGGGTCGACGGCTATCGAGCTGGCGGCAAACCCCGCCCTCGTGGTCAAGCGTGAGGCATAAGGAGGCCAACATGCAGCGCATCAAGCGTATGAAGGATAAGCTCATCGAAGAGGCTCAGAGCCGCCTGCAGAACATGGACGGCGGGTCGATCGAGCAGATGGGCCAGATCATCGACATGATTAAGGACCTGTCGGAGGCAGAGAAGTCTTGCCTCGAGGCAGAGTATTACGATTGCGTCATCGACGCCATGGAAGAGGGCCAGCGTTACGGCTATGACGGCCAAGGCGGTAATGCCGGTGGGCGCCAAGGCTATCGTGAGTCGTACATGATGGATAACAATGGCGACGGCGAAGGCCGTATGGGTTACCGTAACCAGTATGGCAATTTCCCCGCCAATCCGAAGAACCGTCGCCGTATGCGCCGCAGCGGTTACAGTGAGGAGTCCATCGACAATATCCGCCAGATGATGGAAGACGCCGACCCCGAGCGCAAGCGCCAGCTCAAGCGTGATCTCGAAGACCTAATGTCGGAGATGTAGCATGAGGCCGTTCGTTTTGAACGGCGACGTATGGAGGCCGGTCCTAGTCGATCGCGACGACCAACGACTAATCGATAGGACCGGCATTTCCAGGCTAGCGACAACTGACCCGTCGACAATGTGCGTATACCTGTCGAATGGGCTCCGCGGCCTCGACCTCGAAGTCGTGCTGACACACGAAGTCGGGCATTGTGCAATGTATAGCTATGGGCTTCTTGAATCGCTCCACGCGATAATCCCTGAAGACACGTGGGTCGATGTCGAGGAGTGGGTGTGCAATTACCTGGCTAATCGTGGGCGTGAGATCATCCACGCAGCCAACACGGCGCTCGGTCGCAATGTGCCTGTCATGAAGTGAAGGAGGCGGCAATGATCGACATAGCAGTCATCGAAGACGAAATCGCCGCACTCGAGGCGGAGACAGAGACGACATACGACACATGCGAGCGGTTGGCGTGCCTGTACACGGTGCGCGACCACTTGAAGGCGAAGCGACATGATGAGTCGAAATCGTCCGAGTTCCTCACAGCGGCAGTTGGTGTTCCCACGCCGGAACTCATGGCGGTCATCGACCAACATATGGAGGCGATTAAAGTCGTGTACCCGTCTGAGTATAACGCCATCGTCGCCAAGATCCGGAGTCTGCACGAGGCGACGTAAATTATTACCTGTCAAACAGTGTCAACCACCTGTCACACTCCGAAAAGGGCCAGTGTGACAGGTGTTTGCATTTCTACGTCGCGTTTCTCATCACCTGTCAAGCTGTCAAACAACAAGGGGCCCCTATATTAGATATTTTTTTTATCTATATCTAATAAGCTTATATAGATATAAAAGTCAAAATATCTAGGTATATGGAGAAAACAGTGTGACAGTGTGACAGGTACGGCAAAATACGACGTAGGGATGCAATTTACTGTCAAACAGGCCCAAAATCAGCCGTTTGACAGGTGTTTGACAGTGTGACAGGTGTTTCGAAAAAGTTATAAATACTCGAATAAATCGAAAGAAAACGTTGTATAATAAGGTTCGCCGATCGAAGGAGGTGAAAGATGAAAAGCCTATATGAAACGATCCGCGAGTTCGGCGATACCCAAAGCGGGCTCGCGCGAATGCTCGGCATCACCGAGTCCACGCTATCGTGGAAAATCAACGGCAAGGCCGAGTTCAAGCAGTCTGAGATCAAGGCTATCGCAGACCGGTACGACTTGACGGGCGAGGAAATCAAGTCGATGTTCTTCGCGTAATGGGCCTATTCGCTTACCAGCAGGCAGCCCTTGACCGTGTCAGCGGTAAACGCACATGCGCGTTCTACCACGACATGGGCCTCGGCAAGACGTTCACCGGTGCAGAGAAGTTGATGTCGGATAAGTGTTGGCATTTGGCCTTGGTCGTATGCCAGAAGTCGAAAGTGGCTGATTGGATGGACCATTTCGCGAACTACTATGACATCGACGTCGTCAATTTGACTAAACCACATGCCATGGAAGGTTTCGAACGGCGTATCCGTGACCCACACGCACGGGATGCAGTCGCCGTGATCAATTACGACCTATTGTGGAGGCGCCCAGAACTTCAGGCATTGAAATGTTTCGCCGTGATGTTCGACGAGTCGTCATTGCTGCAGAACAAATCATCGAAGCGTACTAAGGCAGCGATGAAGCTGGCGGCAAGGGCGAATGAGCTCATCTTGCTGTCTGGTACACCGGTCGATGGCAAGTATGAACGGCTGTGGACGCAGTTGAACATGCTCGGCTGGCGCATTGACGAGAAACTGTTTTGGCGGCAATACGTCGAATCGGAGACGACGATGCATGAGGGTTTCCCGATCACGAAGGTGACGGGTTACAAGAACGAGGAGAGGCTAGTACGCAAGATGAAGGAGCTCGGTTGCGATTTCCTCAAGACCGACGACGTCATCGACCTGCCTGATCAGCGTTTCATTCGCATCGACGTGCCGATGAGCGAGTATTACCGCAAGTTCGCCAAGGTGAACATTATTACGGCGTTCGGGCGCGATTTCGTCGGCGACACTGTGTTCGGCGATCTCACGGCGAAACGCCAATTGGCGGCTGCGTATTCGCGCGCCAAACTCGAGGCGTTCGGCGATTTGCTGGATGGCACGAGTAAACGGCTCGTCGTGTTCTACAATTTCGACGTCGAGCTCGAAGGGCTCACGGCGGAGTTGGAGAAGCGATACAGGTCGTATGGCGTGCTCAACGGCAAGGCACACGATTTGTCGCCGTTTTTCGATACCGACGACGGGGTCGCGCTCATTCAATACCAGTCTGGTGCCATGGGTGTGAACCTGCAGCAAGCAGACACGTGCGTCTATTTCTCGCCGCCTTTGGCATCGTCACTCTTCGAGCAGTCGAAGAAGCGTATCCACCGCGTCGGCCAAGACAAGCCATGCACGTATTACGAGCTGGTATCTAAAGGCACTGTCGAAGAGAAGATCTACGATACGTTGGCTATGCGACGCGACTACACTGAGAAGCTGTTTGCGATGGGAGGTGACTAGTTGGCAGGGGAAAAGAACTTCGAGAATCGCGTGAAGCGATGGCTTGAGTCGCAAGGCGTATGGCATGTCAAGTTTTTCGCCAACCGCAACACACGTGCCGGTGTGCCGGACATTTTGGCATGCGTTAACGGGCGTTTCGTCGGTATCGAACTCAAAGGCCCAAACGGCAAGCCGTCGCCGCTGCAGGTCTACCACTGCGGGAAGATTACGGAGAGCGGCGGTATAGCCGTCATCGTCTGGCCGGATGATTTCGCCCAATTCAAACGGCTAGTATCACGCTTGAAGGAGAAAGGAGGAAATTGCGATGTTCAAGACCTCATATTCGAGGGTAGGTACCTTCACCCAGTGCCCACATAAATTCAAACTCAACTATGTCGACGGCCTTGAAGTGCCGTTCAATTGCGATGCTGCGAACCCGCTCGTGATCGGCACCATGCTACATGAGTGCATCGAAGTCGGTGTCGACGAGGCAATCGCGAACTACAAAGCCGCGTATCCAGTCATGACCGACCTTATGGTCAACGAGCTCATGAAGATCCGCGTGCTCGGTTCTCGTGCCCGCGAGCTCGCATGGGGCATGTTGGACGACGATACCGACCCGGTATTTGAGGTGAAGGTCGAGGACGACAGCGGTTTCGTCGGGTTTATCGATATGCTCATCCCGCGTGGCAAGGGCCTGTGGACGATGCTTGATTTCAAGTATTCGAACAATGTCGATAGGTACCTCGAAAGCGGGCAGCTGAGCGTCTACAAGTATTTCTACGAGAAGACACACCCCGGCGAGATCATCCAAGACATGGCATTCCTGATTGTGCCGAAGACGATGATCAGGCAGAAGAAGACCGAAGACCTCTACCAATTCCGTGAGCGTCTCACTGCGACATTGGAAGACATGTGGCCGGTTCTGTACCGTGTCCAATATGACCCTGAAAAAGTCGCCGATTTCGCAGTCGGCACCTGCACGATGGCGAATGCCACCGAATTCCCGAAACATGAGTCGCGCCTATGCGACTGGTGTGATTACAAAGATTTCTGTCTAGGAGGAAATGATATGCTTATCCTGCCCAAGAACGAACGCCGCTCTGAGGCCGTCATCACCGACCCCGATATGTGGATCTACGCCGACAGTTATGTCGGTAAGTCAACTTTCGTCGACCACTTCGACGACGTGCTGTTCATCAATACCGACGGCAATGTGTCCAATATCACGAGCCCATACGTCCCAATTGCTGACGAGCTCGTCCATGAGGGGCGCATGACCAAGAAGATCCTGGCCTGGTCGAAGTTTCGTGAGGTAATCGACGAGCTTGAGAAGCATGAGAACACGTTCAAGGTTATCGCGCTTGACCTCGTCGAGGACCTCTATGAGCATTGCCGTTTCTATGTGTTCGACCAGCTTGGCATCAAACATGAGAGCGATAGCGGTTACGGTAAGGGTTGGGATATGGTGCGTACTGAGTTCCTCGGTCAAATGAAGCGCCTCAAGTCCCTCGGCTACCGTATCATCTATATCTCCAAGGAGCTCGTCACCGAGATTACGTATGCCAGTGGTGCTAGGGTGTCGACTTTCAAGCCGAACATCAATGACAAGGCCGCAAACGTGCTAGCCGGCACTGTCACCATGACACTCCGCGCCTATATGGACGAGCGTGGCCATTTCCTCCAACTCCGCAAGAACGAGAACGTCTTCGGCGGCGGCCGTATCGATTTCAAGCGCGACCGCTGCGACCTCACGGTCGATGCATTCAACGCAGCGTTGTTCGAGGCACAGGGCACGAAGGCCGAGGCCGAGGTCGAGGTCGAGAAGCTGAAGGCACGCAAGAAGGCAGAGCCCAAGCCTAAGCCTGAGGTTGAGGCTGAAACTGAGGTTGCTGAGGAGCCCGATGCAGCTGAGGAGAAGCCAAAGCGTCGTGTGCGTAAGGCCAAGCCTATCACCGAGGAGGAACCGCCGTTCGATGCCGATGAAGCCGCAGAGCCCGAGGCAGTCGAGGAGAAGCCGAAGCGCCGCACCCGTAAGCGCCGTGTCGTCGAAGAGTAAACAGTAGTTAACACCCGAAAGGATATATCATGAATTTCAGCAAGTTTGACAAGATGGTAGACATCGACGGCCTCAAGAAGGACATCGCCGACGCAGAGGCCAACGCTGGCGGTGCCGATTTCAAGGACGTGCCGCATGGCAGCTATGAGGTCGCGATCGACAAGCTCGAGCTCACCGAGACCAAGAAGACCGGCAAGCCGATGGCGTCGTGCTGGATGAAGATCGTGAGCGATGGCGAGTTCAAGGGCCAGCGTATCTTTATGAACCAGGTCATCACGCAGGGCTTCCAGATCCACATCATGAACGCTTTCCTCCGTTCGCTGCTGCCCGAGGGTTCTGACATCGACGTCGAGTTCACTGGTTACGCCGAGTATAACGATTTGCTGCTCGATATTGCCGAGTATGTCGACGGCAAGTTCGAGTATGGCTTGGAGTATGGCGAGAACAACAAGGGTTTCGACACTTTCCAGATCACCGATATTTTCGAGCTTGACTAGGTGCGGCGATGCTCAATTTCTACGACTTCGAAGTTTTCAAACACGACTGGATGGTCGTAGTCATCAACCCCGTCACTCACGATGAGCGCGTCATCATCAATGATGCCGACGCGCTCACTGCGCTCTACGAAGGGCACAAGCGTGAGATTTGGGTAGGTTACAACAACCTCCATTACGACCAATTCATTTTCAAAGGCATCTTGTGCGGCTTCGACCCGAAGGCGATCAATGATTTCATCATCGCCGAAGGCAATAAGGGCTGGCAATATTCGAGCTTGCTGCGCAAGGTATACATGGTCAATTACGACGTGTTCCATCACCGTACGGACAGGGGCCTCAAGACACTCGAGGCCTATATGGGCAACGATATCTGCGAGACGACGGTGCCGTTCGACATCGACCGCAAATTGACCGAAGCCGAGATCGCCGAGACCGTGAAATATTGCCGCCACGACGTCGAGCAGACTATCGAGGTATTCATGCAGCGCAAAAACGAGTTCGACGCGCGTATGGACCTGCTCAAAATGTTCGACCTCCCGTTGGTGTACCTTGGCAAGACCGACGCACAGTTGACGGCGATCATCCTCGGTGCCGAGCGCCCGGCACACCCACGCGACGACGAGTTCGACATCGAGACTCTCGCATGCCTCGACCTCGGGCCATATGATTTCATCCGGACATGGTACCTCGACCCGGCCAACCAAAATTACTCGGCGACGCTCGATTTTGACATCGCAGGCTGCCCACACAAGTGTGCTTGGGGAGGCTTGCACGGTGCGCTCACACAGTACGCTGGCGAGGGTTATTTCATCAACGCCGACGTCGAGAGTTACTACCCTGCAGAGATGATTGAGCATGATCTGCTGTCACGCAACGTACATGACCCGTCGAAGTTCAAGGGCATCCGCGACCACCGTATCGAGCTGAAGCACGTGAAAGACCCCCGCCAGAAGGCATTGAAACTCGTCGTCAACGGCACATTTGGCGCCAGCAAAGACAAGTTCAACGCACTCTACGACCCGCGGCAGGCCAACATGGTATGCGTCAACGGCCAGCTCATGTTGATCGACCTCATGCACAAGCTGGTACGCGACACCGGTGCGGAGATCATCCAGAGCAATACCGACGGTGTGCTCATCCGCATGCCCGACGGTTTCGAAGGCGGGCCCGATGCATTTTACGACCGCGTCGACGACGTGGCGTATGAGTGGGAGAACCGAACAGGCATGGGCTTGGAATTCGACGAGTTCACCCGAGTCTACCAGAAGGACGTCAACAATTACGTCCTCATGGCCGCGGACGGGTCGATGAAGACCAAAGGCGCGTATGTCAAGAAGTTGGGGCCGCTCGACTACGACCTCGCCGTCGTCAACAAGGCGCTCGTCGAATTCATGGTGCATGGCGTGCCTGTCGAAGACACGATTGCGGCCGATGATGATCTGATCGATTACCAGCGAGTCGTGAAGGTGTCGGGCAAATACAAGTACGGCGTGCATGGGCATGAGCGACTTACCGATAGGTGCTTCCGTGTCTTCGCATCCACGCGCGAGTCGGACGGCATGATCGGGCGGGTCAAGGCCGGCAAGGCCAAGCCGGAGAAATTCGGTAACACGAGCGAGCACTCGTTTATCGATAACGGCGACGTGCATGGCAAGAAGTGCCCGGGATATTTGGACAAGAGTTGGTATATACAGCTGGCGAAAACACGGTTAGCGCAGTTTGGGGTGATGTGATGGACCGCCTATTTATGGGCTACGTAAAACTCAACGGCAAGAAGTGTGCGCAGAAGCTGAAGGACGGCCAGTACCTCACACTAGAGCAAGCACGCAAGCTCGACGGCTACGGTGGTGTGTTGGCGCCTGAGACGATTTTCATCGATGTCGACGACATGGCGCAGAGCGAGAAGCTGATGGACATCATCGAGGCTGAGCAAATTGCGTGTAAGGTCGTCGCTACGACTCGTGGCAAGCATTTCTATTTCGTCGGCTACCCGCGCGGAATGAAATGCAAGACACATGCACGCCTGGCTGTCGGTATCGACGCCGACATCAAAGTCGGCTCGAAAGCCACATATGGCAGTTTGAAAGTCGACGGCCATGAGCGTAACGTGATCTACGACATCGAGCCGGATGAAGATTACGACGAGTTGCCGTGCTGGCTCAGGCCTGTGCAGTATACGCCTGAGTTTGGCGAGATGGAAGAAGGCGACGGCCGCAACCAAGCGTTATTCAACTACATCTTGACGCTGCAGTCGGAGGGTTTCACGAAAGACGAGGCGCGCGAGACGCTGGCCATCATCAACCGGTATATGTTCGAGAAGCCCATGGAGCAGCAAGAGCTGAGTGTCGTCTACCGTGACGACGCTTTTGCCGAAGACGTGTTTTTCAACAAAGGCACGTTCCTGTTCGACAAGTTCGCCGAATACCTCAAGAACGAGCACCGCATCGTCAAGATCGGCCATCAACTCCATGTATACCGCGACGGCGTCTATGTGTCGGGCAATCTGCTCATCGAGAACGCGATGATCCAGCATCTGCCCATGCTGTCGAAGGCCAAACGCACAGAGGTGCTCAACTACCTCGATGTGCTCATCCAAGATGATGCGCCTGCGGCCGATGCCGATTACATTGCCTTCGCCAACGGCGTGTACGACCTCAAGACGGGTGAGCTCATGCCGTTCTCGCCGGAGTTCATTATCACGAACCGCATTCCATGGGAGTACGACCCGACGATTTGGTCTGAGTTCACCGACAAGACGCTGCACCGCCTCGCCTGCGGGGATGATGGTATCTATGCATTGTTGGAGGAGGTCATCGGTTACCTATTTTATCGACGTAATGAGCTCCGTAAGAGTTTCATCTTGGTCGGCGACAAGGCCAACGGCAAGTCGACTTATTTGGACATGCTCAAGACGCTGCTCGGCGACAGCAATACGTCAGCCCTCGACCTGGCTGAGCTCGGTGAGCGATTCAAGACGGCGGAGCTGTTCGGTAAGCTGGCCAACATCGGCGACGATATCGGCGATGAGTTCATCGCGAACCCGGCGATTTTCAAGAAGCTAGTAAGCGGTGACCGCGTCAACGCCGAGCGGAAGGGCCAAGACCCGTTTGATTTCTCGAGTTACGCAAAACTGCTGTTCTCGGCGAATTCGATGCCTCGTATCAGGGACAAGACCGGAGCCGTGCTCGACCGCATCGTGCTCGTGCCATTCAAGGCGACGTTTTCGAAAGACGACCCAGACTTCGACCCGTACATCAAGTACAAGCTCCACTCGCCTGAGGTCATGAGCCACCTGATCAACATCGGCCTCAAGGGGCTCGAGCGTGTGTTGGCGAACCGTGCATTCACGATGCCAGACGTCGTGGTCAAGGAGATCGAAGACTACCACGTCGCCAACAACCCCGTCCTCGGTTATTTCGAGGACACGCCCGCCGACGAGGTGGTGAACGAGTCGACGGCATTGGTATACGACTACTATATGGCCTGGGCTATCAGGAACAACTTGAAGCCACTCGGTCAAAACGAGTTCACCCGCCAGGCCAATAAACACTATGGCCTGACAAGTAAGACCTGCCGTATCAACGGCAAACGCGTACGTATTTTCGTGAAGGAGTAACCATGCCCATCATCATCGAAGGCCCTGACGGTGCCGGCAAGTCCACGCTTGCGAAGTCATTGGCCGGAGCGCTCGACATGAACATTTTAAAAATGACCGCCAACGGCGGCCAGTCGGTGCCGGAGTATCTGCAGAAGCTCGCATGCGACGGTGTCATCATCGACCGCTGCTGGGTGTCGGAGCAAGTGTACTCCGACCTGTTCGGGCGCGAGCCCCGTATCGATAACGACGATGCGGAGGCGTTGACGGAGTTCTGCGGACTCGCCGGTATCCCGATCATCGTGCTTTTGCCCCCGCTCCACGTCGTAATCGGCCGCCTGAACGAACGCGGCGACGAGTACGCCGATGTCGTCTGCCCGAACATCGTCGAGATCTATAAGCGTTACCAAGAATGGGCTGAGGCACACGATAATGCGATTGTGCTCGAAGACAACAACCCGGCGATCGCCATGGAAGAGGTGCTCAAATGCATGTTGTAGGCAAGTCGATGAACGACATCTACCGCCAGCTATGCGGCAAAATCTCCGTACAGGGCCATGAAGTCGCAGGCACTAAAGAACTGTGCAATAGTGGTTTCACACTGCTCGACATCACCGACAACATCGCGACGGTCCGAACGAGTTTTTCACTCTCATACATGTTGGGCGAGCTCGCATGGTATTTCACCGGCCGCGAAGATGTCGAATTCATCTCGAAGTTCTCGTCGTTTTGGAAGCACATCAGCGACGACGGTGTGACGAACCGGTCCGCGTACGGCGCCATCGTGTTCAACCGCTATGGCTTCGACCAGGTCGCGCAGGTCATCGACACACTCAAGCGTGACCCGTATTCACGCCGCGCAGTCATCAATTTCAATGTGCCGAACCCCAAACGTTTCGAGACGAAAGACGAGATCTGCACCATCGCGCTCGTGTTCGAGCTCCGTGACGGCAAGCTCGATTGCACAGGTATCATGCGTTCCAACGACGTATGGCTCGGTACACCCTACGACGTCGTGTTCTTCACCGAGCTGCAGAAGCACATCGCGAATGAGCTCAGTGTCGGCTACGGCAAGTATACGCATTTCGCGGTATCGCTCCATGCGTATATGAAAGACATCGACCGCGTCCATGAAGTCTGGGGCGTCGACAACGGCGCGCCACGCCTCAAGTTCGACATCGAGAAGTTTTTGGCCTATATCTCGGAGATCGAACATATCGTTACGTCATCCAACGAGCCGAGATCTAATATCGTCGATTATTGTTTCGAGCACGCCATCGTAACGGAGGTAAATAATGAAAATTAAGATTAACCGTATCGCAGAGGGTGCCGACATCAAGCTCCCGGCACGTGCGCATTATAACGACGCCGGTGCTGATGTCTATACCACTTTCGGTGAGACCCTGAAGCCGCATGAGACCCGCCGCATCCCGCTGGGCTTCTCGCTCGAGCTGCCAGACGGCGTCATGGCGTGTGTGTTCCCCCGATCGGGCATGAGCCTCGAAGGCCTCGTGTGTGAGCTGCCGCCGATCGACTCCGGCTATACCGGCGAGGTGCATGCTATCGTCACCAACTTGACGGATAAGCTCAAGAAGGTCCCCGGTGGCACTCGCATCGGCCAGCTCGTCGTCATGCCCATCGTGTTGGCCGACTTCGTCGAGCAGTTGGGCAAGGAGAGGGGCGACGGTGCTTTCGGATCGACCGGAGAGGCCTAGTAAAGACGAGTATTACCTCGACATTGCATTAGCTGTGGCGGCCAGGTCGACGTGCCTGCGCCGCCGCTACGGCGCCGTGGTCGTGGCCAACGATGAGATCATCGCGACCGGCTACAACGGTGCCGCTCGCGGTGGCGTCAATTGTATCGATGCAGGCGTGTGCCACCGCTGCGGACACGGGCATAACGACGGCGATTACGGCTCGTGCCCGGCGGTACACGCCGAGATGAACGCCATGTTGTCGGCCTCGCGCTCTGAGATGATCGGTGCGACACTATACTTGGCAGGCATCGACCTCGAGACAGGCGAACGCATCCCGGCCGGTGAGATATCACCGTGCCCAGTGTGTATGCGCATGATAGTCAATGCCGGTGTCGACGTCGTCACAAGTGCATAGAAATAGAAGAACGCCCCAGACGCTCAATTGCATCTGTGGCGTTCTCCTCACAAAGGAGGAAGGTGCGGTGGCCCAAAACCGCAAGCTCTATTCTACCATGTTGCATTATTTACGAAAAGACTCGAGACCGAATGCGCCTGCGATCGCTTTACGGCAAGTGAGGTCTTTGGAGATATAACCGCTGGCCTTAATCATGCGAACTTCACCGTCGGCATTCATGGCGAACATACCACGACGCGCGTAATTTGCCCAAACAGTGTAAACCTCACCCTGGACGGTCGTCGTGCACTCGTCGGCGTGATCAAACTTGTAAGGTGCGTTAGTCTTAGTCATGGTGTTTCCTTTCTCCTTCTGGTTGACAAGATTATATTATCTGGTAACTACCCGAAAGCACATAGCTATTTTCAAATTCGTCGAAAAGTTTTTTGATTATTTTAAAAATAGTTATGTACACAAGCGCACACACGTAGGATAATGACCTTGTCAACCACGAGGAAGGGAAACACCATGATTAAGACTTTCGACGATGCCGTCAAGCTCGAGCGCGTCCCGTTCGCCCAGCCGTTCAATGAGGCGTATGAGATCGTCAACGGCAACCGTTGCGTGAAGATCGTCCTCGACGACTACAGTGTGCATTACGTTCGCCGCGAATGCAAGTCCGGCAAGTGGGTACTGATGGGCCGCAAGGAATTCGAGACTGCGAACAAGCAGCTTTGCGTCAAGAACGCCATTAAGTGGGTCAACGCTAAATAGACGTCTAATATCACCGACATTGAAGGAGAAAGGAAACACCATGGCAGAGGTAACGTTCACTGAGAAAGAGCTCGGTTTCATCAACGAATGCGCGATCGACAAAAAGGGCGTGCTGGTCGAGATGCCGGCGAACCCATTCCCGTCGCTCTACCGCAAGGGCGTCATCGCCAAGAAGGGCGACGACCTTACAGTCACGAAGGACTTCCGCGACATGTTCTGCCTCGACGGCCAGGTCGTGCATATCGACCTCACCAAAGCCGAGGGCGAGCCCGAAGACAGCGGCAAGAAATTCAAGTACGGCGAGACCGGCGACGTGATCATTGAGGACGCGCCTGTGGACTACGCTGGCTTCCGCCAAGCGATCGCCGCCAACCTCCGTGACCGCCGCACGAAGGGTATCGATGAGTTCCAACTGATCGACAAGGCCCTGCAGGTATACGATGCCGCACGCGAGACCAGGGCCGCCAACGGCGACGAGGGTACCCGTTCGGAGCATACGACCGTCGGCAGCCGCAAGCATTGGCGTTACGCCTTGGCCGATACCGTGTCGGCGTTCTTCGGTGTCGGCGTGGCAGTCGACAAGCGTGAGATCGTGTTCACCGGCGACCTGTACATGGCAGGCGCGGCCGAGCTCGTGTTTGAGTACCTGTTCAAAATCGGCAACCGCCGCGCGCAGCGTTGCTACGATGAGCGCCTGTTCGCCGGTGAGCCCACTGTCGGCATGTATGCCGAGAAGGCCGCGGAGTTCATGGCCGAAGTCGAGAAGCGCCTGCAACACGAGGGCGCCGACGTCGAGGTCGACGGCGAGGTCGTCGGCGAGGTGGTCGTCGACCTCGATCACGTCAATGATATGGAGGTTACCGATGGGACGAATTAAGTTTGCAAGGCCCGTCGATTGCCCGACGTGCGGTGCGACCCCGAGCCATCAGAAGTGGAAGCCACGCAAGTTGGTGTACACCAACGAGGTGGTCGCGATAAGTGACGTCAACCCAGTCGACGCCGTCCATTGCCCTAGATGCGACCTCGTGTTCAGTGTCTCGCATTACGAACACGACGACTGCTACATTACGAGTTGGACCGAATTCGAGACAATCCCGCGGTATTGCCCGTGGTGTGGAGAGGACTTGACAGACAAATGATCACCGACACCAAAGAGATAGCCAAGCGCCTTCGCACCGAAGCCGATTACTGGCGCGACTACAATGAGGACGACACGATTTTCAACATGTCGAACTACCATTTCACCGAGAGTGTGCTCACTGCTTTCGGTATGGACGACATGGATATATATACGCAGACATGCCTGTCTACGAGCTGTTCGATAAACTGGCAGATCTTATCGATTCGCAATCGAGTTAAAGCATTTTGAAAATACTTTCAATTTATCGAAATATCGGTACATTGAAAGTAGTATAATGACCCTGTCAACCAGAAGGAGGAACAAAATGTTTGATATCGACGAGGTCAACGATTTCATCGCGTCGAATTGCCTCACCCACGGCCGTTGCCCCAAGAACGGCCTCCGTGTGTATTTCTCGAAGGATATCGTCGCCAAGCGTGTCGCGAATGAATTTGGTAGTGCGATCCTCGACGAAATTGTGATTTACGAAAACCGTCAGGGCACGATGTGCTACGCGGAGATCAACTAGCAAGGAGCTACGATGATTGAAATCGACATCATGACACACGGTAAGAACATCACGTTCATCATTGATAAGGTGCCCCGTGGTTACGAACTTCACGAGATTGACGAACACTGCGACAGCTGGCGCGTAGGTGTGTATGAGTCTATCGAAGCAGCATTTGCCCGTATGGGGCACGACATATCTAAGCGAGGAGGAACAAATGCCTGAGTATATCGTTTTCGTCATGCCGCCAGAAGATGAGGATGCCGAGCCGTTCGACATCCCCGAATGGGGCTATATCGAGGCGCTCGCTACCGCGGAGCGTTACCGTACGCACGGTTGGAAGGCGTGCATCATCGATTACGGCACGCCATTCGTGCCGTGGCGCGCGGGGCGCTTAGACGGCCCAGATATCCGTGTTATGGCACGCACGTGCGATGAGGCAGTCATCAGGGCACGCGCCATTAGCTATGATTGCACCAGTTTTCAAAGGATGGACTAACAATGCGTGATTTCGTCTACACTACATTGACGGTCGTGGGGATTGTGGCCACAGCCGTCGCCGCTGCATATGCGTTCGCCGACAGGGGCTATTTCGCCGTAGGCGGCGAATACGCCTTCCTGTTCCTGCCGTTGCTCGGTATGTGCATCGAGTACATGGTCAAAGACCGATGAGGATGGAGGCGCTATCGTGCGGATAGGCGATGTGAAGCCGTTCAAATATGTCTACGCGGACGATCGGCAGCAATTCGCGAGGCCGCTCGAGGAGGCGGCGGAGTTCTTCGTCGCGTGGCGGTTCTGGATACAGCGCCGCGACAACCAGAGATATTCGGCGAAGGCGCGCGACAAGATGCTCGACAAGGCCGCCGACGTGGTCCAAGCGGTTGTCAATTGTGTCGCATCGATCGGTGTCGACGACATGTCGGAGCTGATGAAACGTTGTGAGAAGCGTAACATGAAGAGAGGTAGGTATTGATGCGGGTCGAAGTGGTCGTGGCTATGGAGCGGAGGCCGGTCACCGTGCACGGGCGTGTCGGCAGCCTGATCGGGTGGTTCCAACGAGGCGGTTTCCTCGGGAACAACCAGAAGCCCGTCGGGCTCGTCGAGTTCGCAGACGGCACTGTCGGCGAGTACGAGGCGAAGGAGGTGCGCTATGCCGATCACAGACAACAACTATGTTGAGTACGACAGGGACCTCATGCGCTCATGTATCTACGGGCTCGCAGTCGGCGACGCCCTCGGTGTGCCATATGAGTTTCGTGAGCGAGGCACGTTCGAATGCACGGGCATGGCAGATGGCGGTACGCATAGGCAGCCTGCCGGCACGTGGTCCGACGACACGTCGATGGCCCTGTGCATATGCTCGAGCATCAAGCGGCTCGGGCGTATCGTCACAGCAGACATCGACGATATGTTCGATAGATGGTTGGAGGATGGCGATTTCACCTGTGACGGGCATGTCTTCGACGTGGGCGTGACGTGCAAGAAGGCGATTTCGACGGGCGTACCGGCGAAGTCATACGACTACTGTGGCAACGGCTCGCTCATGAGGACGGCACCGCTCGCCATGCTCAACTACTTCGATGTATATAAAATACGTGATGTGTCAGCACTCACACATGCACACCCAGTAGCCGAATGGTCCTGTGTCACGCTATGCGACATCTTGTGGACCATCCGCAATTCTGGTACACCGGCGAAGTGGGTGCTCTGGCGCAGGTACGGGTACATCGCGTCGAGGCCGGTCGAGGCCGTCAAAAGCGACGGCTACTGCGAGCACACGCTCGAGGCAGCACTCTGGTGTTTCTTGAACACGACCTCATATGCAGATTGCGTGCTCACCGCCGTCAACCTAGGCGGTGACACCGATACGACGGCCGCAGTTGCCGGTGCCATCGCAGGCGTGTATTACGGTTTCAAGGCCATCCCGCCGAAATGGATCGGCCAGCTGCGTGGCAAAGCCGTAATCGAGCAATGTATTTAGAAAGGTGATAGACGATGATCGACGGGTATCTATTGAACACGCGCGTGTTCAATAAGGTAAATGACGACAAGCATCAAGCACTCAAGCCGCTCGAGGAGGCGGCCGAGGTCTTCGGTGCGTGGCAAGAGCTCGACAGCATGCGCCCCACAACGTTCAAACAGGATTGGGTAGACATGCGTAACTACCTCATCGACGAGTGCATGGACACGGTGCAGGCAGTCACGAACTTGCTGGCAGCCGTGGGCGCGACACAGGGTGAGGTCGACGCCGCCATTACGCGTATGGACGCGCGCAACGAAGACCGAGGCAGGCTCTAAGAAAAGGGATGAGGGCGCAGAAGTAATCGCGATATACAGGCGGTGTGGGTTCGACTGCCCATACCACGAACGCACCCGGTTCGATTCCGGGCGGTCGAAGCGGACTAGGCTGGAACGTGCAGTCGAGTGCGGGAAGGCTATTGGACGGCTGAAGCTCGGCAGTGTGGGCACTGACCCCGAGCCCCTTTTGAATTACACGACGGAGGAAGAAATGGCAAATGTTGAATTACCCAGAGATGCTGAAGGGCGAGAGATTCCACTAGACACCGAGGTACTGTATGGCGAAGACGGCAAAGAGTTTAAGGTTAACTACTATACATACTCAGTGCGTCAGACCATCCCGTCGCGTAAGTGGCAAGTGGTGATGATGAATTGCATTGTTCATGATTGTTCAGATTTATGCATCGCCCCACCGGATAGTTGGGAGAAGCTATTCGAGGACTTGAAAGCCGTAGAGGACTATAGAAAGTCATCTTTCCTCGATAGCCCGACATGCTGTTACACAGATATGGTCGGTAAATCATGCAGCAAATGCAAGTTTTACGGAGGGACAAACTGTGTCGGCAAGATGTGCGCCGATATCGCCGACCGCATTCGTAAATTGAGAGGTGAAGCCAATGAGTGAGATCAAGCTGAAGCCGTGCCCGTTCTGCGGCAGCTCTCGTGTGTCCTCGAGGCCGTACGGCGAGCACGAGGGCGGCAAGCCGTGGTCAGTGTATTACGTCCACTGCAACAATTGCAGATGCGATGGGCCTACTGTCCGTGTTTCGGGGGAGCACGACGACCTTCACGAGACGGCCCGCGGTGCGTCAATCGACCTATGGAACTGGAGGGCGAATAGAAATAACTAGTGACGATGATTGTCATAAATTCATCAAACACCTACGCGATCAGGTCGAGGCTTGGCGCAATATGATGTCGGACATCTGCATATCAGACCGTCGCCTTACCGACAGCATCCACATGGCTTTCGGTCTGGATAATTTGGACGCCCTAGTGCACGAGACACTCGACATGCTCGCCGATATAATCGATCTATAGAATTGGAGGGTGAAATGACCGAGAGAACATGTGCCGTATGCGCCCACTACAACGGCCATGTCTGCATGGTCGACGGCTTCATCATGGGGAGTTACGACGCTGCATGCGACTACTACCGTGTGAAGCGAGCAGACGGAGGGAAGGCAGACATAGGTATCAGGTGCCCGAACTGCGGTGAGCAGATCGATTTCCATGCCGGGCATATCAACAACGGCCGCGTGTTCGTCTGCGAGAAGGGCAGGCCGCTCATGCGCGAGGTCAGGTATCACTGCCGGCATTGCGACTCGACCGTCATTTTCCTCAAGAAGTGCGAACCGAAAGAAGTTAATCATGATTGAGAACGAGCCCATCAGCGGGTACAACCTGCCGCCGGGGTGCCTTGACGACGACATCGAGCGCGCATACGGTGGCGAACGACATTATTGCGCTGAGTGTTGGCATTGCGCCAGATCGGACGCACTCAGCTGTTACATTTGCGAGCTCAAGTTGAAAGACGCGGTCGCGGAACTCAAGGGCACACAACGTTGGTCACCGAGATATATCCTCGCGGCAGTCGAGGATGCAGTTGTAGATGAAAGCGATTGCTGCGCCGATTTTGAGGAGTGAGGGCAGCGCAGAAACATATCAGAGAATGATTGTAGCATACGTAGAAGGCGCAGTTTTGGCTTAGCGCGTATACTTGCAGGGCCCCGAGGCAGATATTCGCCTCGGGGCATTTTTTCGTATCTCATGGTCAAAATTGGCACTTTTCGATAAATTAGCGTGGTTGACAGGTAGTAGACGTCAAAATGCGACGTAGATGGGTATGCGGTGGTGTTCTGCGCAAGTTACTGTCACACTACCTGTCACACTGTTTTCGGGCCTGTGTGACAGGTAGTAGGCGTCAAAACGCGACGTAGGTAAATTGTTGGGTACCCAAGTGTCACACTGGCAAACAGCAGGCCGGCCCTATATTAGATATTTTCTATAGGTATATCTAATTCGATATGTATAAATATATTCTCAAAATATCGGGGTATAGGGGAGCATGTCAGTGTGACAGTGTGACAGGTAGTTGCAAATACGTGCATCTACGTCGCGTTTTGCCAAAACTACCTGTCACACGGTGCAGATAAATCGAAAAAAGCGGTGTGACACCAGTGTGACAGGTGTTTGACAGGTAGTTGACAGCATGCATGTTGACCTCGGCAGGTCCATTGAAGCGTTTCAATTCGGTGCAGAGGGTATACACAGTATGCACAGTCGCAAAATCGAAAGGCCGCCCGAGCACTGACTGTGCATACCGCATATACACAGTATGCACAGTATGCACAGCCGAAAGGCCATTCAAATGCCCGCCGATATGTATCGAAGCCCGATCTGCATGTCGTGGATCATCAAAAACAATCGCATGTCGCCGTAGATCGCCGTTGACTACCGTAGGCAATCGTGGATCGCAGTCAATGGCCGTAGGTCGCCGTCAATCGCCGTACAATATATTTCGATGGAGATGAGGAGGGATATTTTTTGCCTTATATCAAATTCAACAACGCAATCCAGCGCAAACGATATTGGCTCGGCGAAGACGGCATCGAGCTGATCAACGACTGGAGGCGCCGAGGGCTCTCTGTGAAGGCGATCGCCGAGGACAAGATCGGTGTCGCGCATACGACGCTCATGAAATGGCGCCAGCAGTCGCCCGAGCTGGACAAGGCGCTCACCATCACCGAGGACCTCGTAGACGGCCAGGTGGAAGGCGCATTGCTCAGGCGAGCGCTTGGGTACGACTATTTCGAAGAGACATGGGCGCTCGACCCCGACACAGGCCGGGAAGTGTTGACCAGGAAGGTCAAGAAGCATGTGCCGGCAGACGTAAAGGCCATCGCCATGTGGCTGTTCAACCGACGCGGTGACGCCTGGCGTTCGATGCAACCCCAGTTGCCTGCCGATGACGGCGACATCATCGACGTGAAGAACGTGCTCGTGCAGATCGAGGAGGCGGCAGATGGAGATAAGGCTGACGCGTAAGCAGGCGGAATATGTGCGTGAGGCGCACCACCGCTGGAATCTCGCCACTGGCGCCGTGCGCTCCGGCAAGAGCCACCTGGCTGTGCAGTATACGATCCCGGACCGATTGATCAAGCTGCGCGGCAAGAAGGGTCTAGCGCTGATCCTCGGTGCCACGAAGGAGAATATCGAGCGCAACGTCTTGACGCCGATGCGTGATATGTGGGGCGATAAGTTCGTCGGTGACATCAACGCCCGCAACTGGTGTGAGATCTTCGGCGAGCGAGTGTACTGCATCGGTGCCGAGAACGCAGGCCAGGTATCGAAGCTCCGAGGCTCAGAAGTCAAGTTCGCATATTGTGATGAGATCTGCGATATCCACCCCGATGTATTCGAGATGCTTAAGAGCCGCCTGAGTTTGCCGTATAGCGAATGCCACGGCGCATGTAACCCTGCAGGCCCGACACATTGGCTCAAGCAGTTCATCGACAGGGGCGAGGCAGACCCCGGTATCGACATGTTCGTGCAGAGGTACACGATCGACGACAACCCGTTCCTGCCGAGGTCCTATGTCGAGGGCCTCAAGGCCGAGTACCGAGGCACCGTGTACTACGACCGATACATCAGGGGCCTGTGGGCGAAGGCCGAAGGCCTCGTGTACCCCAACTGGCAGAAGGCCCAGGAGCCGACATGGTCGCCCGGTGACGTACGCGGCTACTGCGTGAGCATCGACTATGGAACGCAGAACCCATTCCATGCGATCAAGTGGCTGCTCGATTCAGCGGGCATCTGGCATGCGGTCGGCGAGTACCGCTATTCTGGCCGCGAGGAAGGCAGGCAGAAGACAGACCCCGACTATGTCGACGACCTGGTCGTGTTCACGGACGACGCCCCGGAGGACGCGGAGGTCGAGGTCATAGTCGACCCCAGCGCATCGTCGTTCATCGCGCAGCTGCGCAAGCGCGGCGGCTTCAAGGTGAGGAAGGCAGATAACGATGTCGGTGACGGCGTACGCGATACCGCATCGGCGATGCAGTTGGGCCAGGTCAAAATCGGTGACACACTCGCCGAATTGGCGCGTGAGTTTACCGGCTATGTATGGGATGATAAGGCTGATCAAGACAAGCCGGTCAAGGTTGACGACCACGGCATGGATGCGCTGAGGTATTTCGTGAGGACCAAGCGTGTATATAAGCCGCGTGACATGGTATACGAGTCGCCGTTCATGGGCGGCGCAGACGAGGGGCCTAGGAGGTTCGCATTATGAGATGGGACGAGGTACGCGACGACAAGTCGCGCATGCTCACGTACCAAGATTTAGTGGAGGCGGGCGACGCCAACCGCGAGGGCTTCGTACTGGAGGCGATCGAGCGGCATAAGTCGAGCAAGGCGTACCGCACGGCACGCATGGCCGATGCGTACGACCACCAGGAGAACATCACGGTCAATACGTATGTGCAGAAGGTCTTCGACATCACGGGTTCAAAGCTCGTCGATTTCACCGCAAGCAACAACAAGATCGCCAGCAATTTCTTCCACCGACTGAACACCCAGCGCACGATGTACTCGCTCGGTCAGGGAGTGTCGTTCATCGATGTCGACGAGGTGGGCAAGGAGGACACGACCAAGGAGAAGCTCGGTACGCATTTCGACCATGACCTGCGCACGCTCGCATACAATGCGCTCATCCACGGTGTGTGCTTCGGCTTCTGGAACCTTGATCGTATGTTCGTCTTCCCGCTGACTGAGTTCGTGCCTCTTTGGGACGAGTACGATGGCACGCTCAAGGCAGGCATTCGCTTCTGGCGTATCGACCGCTCGCGCCCGATGCAGGTCGTGCTCTACGAGGCCGATGGCTACACACGCTACCAGAGCCGCCAGGATGCGAACGGCGTCACGAACGAGCGCCTTGAGGCGGTCGATGAGAAGCGGCCCTATATCGAGAAGACGAGCTATACGCCTGCCGACGGCATCGAGCAGGTGATCGGCGGCGAGAATTATTCGGCATTACCCGTGGTGCCGATGTGGGGCTCAAAGCTCCATCAATCGACGCTCGTGGGCATGCGCCAGGCGATCGACAGCTATGACCTGATCCGCAGCGGCTTCGCGAACGACCTCACCGACTGCGCGCAGATCTATTGGCTCGTGTCGAATGCCGGCGGCATGAGCGACAAGGACCTGCAGAAGTTCCTCGACCGCCTGAAGATCAACCACGTCGCGCTCGTCGATTCCGACGACGGCGGCAATGCGCAGGCGTATACCCAGGAGATCCCGTACGCCGCGCGCCAGGCATACCTGCAGTCGATCCGCGACGGCATCTATGAGGACTTCGGAGCCCTCGATGTGCACACGGTGGCTGCGGGCGCGACCAACGACCATATCGATGCGGCGTACCAGCCGATGGACGAGGAGGCTAGCGATTTCGAATACCAAGTCTCCGAGTTCATGCAGCAGCTGCTCGCCCTCATGGGTATTGAGGATGCACCCGTGTTCAAGCGCACACGCATCAGTAACCAGAAAGAGCAGGTCGATATGGTGATGAGTGAGGCGCAATACATTGACCACGAGACCATCTTGCGCAAGCTACCGAATATCTCGCCCAGTGAGGTGCCGGCGATCATGCAGAGGCTCGAAGAAGAGGACCAGGATCGCATGGGCAACTTGATGGGCGCCGCCGCTGTCTCAGCAGGTGTGGCACAAAGCACAGTGGACAATAACGCTGTGGCCGTTATCGATCCCGCGGGTGATGATAGCGATTAATACGGAGCACGACATCTTTCGTTTAATGTAGAAAGGTGTCGTGTTTGACCTGAAACTGGCGAAGGGGTAAACAATGGCAGAGTGTCAGGCGCCATTTGGGATGTCAGACAACAATCGCAGCTATCAACTCAAGAATGGTAAATGGCGCGCAGAAAATTACAAGTCGAAGAACGGTGCAGGCAAGAAATTCGCGGTTAAAGCTGCGAAGTTGCAAGCCGAGGCGCAGGCTAAGATACTCGAGAAGCAGGCGCAGGAGCTGCAGGAGAAGTTGCAACTCACCTATTCAGATGCGATCAAAGGAATGACTTCACGCATCGAGGCCTCGCTCAAGGAGTTCGTGGCCGATGACGCGAAATGGCAAGCCGATGTCGCCGCGGGCAAGAAGGATGCAAAGGCGTACAAGGCTTGGCGTAAGGACCAGGCGTTGCACAATGACCAGCTCAAGGCACTCAAGCGGGCATTGACGCAGGACCTCACGGCAGCCGATAAGATGGCCATGGCACATGTCAACCGAGTGCCGGCCGGCGTGTATGCCGAAGGCATGAACTTCGCGACGTATGAGATCGAGCACGGTGCGAAGGCGAACACGTCGTTTACGCTGTACAACAAGAACACCGTCATGGAGCTCGTTGCGAACGAGCCCGACCTGCTCCCGCAAGCTGCATTCGACAAGGCGAAAGATAAGGCATGGAATAGCCGCCATGTCACGTCTGCCGTGACGCAGGCAGTGTTGCAGGGCCAGACGATCCCGCAACTCACCACATCGATCGCCGGTATCGCCGCCATGGACCAGCGCGCCGCGATGAAGGCTGCGCGCACAGCTATGACGAGCGCACACTCACTCGGCAAGCTCAAGGGCTATGAGCGTGCCGCAGATATGGGTATCGATGTCAAGAAGCAATGGCTCGCCGCACTTGATTCACGTACACGCAGCAGCCACCGCCACCTCGACGGCGAGGTAGTTGAGCTCGATGCCGAGTTCAGCAACGGGCTGAAGTACCCGGGTGACCCTGACGGATCTGTCTCTGAGGTCTACAACTGCCGCTGCACGCTCGTGCCTGTTATCGGCGACGTGGAGTACGACGAGGTCGAGCGTGCCAACAAACTCGGTGGTATGAGTTATGAGGAGTGGAAGAACGAGCATGAGCCCAAGCGGACAGGAACACACAAGTTCTCCAAAAACATCAAGTGGGTTCAAGGCAATGCCGATTTGGAGATAACAGAAGACCCGAGTGATATGTCATGGATAAATGAGGCCGCTAGGAGCAAGTGGGAACGTGATACCGAGAAGGTAAAGACGTACAGCGATTTTGAAAGCTATCTTGAAGACCGTGGTATTGAGTTGGATACTACGTCTGAGACGCTAAAGACAAAGTTTTACGATCGTGATATGCCGAAGATAGTTAAAAAGCAGGCCGATCAGATAATGGCTGCACTCGACAATTACGATGAGATAGGCGGTGTACGTGGTATAAAGAAGTTACATCTCTATGACGATTCGGACAACGTTACAGGCCAGGCCGCCTACTATTATCGTGCCATCGGTGAAGCCCCGTTCGACAACGAAGAGGAAATCTATTTCAAGAATAGCAACCTCCGCATGCACCACATCATGCATGAATTCGCGCATGCCTATGCAGACGGCATTAAGCCAAAGGGCCATGATGTCGTGACGTGGTCGGCTAAACTTAATTCGGAGGCGATGCTCGACGAGTCGCGAGGTGCCTATTTCGGGGCAGCTTCTGATGTGATCGAGGCCGAGCGTTTTGCAGATGCTATTGCCGGTGCATTTGTGATGAACAACCCGGAGAATCGTGCGATGCTCCAAGCGTTTCTAAAGCGTGTTGCTGAAGTTATAGAAGAGATGATCTAGTATGGCCGGCGGTGTCACAGTGAAGCAAGACAACACCGAGCAGGTGGTCGACGGTATCGATTCGGCTATCGGCGTTGCGCTCGAGAAGATCGGGCTCTTGGCTGAGAACTATGCGGACAAGAAATGCCCGGTTGACACCGACCACCTGCGCGCGTCGATCACGCATGAGGTCGATGCCGGCGATAACGCCGTGTACATCGGCACGAATGTCGAATATGCGCCGTACGTCGAGCTGGGCACCTCGCGCCAGAAGGCACAGCCTTTCCTGAGGCCTGCGGCTTCCAAGCACGGCGCACAATACCGACAAGTGCTGAAAAAGGCACTCGGCGGTAGCAGTTAACCTGGTATTATTTATATTAAATGCGCGAAGCAATGCGCTACGCAGTATGGGGTCGAAGCACGTACCCCAGAGTCCGAAGGAATGGAGCGAACACCATGGCACTTACCCGCAAACTCCTCCGATCCATGGGGATCGAAGACGAGAAGATCGACCAGATCATCGACGCACACACTGAGACCGTCAACGCGCTGAAGGACGAGCGCGATGGGCTCAAGGATGCAGCGGACCGACTGAAGAAGGCCGAGGCAGAGCTCGAGGAGCTCAAAGCCAAGCCGGCAGACGGTTTCAAGGAGAAGTTCGAGAAAGAACACGCCGATTTCGAGGCATTTAAGGCAGACACCGCGAAGGCAGCTGCCGACCGTGAGAAGAAATCGCTGTACCGCAAGCTGCTCACCGATGCAGGCGTCGACCCCAAGCGTATGGATGCCGTGATGCGTGTCGCCGACCTATCCGAAATCGTGGTCGAGGACGGCGCCATCAAGGACGCCGACAAGGTCACGGAGAAGGTCAAAGGCGAGTGGTCCGATTTCATCCCGACCACGAATAAGAAGCCCGCGGGTGTCGATACGCCCCCTGCTGGCGCAGGCGACGGCGCGGCCGAACCAAAGTCGCTGGGTGAAGCCCTGCGACAGAAGTACACCAAGCAGAACCCTGATTAAAGGAGGCAATTATGCCTATCACCCTCGCAGAGGCCAAGGTCGGCATGGCCGATAAGGTCGATCAGCAGATCGTCGACATGTTCCGTCGATCCTCCCTGCTCCTCGACCGCCTCACTTTCGACAACGCCATCTCCCCCGGTACCGGTGGCTCCACGCTCGTCTACGGCTACACGCAGCTGAAGACGCCTTCCACTGCCGCCGTCCGTGCCATCAACTCCGAGTACACGGCAAATGAGGCCAAGCGTGAGAAGAAGACCACGCAGGCCATCATCATGGGTGGCGCCTTCGAGGTCGACCGTGTCATTCAGGACACTTCCGGCGCCATCGATGAGCTCGTGTTCCAGGCTGACGAGAAGATCAAGGCCACTGCTAATTTCTTTACGCATTGCGTAATCAACGGCACCGCGGCCGGTACTGCTGCACCCGGTAAGACTACCGGCACTTTCGACGGCCTCAACAAGCTGCTCTCTGGTTCTTCCACCGAGTATACTGCCACTGCTGACCTGTCTACCAGCGCGAATGTGAATGCCAACTACAACCAGTTCCTCGACGAGCTCGATGAGTTCATCTCCGGCCTCGACGGCATGCCCGACATGCTGCTCATGAACCGCAAGATGCTCTCCAAGCTCCGCGGTATCGCCCGCCGTGCCGGTTATTATGACGTCACTAAGGACGATTTCGGTCGCGGTGTCGAGACGTATAACGGCATCGCGCTCATGGACGCCGGCGAGTTCTACGACGGCACCAAGACCGTCGACATCGTCGCCGACACTGCTGCCGGTTCCGGCACCTTCGGCACGTCAGACATCTATGCCGTCAAATTCGGCCTCGACGCCTTCCACGGCATCTCGCCGACCGGCACCAAGGTCATCACGTCCTACATGCCCGACCTCACGCAGCCTGGCGCTGTCAAGAAGGGCGAGGTAGAGCTCGTCGCGGGTGTCGCCCTCAAGAACACGCTGAAGGCCGGCCACATGAAGGGCATCATCACCGCGCCGAAGACTGCCTAAGGAGCCGACATGCTGGAGGAGTTGCTTGCAGAGATCCACAATTGGTTCGAATGCGATTACCTCGCAGGTGAGCTCACCGTCATGGACGGCGAGCTCACCCTCCCGCATGGCTTCGTCAAGCCCGGCCAGTACTACCGCATCGTCGGCAGCGTTTTCAACGACGGCCTGCACCAGTACCCGACATCAGACCTCACCGATGAGGTATTCGACGGCGAGGTGTGGGCGCTGGCCATGCCGAAGGCAGTCACCGACATCGCTACCGAGGTCGAGGCGTGGCGTAAGGCCAACCCCGACTCTGCATATACGTCTGAGTCATTCGGCGGGTATTCGTACACAAAGGCCACCGCTTCTGACGGCATGCCTGTGCGATGGCAAGACGCGTTTCGCCGACGCCTCAATCGTTGGAGGAAGTTGCCATGAGTCTGATCGATGCTTTCAAAGAGCCTTGCGTCGTGATGAACAAGGCGAAGGTGTCTGATGGCGAGGGTGGTTTTACGACCGCCTGGCAGGAGGGCGCCGAGTTCGAGGCGGCTATCGTCAAGGATACGAGCCTCGAGGCACGCATCGCTGAGAAGGACGGCCTCACGAACACGTATACCGTCACCACATCGGCGAATGCCACACTCGAGTTCCATGACGTCTTCAAGCGTAAGTCGGATGGCCAGGTGTTCCGTGTCACGTCGAACGGTGACGACAAGCGCACACCGCCTGTCGCGTCATTCGAATTCGAGCAGGTGAGTGCCGAGGAATGGAGCCTATCATGACACCAGCTGCGGCGATCTACGATTTCATGGCCGGCTTCGGTATTTCAGCCTATGCGGCGACTTCCGTGCCTGACGATGCTGAGTTCCCGTATATCACGTACGAGCTCGCAACCGATGATTTCTGGGGCGGGGAAGTCGCGTTGTCGATGGATATTTGGTATCGTGGCGACTCCGAGGCGGAGCCGAACGCGAAAGCGCGTGAAGTCTCAAATGCACTTATCGGCTGCAAGTGCATCCCATGCGATGGCGGCGGAATTATACTCAAAAAAGGCTCGCCGTTCTGCCAGAGCATGGGCGACACCGCAGACGATAAGATCAAGCGCCGCCATGTCAATGTGACGGCAGAGTTTATCACCTCATTTTGAGAGGACAAGTTAAATGGCTAAGTTCACACAGATCCCAACGGATACTTTCAAGAAGCTCCAGCTCGGTGCGGGTCTCCTCGCAACCGAATTCGACCCGGCAACCGGCGAGGTCGACAAGGCTAATATCGTCGGTGCGACGAGCGGCGGCGTGTCGTTCGAGGCAACGCCGTCATTCAGCGATTTCGGCGAGGACATCGATAACTGTCCGAAGAACACGAAAGAGCTCAAGAAGCTCGACAGCTGGGAAGCCAAGATGTCCGGCTCGTTCGTGACGATGGACACTAAGGCTGCTGTGTCTGTCATCGGTACCGCTGCCGTCGCGAGCAACGACCCGACTAAGGTCGTGCCCCGCAATTCGGTCGACGCCGAAGATTTCAAAAATCTCTGGTGGGTCGGCGATTACTCCGATGTCAACGACGACGGTTCTTCTGCCGGTAAGGCTGGTTTCATCGCGATCAAGCTCATTAACGCGTTGTCGACCGGTGGTTTCAAGATCCAGTCTGGTGACAAAGCGAAGGGCACGTTTGAGTTCGAATATACGGGCCACTACAGCATTGAGAACACCGACATCGTCCCGTTTGAGCTCTACATCAAGGCAGGTTCGGCCGACGCCTAGGCGTGGCCAGAAGGAGGAAACAAATGAAACTCAGTAACATCAAGGGTGACCGCGTTTTCGACGTCATCGCTGACATCGTCGATCCCATCGCAAACATAGTGCAGGACAAGGACATCGCCGCGATGTTCGAGCGTAAAGCAGTACCCGATGGCATGGAGGCGCGTGATTTCTTCGCGAAGCGCATGTGCAAGGGCCTGCCCGTTTTGCTCAAGGGCCACAAGGCCGACATCATCACTATCATGGCGGCGATCGAAGGCGTGACGCCTGAGCAGTATGCGGCGTCGCTCGATTTCCCCAAGCTGTTCACAGATGTCATGGAGCTCGTGACTGACGATGCGTTCCTCGATTTTTTATCATCGCAAAAGACGGAGAAGGACGCAGATGCGCCTGGCGCTGCCTCGGCGAGTTTCGAGGTCCTCTAAGGGCAGACGCATTCATCAAGTTCACACTGGCCCGCTATAGGAAAGAACGTGACGAGATGGCATTTAAAGTATATGTCACCGACTCCCTATACCTCATGGGCCAACATAAGTTTATCGGTCGCCGTTGGTACGACCAAGTCCGGCCCAAGGTATATGAAAACATCGACGCCGCCGCGGTAGTGGCGGACGTCACGACAAGGGCGGGATTAGTGGTCGTATGAATCTACTCGACCTCGCCGTCAAGATCACATGCGACGACCAGGCGTCAGGCGAGGTCGACAAGATCGGCGACGGCATCAAGAACAAACTGGGTGCCGCCGCTAAAGCCGGTGTTGCGGCCGTCGCTGCATTGGGTACCGCGACAATTACAATCGGTAAGACTGCCCTCGACGCATATTCGAACTATGAGCAGTTAGTCGGCGGTATCGACACCCTGTTCAAAGCTTCGTCCGGTAAGATGCAGCAGTATGCCGCAAATGCCTACCAGACAGCCGGCGTCTCAGCTAATCGCTACATGGAGATCTCGACGAGCTTCGCCGCAGCGCTGATCAGCTCACTCGGCGGCAACACCGAGGCCGCAGCCGATATGGCCAACACTGCCATCACGGACATGAGCGACAACGCCAACAAAATGGGCACGTCGCTTGAGACCGTCCAGGAAGCGTATATGTCGCTGTCGCGCGGCAACTACGAGATGCTCGACTCTCTTAAGCTCGGCTACGGTGGCACTAAATCGGAATTGGAGCGCCTGCTTTCAGACGCCGAGAACTTCTCGGCAGCACAGGGCCAAGTACGCGATTTCTCTGTCGACTCATATTCCGATATTGTCGAGGCAATCCACATCGTGCAAGACGAGATGGGCATTACTGGCACGACGGCAGAAGAGGCAGCAACCACCATCGAAGGCTCCGTCAATATGGCGAAGGCCGCGTGGGATAACTGGCTTGCCGGCCTCGGCAACGAGGACGCGGATATGGAAGGCTTGACCGATCAGCTCGTCGGTTCTGTCGCCACGGCTGGCGAAAACATCATCCCGAGGGTCGGCCAGATCATGGAGACACTCGGCCAGACAGTCGCAGACTACGCGCCGAATGTCGGCCGCTACCTTCGCGCTACACTCATCGGTGTCCTGCCTGAAGCCGTGCAAGGGCCGTTGTATGATGCGTTCGCAGGTGCCGACAAAGTCTTTGGTAAGTTCGCGGATGTATTCAATGATAATTTGAAGCCCGCGGCAGACGCAGCGGATAGCGTTTTCAGCGCGATCGGCTCCGGCGTGACGACTTTTAGCGATAACGTCAACGACCTCGTGCTCCCTGCGATCGAAACGCTGTCACCTGCTTTCGAAGATTTCTTCGGTGCCATCGAGTATGCACAACCACTGCTCACGTTCATCGCGGACATCATCGGTACTGTATTGGCGGCGGCGATCAGTACGGCTATCAAGGTGTTCTCGGCAATCGTCGAGGTTATCGCGTTCGTCATCACAGGTTTCCAGCAGCTATATGAGGACATCAGCGGGTTTGTGGCAGGTGTCGTGCAGTTCTTCACGACTGACCTGCCTAACGCGATCAATGCATTGGTGCAATGGTTCGCGTCGTTACCAGGCAACATCGCGACGTTCTTATCGACAGTCATCACGAAGGTTGTCGCGTGGGTGGCAAACATGGCGTCGAATGCCGTGAGCGCCGGCTCGCAATTTATCTCCGGCCTGGCCGGGTTCATGTCGGGCCTCGCGGGCAACGTCGCGTCATGGCTGTCTGGCGCAATCTCGACTGTCGTCGGCTGGGTGCGACAATTTGCGAGCAACGCCACATCGGCAGCCTCGCAATTCGGCAGCAGGCTGCGAAGCGGCCTCGCTGCCATCCCCGGCACGCTCGGAAATATCGGCTCGAACATCATCCAGGGCATCGTGAATGGCATTACGGGCGCGGCGGGTAAGGTCAAAGACGCCATCGCCGGCGCCATTGGCGACGCGATAGATTTCGCAAAACACATTCTCGGTATCAAATCGCCGTCGCGTGTGTTCCGCAAGATCGGTCAATATACCATGCAAGGCGCTGCGCTCGGTGTCGACGACGGCGCGGACTTACTCTTGCGATCTACAGACAACGCGATGCGCGGTATGATTTCAACGGCACAAGACACCAAATACACATCTAATGTCGACCGTGCCGAGACAACGGCCTCTGTCATTGAGTGGCTCGACACAAATCTCGGCGACATAATCGCATCGTATACGCCATATATCGGTATGAGGGACTTTGATCGACTCGCGAGGAAGGCGATGGCAAATGCATAGCATGGGATATACGAGTGCAGTCACGCACAAGCGTCATGACATGCAGTGCGCACGCATCGTCGGCGGCGAGCCCGGTGCGATGCGCACGGATAGCTGGGATTACAACACTGGTTATCGTGACTTATCCCATGCGACACGCAAGGCGCGCAAGGAGACCATCACGGTCGCTACGCTCGACCTCGCGGCGGCCGACGCCTTGCGTCTTGCAGCGGATGCAGACCTCGCATCCATGACACCAGGCACGCTTGATTTCAATAATTGGACGCAGCGCTGCTACATCGCAGGTGTCGAGGCCAAGGCCGTGATCTGGGACGCGGCAGTTATAGAGCTGGAGGTTGTACTGCTGGATGGTGTCTGGCGTAAAAAAGATCTCTACGAGTTCCGACCGGGCGCCGGTTCCGGCACCGTCGGTGTGGGGCACGGCTACGACTACGGGTACGCATATGGCTATCCTTATAGTGAGGAGACGAGCCGTGAGATCGATGTCGGCAGTATTGTCACGTCGCCATTTAGGATCATCATCTATGGTCCTGCCGTGCGCCCGTCCGTGACGGTGGCCGGTAACCGCTATCAGGTCTTGACCGACGTGCCAGACGGTGGCTACCTGCTCATCGACTCCATCGAGGGCACCGTAACAAAGGTAGCCAAGAACGGCTACAAGACCAACGCCATTCCGGACGCCGTGCTCGGCGGTGGCGTGGGCAGCGGCTCGTACATCTTCGAGGACATCCCGGCGGGAACGTCGACAGTGAGTTACGACGGCAGCTTTGGATGGGACCTCGAGGTCTATCGAGAGGACGGTGCGGTGCCATGGACCTCTTCGTGACGGACCCGCAGGGGCGCACGGTGTCTTGCATACGTTCGTTCGAGCTGGATATGGCCTTCGGCGCTGATGAGAACGATTTCGAGTTGTCGGTGCCGAAGACATCTGGCATCGAGCCGGGGAGCCGCATCTTCGTGCCCGGCACGGAGTACGGTGGCGTGGTCTCGGTCCTGTGTCCGGCGCGCACACGTTACGGCGACGCGATCAGCTATAAGGGACGGACATGGCACGGCATTCTCGAGGACCATGTCATTTGCCCGCTGTCGGGCAAGGCACACCTCACCGTGAGCGGAGACGCGAACGCGGTGTTGCGCCAACTCATACAGGCGATGGGCCTCGGCGATGTGTTCAGGACCGGCAGCTATGCCGGCATCAATGTCGCCGTGTCCTTCCGATACCGCTCTGGATATACCGGCATCGTCGAGATGCTGGCAGCGTCCGGCGCGCGCCTCAAGGCAGCGTGGGATACGGCTACCATGAGGTGTGTGTTGTCGGCGGTGCCGGTGAGGGACTGGGGTGATATGCCTGGAGTCTCAGGCTCAACCATATACAGTGCCGAGCTGGATTATCGTAAATACAACCACCTCATCGCGCTCGGCAAGGGAGAGGGCGCGTCACGCATCGTATATAATCTCTACAGTGATGCGGCGGGCAACATCTCCGAGCACCAGACCCTGAGGGGTCTCGACGAGAGGACGTATATATACGACTACAGCAACGCGGAGCTCGCGGACCTGAAGGTCAAGGCGCGCGAGAAGCTGGTGAAGTTGCGGCAGACCAACAGTATCGACGTCGACCTCGACTCGGGCGCAGGCGTGGCCGTGGGCGACACCGTCACTGCGTACTCGCCCGCCGTCGGCGTCTCGACACGGGGCACGGTCACCAAGCTGACCGTCAAGGTGGCCGACGGCCACGTGACCGTCACACCGGACTTCACGGCGTGGAAGGACGAAAAGGAATTCGAGTAAGGAGAGATCATGCCTGTAACTGAGAACTTTAGTTGCTGGGAATGCGACCGCTGCGGCGGACAGCACGACCGCCACACCGACGACAAGCTGTACATCGTTGGCGACGACTGGAAACAGCTTGGCTGGGAGCGCGTCAATTACCAGTACGACGACGGGACGATTCGAGAGATCGTGCTTGGGCCGCTATGCGCCAAGGAGTACCATGACCAGCGCAGGATGGTCGATTCCGAGATGAGGGCGTTCTTTAACGCCTTCGCCGAGAAGAAGGAGGGCTAGTATGGGCGTGAAACTTATGACCGGCGCGACCGGTGAGCAGAACATCCAGGCTGCGGACGACCGCGAGTGCTTGGCAGGCATCACCGGCCTCGACAGCTACGTCTTCCCGACGGGGAGCCAGCTGAAGGCGACGCTCGTCGACGCCAACACAGTCACGATCGGCACCGGCGCGGGCAGCCTCCAGGGCTCCCGCTTCCGTTGCTCGACCACGACGCAGGTCAACATCCAGTCTGGCACGCAAGGACAATTCCGCCACGACATCGTCGGCCTGCGCTTCTCCCGCGAGACGAGCGGCCGCGAGGGCCTTGAGTTCCAGGTGCTTACCGGCGAGCCGGCTACGAGCGAGGGCGCGGCGACGGACCCGGCGTACACGGCGGGCGACCTCCTCAAGGGCGACGCCGAGGCGTTCATGCCGCTGTACCGCGTCAGGCTGAGTGGCATCAACGCGAGCGATCCCGAGCCGATGTTCTCTGTGCTGACCACGCTCGCAGATTCCGTATCCCAACCTGGCCCATGGGTTCAGCACAAGCGTTTTACACAGCGCACATCGGCGAGCGGAAACATGAATTTTGAGGGCCTCACGTACGGTAAATATGTCGTACTGTGTGCCATTGCAGTTAATGACATCGTGGCGATTCCCTACTATCAGTCGCCGGGTAACAAATTACTCGGAGCGCACATCATCAGGGACACAAGCACATACGCCGCCGTCGTCAACACGAACGTAACTGTCGACGTCTGGTACTACGAAATTCCGAGTGTCTAGC
>ERZ1034730.106-NODE-106-length-37823-cov-15.108769_pt1 | contig 37823 bp, 28 predicted proteins | sample MGYA00520650_ERZ1034730 | MGnify/ENA primary metagenome ERZ1034730 (study PRJEB33766, sample SAMN09781702) | gut metagenome | biome: gut microbiome | host: Homo sapiens | place: Madagascar | study: EMG produced TPA metagenomics assembly of the PRJNA485056 data... | reverse complement strand
CACCAGTCACCAGTCACCAGTCACCAGTCACTAGTCACTTCACCGCTGTGAATGTGAGCGACTTTGTATCGAGTGAAAGAGTATAGGTGGCGTCTGTGCCATTTTCCTTCGTGTGGAAGAGGATCTGTTTCTTCTCAACGGTGAAAGAAGAGGCACCATTGATATTTTCCAGATCCGCTGCATCGAAGGCACTCTTGAAGGTGCCTCCCTTGTAGGAAACGATATGTGCGCCGCCGGCTTCGCCGGTATCGACAAGGTAGAAGCGCAGGCCATTCGCATCATTGACGAGCGGCGTGATAGTGAGCTTTGCATCCGCGTAGCCGGCTTCTTCGTTTACGAGGACGGGGAGAGCGGTGAGAGACAGCGCACTCTCTGATGCTTTCGTTGTGAAGGTGAGGTCAGCTTTGCCTTCTGCACCTGCGGTGAGGTTTACGTCGAGCCGCTGGTCACTTGTGAGGGCGGTGTGGAAGGCGGCCTCCCCGGAATTGACGGCCAGGATCGTAGGCTCGCCCGTGATCCAGTTCGCGGAAACAGAGGAAGCGAGGGTGAGGGCTGCGAAGGCAGCAGTCAGTAAAATTTTTCGCATAGGAGACTCCTTTCATGAATGAGAAATGATGAGCAGTGAGAACGCCGCATGGGGATAAAAGGACAGGAGCATCGTATCCGGAGTCCTAAGCCACAGCCATAAAAACTGCTATTTATTCTCATTATATAGAAAATTTGAGCATGTTTCAAGCCGGGCGGAGGGGCGGGAAAGCTCCTCCGCCTTTCTTGCGCCCGATCCTCAGTCACTAAAAAAACATGCAAAAAGAGCCGGCTGAAATACAGCCGGCTTGAAATGCAGCAATCAGATGATCGATCAGATGTCTCTGTTTACTTTATGAGAACGAAGGCAACGAGTGCAGACATTCATTCTCTTGACCTGTCCGTCAACCAGTACGCGAACTCTCTGGATGTTCGGTTTCCAGGTTCTCTTTGTTTTCAAATGGGAATGGGATACATTGAATCCCGTAGCGGTTCCCTTGCCGCAAACTTCACAATAGTTAGCCATGTGCTACACCTCCTTGCACTTCCGCGATTGCAACATTCATACTATATCACAACTCTTTTTTTTACGCAAGTATTTTACAGCAGAGTATTTGAAGAATTATAATAAGAGCAAAGGCTAGACGGGAGTGCGTCGCGTAAAGCGTCGCAAAGATTTATAGCAGGAGATCGTGACGATGAAGGAGCCGCGTCCTTTCTGCCCTGCAGGCCCCGTTCCATGTCAAGTCCGCATCTGTCATATAAAGGAGGTCATCCATGAAACTATCTGATTCCGTCCAGTACCTGAAGGGCGTCGGCCCTCGGATGAAGGAGAAGCTGGAGCGCCTCGGTATTCATACCGTAGAAGATCTCCTTTCCTATTTTCCGAGGCGCTATCAGGACTGGACGAAGGTCACGCCGATGGGAGATCTCGTGCCTGATGAAGAGGCTGTGGTCTACGGAGAGGTGGTGGGCCTGAAGGAGATCCATCCCCGAAGAAGCATGTCGATCCTGAATGTCATGATCGTTGATGATACGGGCGCGGTGGTGCTCACCTATTTCAATCAGCCGTGGAAAGCCGATCTTTTTCATCGTTCGAAGCATGTGCTGGCATATGGCAAGGTGGAGTATGGCTACAACAGGAACCAGATCAGCAATGCGGAGATCGAGACCATCGAGCCAGAGGACCTGCCGTCCTTTCAAAAGCTCGTCCCTGTATACGGACTGACCGAGGGCATCAAGACGCCGCAGCTTCGGCGTATGATCGAGGGAGCGCTCGCGCTGGTGGAGGATGCGGATGAGAATCTTCCGGAGGATACCGTCCAGAGAGAGAAACTGATGGGACGGCTTGCGGCCATCCGTGCGATGCACGATCCGAAGGATTGGGCCGAGCAGAGAGAAGCGCGCAGACGGATCGCATTTGAAGAATTGTTCTTCATGCAGGCAGGCGTCCTGCTCCTGCGTAAAAAGAGAGAAGAGGGGAGAGAGAGCATCAAGTGCGCGCCATCCGGTGAGCTCGTCAAGAGGGTGCGCGAGCAGTTCCCCTTCCGGCTGACCGAGGGGCAGCAGCAGGCCTTTCGTGATATCGAGGACGACATGGAAGGGCTCATCCCGATGAACCGCCTGGTGCAGGGGGATGTCGGGAGCGGCAAGACCGCTGTCGCGGCACTCTCGCTCGCCAAGATCGTAGAGAATGGCTATCAGGGCGCACTCATGGCACCGACCGAGGTCCTGGCAGGGCAGCACTATGAGACATTCCGTCATTTCTATGAAGGCCTTCCCATCCGCGTCGCTTACCTCTCCGGAAATACGAAGACCTCTGAGCGCCGCGAGATCCTGAAGCAGCTGGCAGCAGGCGACATCGATGTGCTGATCGGCACGCATGCCTTGATCGAGAAGGATGTCATCTTTGCCCATCTGGGTCTCGTTATCACCGATGAACAGCACCGCTTCGGCGTGAAGCAGCGAAAGGCATTAGAAACGAAGGGGGGCTCGCCGCACATCCTCGTCATGACGGCGACACCGATCCCAAGGACAATGGCGCTCTCCGTTTATGGCGATCTCGATGTTTCAGCCATCCGCGGGATGCCGCCGGGAAGACATCCGGTGAAGACTTACGCCATCGGGAGTCAGATGCTCCAGCGTGTTTTCAATTTCATGGGACGGGAAATGGAAGCGGGACATCAGGTGTACGTGGTCTGTCCGCTCGTCGAAAAGAGTGAGAAGCAGGACCTCGCCTCGGCCGTCTCCGTGTATGAAGAGCTGCGTGACCGCGTATTTCCCATGTTTCCCGTGGGCCTTGTCCATGGGCGGATGAAGAACAGCGAGAAAGAGGCGGTCATGCAGGCCTTTCATCGGGGAGAGAAGAAGCTCCTCGTCGCCACATCCGTCATCGAAGTCGGCGTCAATGTACCCAATGCCACCATCATGTTCGTCTACGGAGCCGATCGCTTCGGCCTTTCGCAGCTGCATCAGCTTCGCGGCCGTGTCGGGCGCGGGGAGGCGCAGGCTTACTGCATCCTCTACTCGGATAATCAGAATGAGATCACCCAGCTTCGTATGAAGCTGATGTGCGAGATCCAGGATGGCTTCCTCCTGTCTGAAAAAGATCTCATCCTGCGCGGCAGCGGTGAATTCTTCGGCTATCACCAGCATGGCATGCCGGACCTCAAGGCGGCAGATATCGTGAAAGATCTCCCGCTCCTCGAAAAAGCGAGAAAGGAAGCGCAAAACGCCATGGAGCGGGGCATGGATTTCAGGAAAGAACTCGCGCATCGATTTGGAGGGGCGTTCCTTGAAAAATTGGGGGGGAGAAGTGACTGGTGACTAGTGGCTAGGGATTAGGAGCCTCAAGTGACTTGTGACTAGTGACTGAAATGCCACCTTCGGGTATCGCCACCATCTATACTCCGCGCCGCTTCCATATTTTTAAGCGCCGCACCACCATTTCGCATTTCTCATTTCTAATTTCTCATTCAAGCGAGGCTTTCAACCGTAATCAAGGGGCGCTCTGCCCCACAGGCTAACCTTGCACCCTCAAAAATCATACAAGACACAGCTCTGTGATTTATGGTATAATGTTTTAATTGAAAAGAATGCACCTCTTTGGCATATGAGGGGATGCGGATCCTAAGGATCTGCATCCCCGGGCTAGAGAGATAGACATGACATCACATAAGTAACCAAAGTTTTTGAATGGAGGCTATGATGAGAGAAGACAAATTTGGCAAGCAGGGACTGACTTTTGATGATGTGCTGCTGATCCCGGCACATTCGGATGTCCTTCCGCGCGACGTAGATGTACGCACCCACCTTACACAGAATGTCACACTGAATATTCCGGTCATGAGCGCCGGCATGGATACCGTCACTGAAGCAGAAATGGCGATCGCCATGGCGCGCGAGGGCGGTATCGGTGTCATTCATAAGAACATGAGCATTGATGAGCAGGCCAGAGAAGTGAAGCTGGTCAAGCGTTCGGAACACGGCATCATCGTGGATCCGATCTACCTCGCTCCGGACAACACCCTGTCGGATGCGGACGAACTGATGAACAAATACCATATTTCCGGTGTGCCGATTACAGAGAATGGCAAACTGGTCGGCATCATTACGAACCGTGATATGCGTTTCGAGACGGATCTGTCCCGTCCGATCAGCGACATCATGACTTCGAAAGGTCTGATCACCGCTCCGGAACATACCACCATGGAAGAAGCGAAACGCATCCTGCAGGCGCACCGCATCGAAAAACTGCCGCTCGTGGACGATGACGGCCATCTGAAAGGCCTCATCACCATCCGTGATATCGAAAAGATGAGAAAATTCCCAAATTCGAACAAAGACTCTGACGGCCGCCTGAAGGTGGCTGCTGCCATCGGTGTCACTTCGGACGTGGAAGACCGCGTCGAAGCGCTTCTCGATGCCAAAGCAGATGTCCTTGTCATCGATACCGCACATGGTCACAGCGAAGGCGTACTGCAGACCATCCGCCGCCTGCGCAAAGCATTCCCGCATCTGGAACTCATCGCCGGAAATGTCGCAACCTATGATGCAACCAAGGCACTGATCGAAGCCGGTGTATCCGCTGTCAAAGTCGGCATCGGACCTGGCTCCATCTGCACCACCCGTGTCATTGCGGGCATCGGTGTACCGCAGATCACAGCGATCTATGACTGCGCGAAAGCAGCCGAAGGCACCGGCATCCCGATCATCGCTGACGGCGGCATCCAGTACTCCGGTGATATCGCAAAGGCCCTTGGCGCCGGTGCGTCCTGCGTCATGCTCGGCAACCTCCTCGCAGGTACGGAAGAAGCTCCTGGCGAGATGATCATTTATCAGGGCAAGAATTACAAATCCTACCGCGGCATGGGCTCTCTGGGTGCTATGCAGGCTGGCAGCAAGGACAGATATTTCCAGCAGAATGCGAAGAAACTCGTACCGGAGGGTATCGAAGGCCGCATTCCTTACAAAGGACATGTCTCCGACGTCCTCTTCCAGCTCATCGGCGGTCTCCGTGCATCCATGGGCTACTGCGGTGCGAAGAACATCAAGGCCATGAATGAAGATACTCAGTTTATTCAGATTACCGGCGCAGGTCTGCGTGAAAGCCATCCGCATGATGTCAGCATCACCAAGGAAGCACCGAACTACAGCGTAAAATGATAGATATAGAAAAATCCTCGCACAATGTGATGGACGTCACGGTCTATGCACTCACCATGCAGGAAGTCCTCCAGTGGGCGAAAGAAGGGATGGGGGATGAAAAGCCCCGCCTCATTGCCACGGCCAATGCAGAAATGATCATGCAGGCGCAGGAAGACAAGGAGCTCGGGCGCATCCTGAATCGTGCCGACCTCGTCGTTCCTGACGGAGCCGGTGTACTTTGGGCGGGAGAAACTCTCGGCACTCCCTTTCCGGAACGCGTGACCGGTGCTGACCTGTCTGTCGAGCTGCTAAAGATCGCATCGAAAGAAGGCTGGCCCGTCTATTTCTTGGGCGGTGCGCCCGGCGTCGCGAAGAAGGCGGCCGATCGTTTCCAGAAGTCCCATGGGGAGATCCGACTCGTGGGCTGCCATGACGGCTACTTCGACGAAGAAGAAGAGAAACGGATCATCAAAGACATCCGGAAAAGCGGAGCCAAGCTGCTCCTGGTAGGCCTCGGCGTCCCGAAGCAGGAGAAATGGCTCTATCGTCACAAGGACGAGCTTGGACCCGTGCTGGCCATGGGCATCGGCGGCGTCTTCGATGTCATGAGCGGAAATCTGAAACGCGCCCCGCTCTGGATGCAGAAGAATCGCCTCGAGTGGGCGTATCGACTCTACCTGCAGCCCTCCCGCATCGGGCGCATGATGGCCATCCCAAAATTCATGATGGCTGTCAAAAAGTGGAAAAAAGAGCAGGGGGGCAGGGGCTAGTGACTGGTAACTAGGGATTAGGAGTTTAGAGTGACTTGTGACTGGTGACTTAAATATCACTTTCGGGCATCGCCTCATATATAATTGCGGCGAAGCCGCCACCACAACCCACAACCCACAACCCTGAACCCTGAACCCTGAACCTTAAACTCTTAACCCTTAAACCCAACATATTCATTTAGGAGTCAGTGATGCTGAAAAAACCAATCATTCTACCGGAAGGATACCCTTTTATCATCGTGGCACTCCTTCTTGGCGTGATCGGACTCTGGATGAAATGGTACTATGCTGCCGTCGTGCCCTTTGTACTTGCAGTATACTTCACCTATTTCTTCCGCTGTCCTCCCAGAAATGATAAAATCACTCCGGGTGATGATGTCCTCGTCTCTCCGGCGGACGGCACCGTCGTGGACGTGTGCCATGACGCGAAGGAAGACATGTTTCTGGGACAGACCTGTCATAAAATCACCATTTTCCTCTCCATTTTCGACGTGCACTGCAACCGCAGCCCGATGGAAGGGAAGATCACCTACCAGTCCTATACACAGGGCAAATTCCTGCCTGCGTATGAGGAAGGGGTAGGCTTTGAAAATGAACGCGGTGCCATCGGGATCACGGGCAAGAACCGATCCATCCTGGTCATCCTCATCGCGGGGATACTGGCACGACGCGTCGTTTCCTGGAAAAATCTGGGAGACAGCCTGAAAAAAGGCGAACTCTACGGCATGATCAAATTCGGCTCCTGCACGGAGCTCTACATCCCGGGAGATTGTGAGATCTGCGTCAAAAAAGGCGACAAAGTACGCGGCGGCCTGACCGTCGTAGGGAGGCTGAAATAAGTTGAATAAATCTTGGATTGCCAATGGAGTCACAGCGGCCAATGCATTCTTTGGCGGCTTATCCATAATGATGTCTATCGAAGGTCACTGCGACCTCGCAGCGATTTTCATACTGATCGCGATGGTGGCCGATGCACTGGACGGGAGAGTCGCCCGTGCGCTGCACACCGCCGGTCCCATGGGCGTCGAGCTCGACTCCCTCTCCGATGATATTTCCTTCGGCATCGCAGCCGGTGCGCTCATTTACTCCTACCAGCTCCATGAGCTTGGCTGGGTGGGCATCCTTCCCTGCGCCCTCCTCGGTACCTTCTGTGCCTTCCGTCTGGCACGCTTCAATGTGAAGGTTACATCCGTTCATGGCTACTTCGAAGGACTGCCCTGCCCGACGACCGGCGTCATCATTTCCGCTTACGTGCTCTCCGGTGCGAAAGTCTGGAACTGGCTCATCGTCCTCTGGGTCCTTCTGCTCGCCTTCCTCATGGTGAGTGAGATCCACTACCCGGATAACAAAGGCGCAAGCGCAGACCGACTGCATGTGCCCGCGGTGCTGATCTGCCTTGCCTTCTTCGTCATCGCGACCATTTTCTACTGGCCGATCTGGGCGGCTGCCATCTGCGCTGCCTACATCCTCTTCGGCATGATGAATACCTACCTCAACCGCAGAAAAGGCAAACGGAAAGCTATCAGAAGAAAACAGAAAAGAGCACCTGAGGACATCGAACAATGAACCACTACCTCGATATAATCATGTTTCCGATACAGATCATCGTTGGGATTTTTACCATCTACTATACGGTGATCGCGTTATTCGGCATGTGGCATCGAAAAGAAACGAATCTGGCTGCCCCGAAGAGCCGCTTCGCCATCGTCATACCGGCGCACAACGAAGCCATGGTCCTGGGGGATCTGCTGGACAACCTTCGCATCCTGAAATATCCGAAAGAACTCTATGACGTCTTCGTCATCGCAGACAACTGCACCGACAATACCGCTGACATCGCGCGCGCCCATGGCGCCCACGTCTTCGAAAGAGAAAACAAGGAACTCGTCGGCAAAGGCTATGCCATGGACTGGGTCTTCCCGAAGATCTTTGCACTGGATAAGAAATATGACGCCTTCTGCGTCTTCGACTCCGACAATCTCGTCCATCTAGATTTCCTTGCCGTCATGAACAATCGCCTCCTCAAAGGACAGAAAGTCCTGCAGGGCTACCTCTCCGCGAAGAATCCGACCGACACCTGGGTCTCCGGTACCTTCGCCATCGCCTTCTGGACCATCAACCACCTCTGGCATCTCGGCAAGTACAATATGGGCCTCTCCTCCTGTCTTGGCGGCACCGGCATGTGCATCGCTTCCGATATCGTCAAGAAATACGGCTGGGGCTGTGACTGCCTGACCGAAGACATGGAATTCGCCATGAAATGCCTCTCTCACGGTATCCGTACCTGCTGGGTACATGACGCCATCATTTACGATGAGAAGCCACTCTCCTTCATGGCCTCCTGCCGCCAGAGAAAACGCTGGGCGCAGGGCCAGTTCGACTGCTCCGAGCGCTACATCCCGATCCTTTGGAAAGAAGGATGGAAACGTCACAGCATCGTCATCTTAGACGGCATCATGCAGCTCCTGCAGAACTACTTCCTCCTCGTCTCCACCTTCTACCTTCTGATGACCTACATCAATATGTTCTACCCCTGCTTCACGGTCATCCTCTATAACGATGTGCTGGTGCCTCACCAGTTCTGGGCGATCCTGGGCTTTATCCAGTCCGTCGTCCCATTGATCGTCCTCCTTCAGATCAAGGTGCCCTGGAAGATCTACCTCTACTGGCTCATCTACCCCGTCTTCATGTACTCCTGGATCCCCGTCACCATCCTCGGATGGAAGGATCGCCATGAGAAAGGCTGGGTACATACCATTCACACCAGAAGTATGCACTTCGAGCAGGCCAGCCTCACCAGAAAGAAAGAAATCGACTCCTGATAGCCAAAGAACCACGGCACGCGCCGTGGTTCTTTTTTTATTGTTTGGCTGGGACTAGTGACTGGTGACTAGGGATTAGGGCTGGACTATCATCCAGAGCGGACGGAAACGGTGTGTGCGATGGCCATACGCGAAAAGTTGAGGACTGCGTCGAAGAATCTTGCGATGAGCATGGCTTGTTTACTATCTGGAATAAAAATCGAGAAAACATGTAAAATCATCACTTGAAAACTTTGGAAAACATGCATTTTATGAGAAATAAAATTTTGGAAAATATGCTATAATCGAAGCAGAAAAGTTACCCAAAGGAGGAAACCATGAGACGAAAGATATATGATGCGCTACTGGCGTGGAAGAAGGAAGGCGGAAAGACGGCGCTCCTGATCGATGGGGCGCGCCGCGTGGGTAAAAGCTACGTGGCAGAAGAGTTTGCCAAAGCCGAATACAAGAGCTACATTCTCATCGATTTCAACCGCGCTTCGAAAGATGTGACAGACCTTTTTGATCGCTACCTGGATGACCTGGATACGCTGTTTCTCTATCTTTCTACCTACTACAACAGGAAGCTTTATCCCAGGGAAAGTCTGATCATCTTCGATGAAGTCCAGCTCTGTCCCCGGGCCCGTTCCGCGATCAAGTACCTTGTCCAGGATGGGCGCTACGATTATCTCGAGACGGGCTCTCTCATGAGTATCCGGAAGAATGTGAAAGATATTCTGATTCCTTCCGAAGAACGACATCTCCAGATGTTTCCACTGGACTTTGAAGAGTTCCTATGGGCGCTGGGAAATGAACAATTCATGCCGCTCGCTGCCCGCTGCTTTGCGAAGAAGACTCCGATGGGGCAGGCGCTTCATCGAAAAGGCATGGATTACTACCGACAGTACATGATCGTCGGCGGCATGCCCCAGGCGGTCAATGCCTACGTCGAAAGCCGTGATTTCACGAAAGTAGATCAGGTGAAGCGGGATATCCTCGCACTCTATCGCGGAGACATCGCCAAGCACGCGGCGGGATGCGAAATGAAAGTCACGCAGATTTTCGATGACATCCCTGCGCAGCTTGCCAGACACGAAAGGAAATTCCGCTTTTCGGCCCTGCAAAAAGGAGCTGCTGCCAGAAATTACGAAGATGCCCTCTTCTGGCTGACCGATGCCATGATTGTCAATGCCTGCTATAACACCACCGCACCTGACATTGGACTGAAACTCAATATGGACAGGCTCACACTCAAATGCTACATGGCAGATACCGGTCTCCTCATCAGCCACAGCTTCGACGAGAACAGCCTCGTCAGTGAGGAAATCTATAAAAAAATCCTCTTCGATAAGCTCGAAGTAAACCTGGGCATGATCGTAGAGAACATGACTGCCCAGATGCTCCGTGCTGCCGGGCACAAACTCTATTTCTACTCGAATCCATCCAAAACAGACAAAGACGAGCGGATGGAAATTGATTTTCTCATAGCCAAGAGCAAGATCACGAATGCGCACAACATCTCGCCCATCGAAGTGAAGTCCAGCAAAAACTATACGCTGACTTCACTCAAAAAATTCATCAAGCGCTTCCCCGGCGAGCTCCACACGCCCTACGTCCTCCATCCGGCGGATCTGAAAGAGGAGAATGGGATCATCTATTTGCCGCTCTATATGACGCCTTTTTTATAAATGACGGAGATCACGATTTCCCTTCCATCCTTTTTATTCAAAACCGTGTAAAGTCCAAAACTTCCACGATGGTATTTTATGGAGAGAGGAAAATCCTCCCGGGAGCCAAAAGCTCCTCCACACTCCTACGTGCACATACCTATAGGAAAGGAGAGCGGAGAAGGCGGACGGCAGATCTGATTTTCCTCCTCCCACCCGAAAGCGTGCTAGCCGCTGGAAAGTGTAAGCCATACAAATACATAAAGACGCAGCAAGCAAAGAAAGATTTTATGCAGGATTCGCCTCCACGACAAACCCTAGAGCGAAGTTTAGCCGTACCTGTACGACATGAACCGTGAAATGCGCTGGTGCCAGATTGCAGGGAATGCCTCCATGGATACTTACGAATGCTTGCTGCGCCTTTGTGATGCGAAAATGCCCTTTGCCTATAAAGGGCATTTTTGTATTTCTCATCATGGTCTGTGAATTTTTTATCCCATCATTTCATAAAATGACATTTCATGTCCATCATGCGTGCTATACTATACCCAAGGGAGGGATCTTGATGTATCGAACGAGAAAAGAAAAAACGAATTGGAAAATGCAGAATGTGAATCCGCAGGGGAAAGACTGCGATGACTGCGTCTTTCGGGCCATCGCCGGCGGCACAGGGATTTCTTGGAAAGACACCTTCGCCGGGCTGTGCCAGACCGGCCTTTCCCTGCACGCCATGCCGAACTATCCGCTTGTCTTTCGCAAATATCTGAAGGAAATCGGCGCCCGCTACGTGTATAAGTCTGCCCAGGCGCACGCCCATACCGAGGACGAAGCCAGCGCGGCAGACTTGACCGCAGGAGAATTTATCCGGCAGCATCCGAAAGGAAACTACGTCCTCCGTGTCTGGTGGCACGTCACCTGCGCGCGGGACGGTCTCATCTATGACACCTGGGACTGTAGCAGCGAAAAACTGCTCGAAGCGTGGGAGATCTCGCCGGACGTCGCATCCGCGCCGCGCTCCGCTGCTCCCTGGCTCTACGAGACGAGCTTGCGCCGCCTTCCTCCGCTGGAAAGCATCGATGTCGCTGCGGGCAAGACATTTCTTTTCAGAAATCCCAGTCCCGTAAACCGCGGGAGTCAGGACAGCTTCGTCCGTGCCATCGCCCTCGCCGAAGGCAGGACCTGGGAAGAGGCTTATCAGGATCTCTGCCGCCAGGCCCTCTCTCAGTGTGATAATCCGCAGTCTACGTCCGTCGCGGCATCCTACCTCAGCCGCTATACCGTGGGGACTTGCCAGTATTTCACGCATGGAAAGACGCCGGTAAAAGAATTTCTCGCCTCTCATCCGTCCGGTGCCTGGGTACTCCAGCTCGGCAAAGGCTGGGCGAGTGCGGTGGTGGATGGCGTGCTGATGGATACGAGAAATTATATCAATAAGCCGATCGAGGTCGCATGGCGACTGCGCTGAGCAGCGAATTTCAAACCCACTCCAGATTTTTTCGGAGTGGGTTTGTTTTGGAATCAATTTTCATATAGAGAACTTCATTTCTGTTATGATCTGTCATTCTTTTTATGATATGATGATCTAAACGCAAGGAGGTGTGTCGTGATGAAAGAAAGTAAACGTTGTGAAGGCACACTCTTTTTGGGCATTTCTTTTATTGGGGGGGTAAACCAGCCTCTTTCGTAAAGGTAAACAATATTTTTGTCGTGCAAAATCAGAGGAAACGAGAAGCTATGGGGTCATGGCTTTCGTTTCCTCTTTTTTAGGTGTTTGGTATGAAATATAATACGTGGAATATTTATTCGGCTGTTCTTCTCATGGAAACGTATGAGCGTGCGCGAAAGCACCCGCAAAAGAGAAGTGCAGAAATTATTCAGTTGTCTCAGCTGCTACGGAAGCGCGCGGGGGAGGGGAAGACCTATCACGGCGTATTTGCTTCTGTTGCAGATATCAACTACCAGCTCGGGAAGGTCGAGAGCCAGATGACGGCAGGAAGACGAGGCCTGCCTGGAGCATTGCCGCAAGCGATCATGAAAGCCGTAAAAATGTATCAGTCCCAGCCCACGGACTATGATCGCTATCTGCGTGCTGCCCATCAAAATATCACAGTGGATGAACTGAGAAATCTGGAAATGGAGCAAGGAGGAAGACGGGGGCGGACGAAAGCCATTGTTAAAAAAGAGACAAAGAAGCCTGCCGCTAAAAAGGAAGAGTCGGTAAAGCCTGCTGCGCCAGAAGTGCCAGCTAAGGTAGAAGCTCCTGCGATGGAAAAGCCGAAGACAGTGGCGGCAAAGAAGGAAATGAAAATGATTCCTTGCGAGAGAGCAGAAAGTGCGCCGCTGCTTGCATTGGATGATTCCATTTTAGACTTGCATGTATCGACTCGCTTGGAGAATCTACTCATTCGCCACCATGTGAAGACCATTCGAGATATGCTTTTGTATCCGGCTACGGAGTGGGAGCTCGTGAAAGGGATGGGAGCCAAAACGCTATGCGAGCTGCGGGAAGTATTGAGACGATATAGCAGGATCGATCCGAATCAAAAACCGTTACAGGAACCGAAATCTGCCATAGAGCTGGCGGATGAGGCGATTTCATACGATATGCCTATCCGGCAGGCACACTTTGGTACGCGTGTGGATAGGGTGCTTGCGAGTGCCGGCTTTCAGACGCTGGGGGAAGTGCTGCATTATCCGAAGGAAAAGTGGGCGGAAATGTCTGCACTGGGGACGAACAGTCTCGCACATCTCGTGAAAGAAATCGAAGTGTATCGCCAGGCGGCAAGAGCGACAGCGAAAGCGGAGCGTGAGAAAAGAAATAGAGACATCTCGAAAGACCAGCTGCGTGAGGAAGCGGAGGCGATGGAAGACTTCGCGGATATGCTCATGGTCACCTATGAACATGTGATGAGGGTCGCGGAGCAGGCAGAGGCGCAGGATATCCCTTTAACGGAAGCCATCTGGCAGGATGAGAAGATACGGAAAGCGGTACAAAACTATGTGCTTCGTCTTCTTGTCCACGAAAAATATGAAGGCGCGTCTTTTGAGACGCTTTCGGCAGATTTTCCACATAGAATTTTTGATGAAACTGCTTTTGGGGCGCTTTTGGACTCCATGGAAAAGCAGCAGCTCATCTGGAAGCAAGGCAAGTGCTACTACTGTGTCTATCCTTCACTGGAAACCGTGCTCTTCTCCGTTTGTCGGGAAAGAAATGCAAAAATTCTAAAGCTCCGGCTTTCTGGGATGACGCTGGAAGAGGTGGCGCAACTGACAGGGGTGACACGGGAACGTGTGCGCCAGATCCAGAAGAAGATATTCTCAAAGCTTTCGCCCGTACGGGAAGGATACTTCGCTTTCTACAAGCAGAAATACGTGGGACTGACGGATGACGATTTTCAATACATTTTCCAGCTTACAGAAGAGACGCGCCATTTTATCTCGCTTTACTTGGACGAGCAGCGGGTGAAGGAAAAAGATGTGGATGCGGGACAGCGTCTGCAGGCTTTGCGCGCCGTAATGCATGATCAGATACTGGATGCGAAAATACGGGAAAGGGCGAGCGCGCGGCTGAAAGCGATTGATCCGTATTTCCTCATCGATGGAAAGCATGTGATGAAGAATCGCCGCTCACTCATTCGCTTTGCTATCAAAAAGTATTGTCAGGATGCAAAATCTTCGGCCGAGCTACTGGAAGATTACTTGCGACTTTTGGACAGTCTTTCCATTTCTAGAGAGAATCCGCGCTTTTCCATAGATGTGAGATACGTGGAGCGGTATTTTCAGGAAATGACGGTACTGGTGAGCCTTCGTCGGCATGCTCGCTATTATGACATTCTGTCGATGGATTACCAGAACTTGCTGGATACGCTGCAGCTCACTGCATATAGCAATGTGGAAATTTCCAGCCGCAAATTTTTCCGGGACTATCCGGAAATTATGGAGCAGTATGATATCCGAGACGAGTATGAACTGCACAATCTGCTGAAAAAGCTATGGGAGCATGGTCATTATAATGATTATCTGGATGAGTCACATCGAATGACTTTTGGCAGGATGCCGACGCTGAAGATCGGTCATGCAGATCGCAAAAAACAGGTCATGGATATCATTCAGGAATATGGCTATATTTCCTACATGGAGCTGGGCCGTGCGATAGAGGCGGAGTTTGGGATTCCGCAGAATGCGGCGATGTCGAATGGATGGGGCGATACCTGCAAAGAGTATTTCGATCCCGGGACGGGAAATTTTCATATTCCCGAGACGCTCCTTCCCGAGGACAAGCTGTGCCGCATGAAGGAACGACTGACGGAAGATTTCTATCTGACGCAGGATATCATCGACATATACATGGAAGAGTATCCAGAAGGAAATGTCTGGGATATCGATCCGGCAGCTTTACGGCAGATGGGTTTCATTTCGCATCGGAAGTATGTGATCCGTGATAGTTTTGGCAGTGCGAGAGATTTTTTTGAGAAATTGTTTGCAGAAAATGAAACACTGGATCTTCGAGACCATGCGGAGTATACGGTATCCTCCATGTTTTCTGCGGCTTGGCTGAGCCTTGCCAGAGAATTTAAAGTTGTCGAGACAGATCCGGGGATCTTCTGTAATCGCCAATACTTGGAAAAGCAGGGGATCACAAACGACGCGATCCATGAATTCTGCCAGGATGTATATCATTTCATGGCGGATGGGAAATGCTTCAGTATCCCATTTTTGCAGGCACAAGGATTCGAACTCCCTTGGCAAGACGCTGGATGGAGCGATTGGTTTTATGGTTCCCTTCTGGCCGCTGATTACGATCATTTCAACAGCCAGAAATTTGGCTCGGGACATTTGCTGCGTAAGAGACAGATGCAGCGGAAACTCAGCATGGTGGATCTCGTCGAGGAAATCGTCAATGGTTCGGAAAATTTGCTGACGACTTCAGAAATTTCCGGCATCATCGAGGATACCTATGGGATCGAATTTTCTCCATTCAAAGTGAAAGAAATCGTAGAGTCGAATGATGATATGTTCTGCGAGAAAGTGTTGTATTAAATTGTGAGAAAGAAATGAAAATAGCAGTGATAGATGCAGACCTCATCGGGCGGCGAAGGCATCGCTTCCCGAATCTGGTCTGCGAAAAGATTTCCGGCTACTATAAGCAGATAGTAAAATTGCCGCCGGAAAATGTCGTTTTAAAAACGGACTATGAACATTTGGAAGAATTTGACCGTGTGTTTATCGCCAAAGTCTTCACAGATACCCCCGTTCCAGAATGGTTGCATGGCGTGTCGCAGCCGAAGGAGCTCTTGATTCGTGTAGGAAGGCCGGATGCAGGAGCACTGCCTGTCGAGAAGTGGCTGGAGAAAACTGTGGGATATAAAATCAATGGAAAGATACCTGTCAACGTAGGCGGCACAGGTTTCTTTTTTGATCGTGCTCCCAATCTGCCTGATGTCATCGAGCATTGCATGCCTGACTACCATCTTTACGACAACTGGATCGAGGAGAAGGTAGAGCAGGCGAAGAAAAAGGCAGAATGTGAAGGCCGTGAATTTCATCGCAGCCGGTTTCTGGTGCAGTTCAAAGAGTACCTGGAGTACAGCATAGGGTACTTGACCCGTGGGTGCTTCCGGCACTGCGGCTTCTGCGTGAATCAAAAATATAACAGGGTATTCCGTCATAGCCATTTGACGGAATTTTTAGATCGGGATCGCAAGAAGATCTGCCTTCTGGATGATAATTTCTTTGGATATCTTGACTGGCGGCCGCTTCTGGGAGAATTGGTCGCAACAAGGAAACGATTCAAGTTCAAGCAGGGAATGGATGAACGTCTTCTGACGCCAGACATAGCGAAGGCACTTTTCACATCGAACTATGATGGGGATTTTACGTTTGCCTTTGATAACATCAGCGACTATGACCTGATTCATGAAAAGCTGGAAATCATGAAGCCGTACAAGAAGGGGCGGAGCGTGAAATTCTACGTGCTGGTGGGATTTGCATCCACCGATTGGAAGGATATCCGAGATACCTTCCGGCGTATTGAGCTTCTGATGCAGTATCACTGCCTGCCCTATATCATGCGCTATCAGAATAAGAATGAAGCACCTTGGAAGGCTTCGCCGCTTCATGCGATGTATGTGGCGATTGCTCGTTGGTGTAACCAACCGAATATTTTCAAAAAGATGAGTTTCAGAGAATTCTGCAAGGTCAATCAGGCGATGAAGAAGACGCCAGGCTATTGCTCGGCCATGCAGGCATTGAAGGATTTCGAAATGAGACATCCGACGCTGGCAGAAGAATTTTTTGATATGAAGTACTCCGACTATTCTGACTGAGGGAGCTGATTCCTATGGATTTTTTCGAGGAGTGGGGAAGGAATCTGGAGAACGCTAAGTACCTGTATGCGTTTCTGTCTGAGAAAGAATATGTGAATCAGGTTTTCCTGTCCGGCACAGGGCCAGAGGAAGAGAAAGCATGCCGCGTGCTGTCCAAAGTGTCTATCGAAAGACTGGTGGACTGCATTTGTCGTCTGTCTCCGAAAAAGGAATTTAGTGTGGCGGATATTCCCATGTTCAGCAGTCTCGAGCGCTCCATCATTCGCGTCCCCGAGTTGTTGGAATTTGCAGACGATGGACTCTCTTTTGATGATCTCGGCTATCAGCTGATGCAGTGTGCCACGCAGATAGCTAAGAAGAAATATGGGGAGAACCAGTCAAAAACGGCCGCACTTTTCAGCCTTGTATCCATCACGGATACGCGGCCTAAGATGGTGCATCTGACGTCTTTGGGAAAGTACCTGATACCGATACCTTTTCCGAAAAAGTCGGAGATTTTAAGAAAACTGCTACTTCGTAATGCTTATCTGCACTGCCTCATTCACAAGGCCGCGAAAGGCAAGGTGCGGTATGCGGATACGGTCGCCTGCGTTTCCCAAAGCACAGCTGTGAGAAGGCGTGGCAATGTGCGGGAACTGATGGAATTTGTTTTGAAAGGTACGAAGAAAGAACAGCTTTTGCAGCATATCGATTGGGAGGTGTAGCCATGGGGCTGAGAGATTTATATCTGGAGTCCTGCTATGAGACAGAAAGCAGCAAGGAACATCTGCTGGAAAAATTCTATATTCCGGTCTTGAAAGCGACGAAGCGGTACTACCGCATTGCGGGCTTTTTCAGCTCGACTGCTTTGACAGTAGCCGCGGAAGGTATTGAGGGGCTCTGCCAGAATCACGGGCATATGTACCTTCTCGTCTCTCCGCAGCTTTCTCGCAAGGACTTCGAAATCATTCAGAAACACCAGCCGCTTGATGAGCACGCGGATCTGTTTCAGGAGCTGAAGCTCGATGAGGCGGCCGATGATCATCTGAAGCTCCTCGCTTACCTGCTGGATCAGGGTTTTCTGGAAATCAAAATCGTCGTATGCAACAATTCACCGACCAGCCTCTTTCATCAGAAAGTCGGCATCATGATCGATGAGAGGGGAGATATGATTTCCTTCTCCGGCTCCATCAATGAAACGGCGCAGGCATGGCTGGAAAATATCGAAGAATTCAAAGTCTTCCGCTCTTGGGAGTTGGGACAGCAGGTCTATGTGGATGCGGATAAAAAGAAATTCGAGGACTACTGGAGCAATCGAAAGGCGTCCATCGCGACGGTTTACGATATCCCGGAAGCCGTCCGAGAAAAGATCGTCAAGATCAAGCCGAAAGATCCATTCGATCTTGACTGTATGAAGCGATACAAGAAACCGGGTGAAAAAGACCCGATCGGACTCTTCCAGCACCAGAGAGAAGCCGTGCAGAAATGGAAAAAGAATCAGGGCCGGCTCCTTATGGAAATGGCGACAGGGACAGGGAAGACGCGGACGGCCATCGGCTGCATCTATGAAAAAATGAAAGAGAAAAAGCCTTTTCTTACGATTGTCGCGACACCGCAAAATACCCTCTCGCGCCAATGGCAGGCGGATATGGAGAAGGTGGGGGTCTCCTTTGATTATAGTCTTATCGCGGATGGGACGAACCCGAAGTGGAAGAAAGAACTCGAGAGCATGCTCTTGACATTTTGGAAATACACGAATGCCATTGTGTACACCACACATGCCACGGCTTCCTCTGATAAATTTATAGAGTTCATTACAAAGTATAAAGGGGATACGTCGATTCTTTTCATCTGTGATGAAGTCCATGGGATCGGCTCGGATAAGCAGCAGAAGGCGCTTCTTCCCTGCTATGAGCAGCGCATCGGTCTTTCAGCGACGCCGGAACGTCTCTTTGATGAAGAAGGTACGCAGCTCATCCGGGATTATTTTGGAAATCAGTCATTCGAATTCGGCCTTTGGGATGCCCTGCATACGAAAAATGAAATCACACAGAAGCCATTCCTGAATCCTTACGTCTACCACCCGCTCTTTGTCCATTTGTCCGAGGAAGAAAAGCAGAAGTGGGAAAAGCTGCAGCGAAAAATCAGACCGCTTGTCTTTACGATCGAGAAGTTGAAAAAACAACATAAACCGTACCAGAAAGAGAAAAAGATACTAGACAATCTGTATGAAAAACGTGCCGATATCGTCAAAAATGCAGAAGAAAAGATGGCGGTGCTGGATGGACTGCTGGACAGTATGGATCCAGACTCGATCCAGGATACGCTTCTCTTCACATCGAATGTGCAGATGGATGGTTGCATGCAGATGCTGGCCGAGAAGAAAATCACGCGGGCAAAAATCACGGAAGAGATCTCCGCCAGCAAGACGGATAGAGAGACGGGCCTGACAGAACGGCAGGAAATTCTGAAAGGGTTCGCCGCTCACAGCCTGCAGGTCGTCCTCGGCATCAAGTGTATGGATGAAGGCATCGATATCACGACTGCCCGCGTGGCGATCATCCTAGCAAGCAGTACGAATCCTAGAGAGTACATCCAGCGTGTCGGACGTGTCATTCGACCGGCACCGGGGAAACAGATGTCGGAAATCTATGATTTCATCGTTTTGGGCGATCAGGATCTTCCGCTCTTAAAGAATGAAGAAAAGCGTGTCGCGCTGATTGCGCAGAATGCCGATAACTATATGGATGTATACCAGTTGTTCAAGGGAAAAGGTGTGGATTTAAATGAGTATCAGCAAGAGAATTAAAGACCAGATCGAAGCGCTCGATGTGAATCGGAATATGAAAGATCTGATGCTGGATATCCTGGAAGCGCAGAGCCGTGGAAGCAAAAAAGCTTATGATAAAAAGATTCAGGAGTATCTGGATAAGCAGAATAAAAAAGGAGGAGAGGCGTGATGGGCATTCAGATTGATCGGCTGTCATTTGTAAATTATCGCCAGTATGGGACGTGTGAAATCAATTTCAAAAAATCGGAGAAGGCTGATACCCAGCTCTTTGCCATCATTGCGCAGAATGGTACAGGGAAGACGACGGTGCTGAAGGCGATCACCTGGTGCCTCTATGGGAAAGAGAATCCGCGTGAATCGAATGCAAAAACGGAAGCACGGAGCCTGCCGCTTGTGAACAGCTCGGTCATAGAGAAGGCGAAGGTGGAAGAACGCGTACCGGTTTCCGTGTCGTTCCGCTTTACCAATGAGTCCCAAGATGTCATCGAACTTACCAGAAAAGCATTTTTCATGAAGCACAGCAATGGCGCCGTCACTGGCAGTGCTCCTTCTTTCATGGCGACGGTTACTCCGCACGATAATTCCAATACCAAAACGCTCAGCGAAGAAAATGCGGCCATTCTAGTGAAGCAGTACTTCGATGAAGCTATTTATAATTTCTATTTCTTTGATGGGGAAAAATTGAAGGATTTCTTCGCTACGCCGCTGAAAGAGTCGATTTATAATATTGCACAGGTCAATCTTTTGGAAAATACGATCAATGCGACGAACAATAAAAAGGCGACGTTGAATCGAGCGATTGGCAAGAAATTACCGGACTACGCCAATCTTTTTTCGGAGAAAACAGAGAAGGAAAATTGGATCGCTGCCACGACGAAAGAAATCGAACGAGCGAATAGAAAACTGGAAGAAGCCAAGCAGCGAGAAAATTCCTATGATAATAAGCTGATGGGATTTCGTGAAGTAGAGCCATTGCAGAGGGAAAAGAAGAGTCTGGAGAGAGAAGAAAAGGCGCTGGAACAGGAAGAAGCTAAGAACAAAGCAGAACAAACGGCCATTATCAAAGAATATCTGGTATTGCTCACGATGTACCCAAGGCTGAAGAGAATCCATCGCTACATCTCGGCTAAAAAAGAAGCGGGAAAACTGCCGCCAAGCATTGATAGAAATCAGATCTTGGAATTGCTGCATCATAAAGAGCAGCCCTGTCCGCTTTGCCATAGTCATCTGACAGAGGAAGCCATTCAGCATTTGGAAAAAATTCTAAATGAAAATGCGATTTCATCCGCTACCTCTAATTTTTTAAGCTGCATGATATCGCCGCTGGAGGTCTATCTCGCTAGAGCACGGGAGTATATGACTCGGCGTGATGCCTGGCGCAACAGGGTCATTGCTACCCAAAAGCGGAAGGCAGAGAATAAGGCGCAGCTGGAAGAGAATAACCGCAAACTGGACGCTTATGGTGGCGATGCGGGAACGGCGAACGTAGCTTTGTGGAATAAAGAACGTGACCAGGCAAAGGGGGAAATCAACGACTATAATAAAGAAATCGCAGGCTATAAAGCGATGATCGCAGTCAAAAGTGCAGAAATCGCCAAACTGGATAAGGAGCTGTCTGTGTATGAGAAGCAATCAGCGATTCAGGAAAAGCAGAGAGAAGAACTGAATGTATTAAAGAAAATTGGCGATGGTTTCACAAGGGTCAGAGATGCGATCGTCAATGAAACCAAGAAGGAAATGCAGGAACAGACGTGGAAGGCATTCAGCTCGATGATCTGGAAGAAAAATACGTTTGGCCGTATTTCCATCGATGACCAATACAATGTCGCAGTCTATGATACGCAGGGGCATATCATGACAGACTCCGCTTCTGCGACAGAAGCCATGGCACTGGCATACGCCTTCACGCTCTCCGTACACCAAGTCTCTGGGAAGAATTGCCCGCTCGTCATTGATTCTCCCTTAGGCCGCGTATCGGATGAAAACAGAGTGCGCATGGCAAGAGCATTGTTGGAAGTGGCAAAAGATAAGCAGATTATTATGCTCTTTACGCCGGATGAATTTTCCAAGGAAGTATCTGATATGTATGACAAAGAGGCAACCATTAGAACGCTTCGTCTTTCGGCAGATGAAAGTGTAGTAGAAGGGGTGGATCGATAATGGCAGATAGAGCGTATATTGCGGACGAAAATAGGGACTACATCAATACCCATGGGAATATCCTCGATCTCGAAGCGACGCCGAATAAGGAAATCTTTTTTCTCACCATGGCACTTGGCATGGACGAGCCGAAAAAGCTGCCAACCAAAAAGACGGGCTGGATTCTCTTTAAGACATTTGATACCAGGGACCAGGCTCTGATCCAGGCGCTGCGTCTGGGGGCAGAGGATGTGAATGAAGAAAATATCAATGATTTTACCGACTTTGACAAGTGTATAGACTATGCAGAGCAGTGTTCGGAAGCAGGCTTTGAAAAGCTTAGGCAGATGGTCGCGGATGCAGATGGTGATAACACGACGCTGCAGGATCGCTTGATGAATGAGCTGGACCGCCTGTATCGCATGAACGTAGAGGGAAAGTAGATTTCATGGATCTTGAGCATGCCGACGCCAGCCTCATGGCACTGAAAGAAAAACTGGCAGAATGACGAAGGCTGGCTGTTTCGTTAGAATGAGTTTATAAAACCGCCTTGTCGATGAGACAGAAACCGTGCTATATTGTCTTATGCATGAGACAACAGGAGAAAGAAGGCAGAAGAAATGGGTTTTCGTTTTCAGCGGCGGATCAAGATCATGCCGGGCGTGACGATGAATGTCGGGAAGCGCGGGGTCTCGACGTCGATCGGGCGGCGCGGGGCGCATATCACGTTCGGACAGAATGGTGTCCGGACGACGGTGGGGATCCCGGGGACGGGGATCTCTTATACGTCACTTTCAAAGCCTTCGCATGCGCCGGAGGCGGGGAGCCGGGAGGCGTCGTGGCCGCATCTTGCAAAGTGTCCGTACTGTGGGCATGGGATGCGGAAGCGCTGGGATCGATGTCCGGCGTGTCATCAGGTGCTGGAGCAGCCGCTGCCGGAGGATGCGGTGCGCTGCCGAGGGTGCGGGCGGGTGTATGAGGGGAATATGCTCCGTTTCTGCCCGGCGTGTGGGTGCCGGCTGTTGGATACGCCGGTGGAGATCCTGCCGGAGCTGACGGCGGAGGATCGCGCGCAGTATGCGGCGGGGCACTGCGAGGTGTGTCCGCATTGCCGTGGCCCGGTGCCGGATGTCGTGGGGCTGAAGTATTGCCCGCATTGTGGCTTCGCAGTCTCGACAAAGAAGAATCAGCAGGCGCTCTGGGGGAAGTTCTTCTATTGTCTCTTTGTGGCGATCCTGATGATAGGGCTTTTTGTCATGATGTAGCATGTGGAAAGTCCGTTTCTGGCTTTGAGGGTTAGCCCGTGGGGCGTGCCGTCCTTTGATTCCGTTTGAAAGCCTCGCTTGAATGAGAAATTAGAAATGAGAAATGCGAAATGGTGGTGCGGCGCATAAAAATATAGAAGCGCCTCGAAGTATAAATAATGGCGATGCACGAAGATGGTATTTAGTCACCAGTCACTAGTCACCAGTCACTAGTCACTCCTAATCTCTAGCCACTCATCCCTGTTTTCGGCTTTTCCTTGCGTCGGGGGGAGTTTCCGCCCCCCTTTTTTTCTTGTGGGTTTATAATAAAAATGGTAGAATGAAACCGAAAAACTTATTTTATAGGGACGAAAGAGAACCGGTGAGAGATATGAGACAGAAGGGGAACAACTTTGTGGAGTATGCCCTCATGCTGGGCCTGGTGGTCGGGATCGGATGGGGCCTTTTGGGGTCTTACGGAGACGGGATCCCTAGGATCTTTGGCTCCGCCGCAGAGCTTCTTCAAGCGGGGAGCAAAAGTGATAAGGTCTATGACCGTCATATGAAGTGGCTGAAGGATTCGCTTCTTGCTCTTGCGCAAAAGGAGCCGGGCAATGGGGTCCAGTCAGTTTTCGACTATATGGGCGGAACGAATGGAAGCTATTTCGATCAAAGAAAAGGCCCGGAGTTTACGACGCCGAATGGGATTATCGATAGTGACAGTCTGTCGAAATATGTGAAACAGATCGATTCCAGTGCGCTCGAAAGTGACAGCTGGGCGATGGTCGGTTATAAGGAAAATAACCAGCTGTACTATGCGGTTGCCATTTACAGCCCGGATAATAATGACGGGAAGACACTGGCCAATCAGACGGCGGGGACGAAGGTCAAGACGGATGTGTATCGGGTGAATCCTGCTACGGGTGAGATCCTGCGTCTGGAGAATAATCGCTTGATGCAGGTGACAGAGAACACAAAGAATGGATCTACGTATCATGTCCTTCGTGATCTGAAATGAGAAGTACAGAGAGAAACGCACAGGCTTTTTCGCCTGTGCGTTTTTGTGTAGAAGAATGCCGCTTTCGCTTTCCTTTTCTTCTACGAACTGTCATATAAATATGCTATAATGAAGCGATGTATATTTTTGATTGAGGTGCAATATGACTGACTTAGAAGAAATCAAACGCCGCCGGACGTTTGCGATCATTTCCCACCCGGATGCCGGCAAGACGACATTGACGGAAAAATTACTGCTTTACGGGGGTGCGATCCATCTCGCAGGCTCCGTCAAGGCGAGGAAGACGGCGCGTTATGCGGTGTCTGACTGGATGGAAATCGAAAAACAGCGCGGGATCTCTGTCACGAGCTCGGTGCTGCAGTTCGACTACCAGGGCTGCCGCATCAATATCCTGGATACCCCGGGGCATGCGGACTTTTCGGAGGATACCTACCGCACGCTGATGGCCGTCGACTCGGCGGTCATGGTCATCGATGTGGCAAAGGGCGTCGAAGCGCAGACGAAGAAGCTCTTCAAGGTCTGCTCGGATCGCGGGATCCCGATCTTCACCTTCGTGAATAAGATCGACCATTTCGGTAAGAATCCGTTCGATCTGATGGCGGACATTGAAGATGTGCTTGGCATCCGTTCTTGTCCGATGAACTGGCCGATCGGTGTGAACGGTGACTACACGGGCATCTATGACCGTGAGACGGAGATGTGCCATATCTTCATCAAGGACAATGCTCATGGCGTGAAGAAGCTGGAAGTGATCTCCGGCAAGATCGATGACGAAGCCATCGTTTCTCAGGTCGGGCAGGAAGTACTGGATGCGCTCCGTGATGATCTGGAGCTTCTTGATGAAGCGGGCGATCCCTTCGATGCGGAAAAAGTCGCCAAAGGGGAGCTGACACCGATGTTCTTCGGATCGGCTATGACGAATTTCGGCGTACAGCCATTTCTGGAGAAATACCTCGAGCTTGCGCCGCCGCCGGAAGCGAGAAAGACGCTGGAAGGCACCATCGAGCCGGAAGATCCGGCGTTCTCCGGCTTCATTTTCAAGATCCAGGCAAATATGGATCCGAAGCATCATGATCGTGTCGCTTTCATGCGTATCTGCTCGGGCGTCTTCGAGAAAGGCATCACCGTCCTGCATCGCCAGAGCGGCAAGATGCTCCGTCTCTCCCAGCCGCAGCAGTTCCTCGCGACGGAAAGACAGACGGTCGAGAAAGCCTACCCGGGCGACATCATCGGCCTTTTCGATACCGGTGAGCTCGGTGTCGGCGATACCGTCTGCGAGAAGAAGCACCCGGTCACCTTCATTGATTTCCCGGTCTTCCCGCCAGAGCTTTTTGCCCGCCTGTCTCCGGAAAGCAGCATGAAGAGAAAGCAGTTCCTGAACGGCGTCTCCCAGCTCGCGCAGGAAGGGGCGATCCAGGTCTACAAGCAGCCTTACGTCATGGAGTCTTTCATCATCGGCGCTGTCGGCCAGCTGCAGTTCGAAGTCATGAAGTACCGCTTGGAAAATGAATATAATGTCCATGTGAATCTGGAGCCTCTCTCCTACACCGCAGCCCGCTGGACAGAAGGGGATGTCCCGCCGGAAGAGCTTATTGGCATCGACAACGCGATGGTCGTCTATGACCGCCGCGAGCGTCCTGTCTACCTCTTGCCGAATGCATGGCAGGCCGGCTGGCTCGCTCAGAGAAATCCGAAAGTCACCTTCCTGGAAAGCCCGCCGCTCGGCGTAGCGAGACTGGAAGGACATTAAATGAGGAATTAGGAATGAAGGTGGCGGTTTCGCCGCTGAGCAGGAATCGCCTTCCCCTCGAGGGGAAGGTGCCCCGAAGGGGCGGATAGGGCACTGGCGGTATGAAAGAGAGCGGGGGAATGCGTCTCAAGTACGTCGTTTATGAGAGCACCCGAGCGCCGCTCTGCGGTCCCCCTTCCCCATGCGGGGAAGGCTTAGGCGGAGCGACGCTCCGCGTCGATTTTTGTAAACGGTGATGCCCGCATTCCGCGCGCTGGTCGCTATCCTTAGTCACCAGTCACCATTTCCTCTGATCAATGAAAACGTCCGCCGTCCGGCGGGCGTTTTTGCGTGCGATTTTTCATTTCAAATCTTTGCGGAGACTATGGTATACTAAATGCGAATATGGTTTTTCGTGGCTGGTGATGGGAATTGCGTTTCATAAATAACTGGCAGTTAAATTGACCATCCAATCAAGTGAGAAGTTTGAGGTGAAGGCTCAGCGCATAAAATATGGAAGCGGCGCGGAGTTTTATATAAATCATGAATAGACTGTTTTATAAAATGAGAGGTATTGGGGCGCTATATGAATTGTGCGCCCCTTCCTCCACTCCTCACTCCTCACTCCTAACTCACATGAGGTGATACTATGACTTTTTTGAATCGACTGCTTTCCCGCATTAAGAATGAGCGCGGGGCGTACATGGTATTTTTCGCAATATTGATCCCGATCCTTTTCGGCTGTGCAGGGCTCGCGGTGGACCTCGGGAATGGCTTTGCCCGTCACGCGCGCCTGCAGAAGGCGGCGGATGCGGCGGTGCTTGCGGCGGCGTATGTGTATGACAAGGATGATGTGACTGACCTCAAGACGGTGGCGCATACGTACCTAGAGGCGAATTTATATGCCGACACTGCTATGAGGGATAACTATAAAATTGATAAGATTACCAAGCGCGTGTATGGCGATGGAACTGATGAGACGAAGGGGGTTCTCCTTTCTCTCTATGTATCACAGAATGTAGATACGACGTTTATGAGAATTTTGGGATTGCAGAAGATTCCAGTTAGTGTAGAGGCGACAGCGCGTCTTGTGCCTGATAGTCCGATTACAGGTGATCCAGGGGTTTTCGGATTTACTATGGTGGCTGGATATAGCGGACCTGTTGAGAACTCATGGGATTTGAATAAGAATGCTATTTATATCAATAGCGATAATGTGTATATTCATGGCAAGATACATAGTAATGGACCGATTAGTATTGATCATAATAATAGTGGGGATAAGCGTTCTGTTTTCATTGAGAAAGGGGCATTTAGCTCTTCCGCCAAAACGGACTTAGAACTATGGTCAAATCGCAGAATCGTTGACTGGGAGCATGAAGATAATACTGGACCAAAGGATAATGGATTTTACAATAATGATACAATGTTACGCCCACGAGATCCGCCAAATAGGAATGACCCATTTATCTATAATCCGCCACCAGGACATCAAGATCCTGGATCGTGGGCTCATTTTAATCGTTTTGGTTATGATGATGGAACTAGTCAGGGACAAGACGTTTTGGCCTCGAATACATACGTGGATAAGATTATTAATATTGCAATGGAAAAGGACAATTCATCCGTAGAGAAAGTCTATCAGTATGTGGAAAAATATAGAAATGAATTTTCTTCAACTGGCGGATTGTATCGAAAGGATGAGTCATCATGTAAATCTGGAGAAGAAAGCATATATCTAGATACAGATGGTCACTACGATTCTGCGGGTTCAGGGCGTGGTTTTAGTGTGGAAAACGATAAACAGTACAAGATTATTATTACCGATGGTGATATCACTGTGAAGTCAGGGAATTGTAATACGAGTTGGACTAATATGACGATCATTTCACTTCATGGGAATGTCACTGTCAATGCAAATGAAATGAATGATCGATTCAAAGCGATCATATATGCGCCGAACGGGTGTGTTCGCTACTATCATAAAGTGGATTTTGAAGGAAGTATTGTAGCCAAACATATCTATTCAGATGTGTGGGATCGCTCATTTTACTGGAATCCATTTCAGTTTGGGGATCATGGAGAGAGTGGTGACTCTGGCTCAAGTGGAACGACTGGCAGCGGCGGTGTGAAGCAAGTAAAACTTCATTCTAATGAAGATAAGGACTATTCTGGGATTGAAATCTCTATTTAGGGTAGTGCATAAAAAAGAGGGAAGCCTTGACAGGTTTCCCTCTTTTTGCGTGCTATTTGCCATGCATCACGAAATTATATATAAAAGTGTGATAGAAATCACGCTTATATATATAATTTCGTGATTCTACGTTTTTTCCATACCATACTATCAGAATTTCCTTTAACGGGAAGGGCTCCCTGAGCTCCGCTATGCATATAAGTCATGGTATAATTATAAAGAGAAACTTTGCCCGCTGTTTACGTGCTTTTTACGGGAGTGGGCTATCATTAAAAGGTATGCTTCTGCGTGTGACCTGTTTCATCGCGCACCAGCCCGGCACGCCCCACGGGCTAACGCTGACGCTTCGCTTGAATGAGAAATGAAGGTGGCGGCTAGGGATTAGGGGGTGGGGATTAGGAGCAAGCGGTGATTGAAATAGCGCAATTGGTACACTGATCGTTCTGCAAGGAAGATCTCTCGGCTACGCTCGAGATGACGGCGGCGCGAAGTGCTATCAAAACTCCGCGGCGCTTCATTATTTTCTGCGCCGCACCACCACTTCTCACTCCTCACTCCTAACTCCTAACTTTTATGTTTCATTTTTACGGATATATGGGATTACAAGATACCCGCTGTTTATAAAAGGAGGGCCACTTATGTCGGAACAAAAGCCGCTCATTTACGGTATCATTCACATCGGCTCGTCGAATCTGTCTCTTCGCATCGTGGAGTACAAGAATGTCAATGAAGTCCGTGTCATCGAGTCCGTGAGGAAGGATACGAACTTTGGGGAAGAGGTATTCAATCATAAGAATCTGTCTTTCGCTTCGATCCGGAAGCTCTGCCGCATGCTGAATGGCTTGAAGCAGCTGCTGTCGGATTATCAGGTGAAGGTATATGCGGCGTATGCGACGGCGGTTTTCCGTGAGGCGGACAACTGCCGCTCGATCCTGGATCTGATCCGTGTCAAGACGGGATTCAATGTGCAGGTCGTGGACATGCCGCAGGAGATCTATTTCAAGCATTTCGGCCTTTCGTACCAGCTGAAGCAGTATAACCGTCAGGCGAATGAGCGTCTGGGGAAGAATTTCCTCTTCGTCGACATCACGTCGGGCTGCGTGGGGCTGACGGTGTGGGAGAAGGGTTCGCTCTGCTACCAGCACAATGTACACATCGGGACGCTGCGGCTTTTGGAGACGTTCACGACGAACCAGCGCGAGTCGCGCTATTTCCCGGAAGCGCTGGCGGAGTACATCCATGCGATCATGGAGCCGCTTTGGGTATCGATCAGAAAGTATGACATCGATACGGTCGTTCTCTCGGGCCGTGAGGCGAGGATCGTCGCGATGCTCTTGCACCATGACCTTGATCGGCGGGATATCGCCGAGGTGAAGCCTCAGGAATTCGGCAAGGTGTATGACGAGGTGGGGAAATTCTCCACTTCGATGATCATGCAGAAGTATCACATCAGTGAGGCATGGGCGCTCACGGTCTCGCCGACGCTGCATATTTATCAGGAGATCCTGAATGCGATCCCTGTGAAGCATGTAGTCATGATGGGGATGACCTTCGTGCGCTCGGCATCGCTCTTCTATGGGGCGCAGAAGACGAATGATCCGGCGCTTGCGTACATGCGCGCGCAGAATCTGGAGCTGACGCGCTCGATCGCGGCAGACTATTATTATGAACCGGTGCATGCGAAGGCGATGGAGCTCTACAGCAAAGTGATCGTTCAGGCCTTTGACCGCGGAAATGGGCTCAATGACCGTGATGAATTCCTGCTCCGTATGGCGATCATCCTGTACCAGATCGGGAAGTATGTAAATCTGCTGGGCTCGTCCATGCAGGCGTGGAATATGGTCCGCGGGACGGATATTTTCGGGATCTCCGACCGAGAGAAGGATATAGTGGCGTGCATCGTCTACTATGATCACAAGGGAATCCCGAATGATGACGATGAGCCATTCCGCATCCTGTCAGATGAGTCGAAGATGACGGCGCTGAAGCTGATAGCCATCTTCCGTCTGGTCCGTGCGATGGATATGTCGAGGAAGCAGAAGCTGAAAGATCTTTCGGCCCATATCTCGGGGGATGCGCTTGTCATCGAGTATGAATCGAGTGAGGATACGGCCCTGGAGACATGGCTGTTCAATAAAGAAAAGACAATGTTTGAAACGGTATTTGGCATGGAAGCCAAATTGGAGCGGAGGTAACTATGGACGTGCAGGATAGACATCAGCATTATTATCTGAACCGCGAGCTATCGTGGCTGCAGTTCAATCGCCGCGTACTGCAGGAGGCAGTGGATCCGAACAATCCCCTGCTGGAAAAATTGAAATTCCTGGCGATCACGAGTTCGAATCTGGATGAATTCTTCATGATCCGCGTGGCGGGGCTGAAGCACCAGAAGGAAAATGGCGTGAAGCGCCGTGACATCGCCCATATGACACCGGAGGAGCAGCTTGAGCAGATCTCCGACACCTGCCAGAAGCTCGTCGCGCGCCAGTACCGTTTCCTCCATATGATCCTGTCCGAGCTTCGCACGGAAGGGCTCTATTTCATCCATCCGGAAGATGCGACAGAAGCGCAGAAGAAATGGATGGAGGACTACTTCGAGCGGCAGGTATTCCCAGTCGTCACACCGATGGCCGTCGACTCCTCGCATCCGTTCCCGTTCCTCGCTTCGAAGAGCCTCAATATCGCGATGCTGCTCGAAAGGAATGAGCGTGACCTTTCGCTGGATGAGGAAAATGATATCGATGTGAAGACGGCGATCGTGCCGGTGCCATCGCTGCTCCCTCGTATCGTCCGCCTGCCGGATGATCCGGAAAAGAAGGGGCGCCATGACTTCGTCCTCTTGGAGCAGGTCATCCGTCACTTTGCGTCCCGTTTCTTCATCGGCTACGACCTCTTGGAAGCACATCCTTTCCGCATCACGCGTGACGCGGATCTTGCCATCGATGAAGAAGATGCACAGGATCTCGTCGTCGAGGTGGAGCGCCAGCTGAAAAAACGCCAGCGCGGGGAGGCCGTGCGTATCGAATTCGAAGCAGGCACCAGCCGCTTCATGCAGCGCTTCATGACGCAGGAGATGCACCTCGCGAAAGAGGATCTGTATGAGATCGACGGCCCGCTCGATATGACGATGTTCTTTTCCTTCTGCGGCATCAAGGGCTACGACCGTCTCCGCTATCCGGAAGCGCATCCGCATCGCCCCTGGTCGATGATCCAGCTCGAAAAGGATGGGCGAAAGAATATTTTCGAGATGATCCGTGAGAAAGATCTCCTCGTGCATCTGCCTTATGAATCCTTTGAAGACTCGGTCGTCAATTTCGTCGCTTCTGCTGCAGCTGACCCCGATGTCCTTGCTATCAAGCAGACCCTGTATCGCGTGGCTTCCTCCTCGCCAATCATACAGGCGCTCGAAAAAGCAGCGCAGAACGGCAAGCAGGTCACTGTCCTCATGGAAGTCAAGGCGCGCTTCGATGAAGCGAATAACATCCTGATGGCCCGCCGCCTTGAAAAAGCAGGCGCGCATGTCATCTATGGCCTTGTCGGTCTTAAGACGCACTCGAAGTGTACGCTCGTCATTCGCCGCGAAAAGGACGGCATCCGCCGCTATGTCCATGTCGCGACCGGCAATTACAATGCATCCACAGCCAAGCTCTATACGGATCTCGGCGTATTCACCTGCAATGACCAGTTCGGCAGCGATGCTTCTGCCTTCTTCAATCTGCTCTCCGGCTATTCTGACCCGCCGCTGTGGGACTCCTTCATCGTCGCGCCGATCAATCTCCGCCAGCGCTGCATGGAGCTCATCGACCGCGAGATCGCCTTCGCCAAGCAGGGCGAGCAGGCACACATGGTCGCCAAGATGAATTCCCTCCTCGATAAGGAGATCATAGATAAGCTCTACGAAGCTTCTCAGGCAGGCGTCAGGATAGAGCTCATCATCCGGGGGATCTGCGTACTCATCCCCGGCATCCCCGGCGTCAGTGACAACATCACTGTCAGAAGCCTTGTCGGCCGCTTCCTGGAGCACAGCCGCGTCTTCTGGTTCGCCAATGGCGGTCGTGAAGAGCTGTATATCGGCAGTGCGGACTGGATGCCAAGAAACCTCAATGACCGTGTCGAACTCATGATCCCTGTGCGCGACGCAGATCTCTGCCATCGTCTGAAGACCATGGTCAATATGGAGCTCGCGGACAATCAGAAAGCGCACATCATGCAGTCTGATGGCATGTGGAAAAAGGAGATCGCGCCTGCTGATAAAGTGGGCGCACAGGCTGAATTCCAGCGTATCGCGGAGAAGCGTGACCGCGAAGATGAAATGACCCTCGCGCAGAAAATGGAGCCCTACATGCCTGTCTTTGGAAAAAAAGAAAAGTAAAGAGGGAAAGAAAAAGTCGAAGCGAATGCTTCGGCTTTTTTCTTTGCCTGACCGGGAAAGCCCGGGCATCCGATGCCAAATGACAGCACGGAGCGCACGATCCTTTTGAGCCCAAGAGGGGATCGTTTTTTCTTCGTCAGGAGATGGGGTGTATCAGGAAGATCAAACGGAAAGCCTCTCAAACCGCAAACGGCAAAGCAGTGCCAAACTGTATCCTGCTGCGAAGCCTCCGCCACCGGGATCTGTGAGGGGATCAGGCTGTGCATCTGATCCCAAAGCCGATCCTCTATTATCCACTTTTCCTTCTGCCATCTTCTCTTTTTGGGAAAGAATTGTAAATTTCAAGGATTTTGGTGGGCAAATTTCCCACTTTACGAAAAAATGAGAAGAACGAAAGGTCAAAGATGGGACAAAGTTGGGCTATCTCGGATGAGAGATGAAGTCGTCTCGGGGTTGACAATCAGGTAGAAAGCGGAATGCATAAAATGCGAAAGAAACGATAACATGGGAGATAGAGTGATTCATGATTTGTTAATAATTCTCAAATGTCTATTGGAGAGATACAAGATTGACAATTGATTCAATAAATAATACTCGATAGTATCGGATAAAAATAGCAATATGACAAAAAGCGCAGCAAAGAATAGTGTGCGATGCATACTGGAGGATGTGCAAGAAATATTCGACAAATACGGAATAAATGCGAATTTCTATCATTGTCAACATCGGAAAAATTGACAAAAAGTCTCTCTATGGTAGAATAACGGCCATAGGAGATGCATTTATGAAACCTTCAACGATGAATAAAGCGAAAAAAGTATTAGTATGTATATTGGCGGCGGCTGCCTTGGGAAGCCAGGTGGATCTTGCGGCAGCATCTTTGGATTTTCTGAGCGCAAGTCCTGCGAAGACAGTGACCGTATATGATGGGGCTCACAAGCAGGTCATTTCTACGGCAGCCTCCAATTTCAAGAATGTATTAAGCGACCTCAATGTATCACTGAAGGCGTATGACACATTCTGGACAAGCACGAAGGAGGTCACGGACGGCGCGGTCATTGTGGTGGAGCGGGCGGTGCCTGTTTCCATCATCGCGAATGGCAAGAAAAAGGTCGTCTATACCACGCAGCAGACCGTGCAGGGCGTGGTGAATGATGCGGGCTTCGACTGGAAGAGGATGATGCCGATCGAAGACGGCCTGATGCAGGTGAAGGAAGGCATGCAGATCCACGTCGTCCCGTATACCGCGCGGAAGGTCTTCCGCAAGGAGGCGATGCCGATCCACTATAATAAGTGGTACGATGGAAGCCTCGGGGAGGATCAGGAGGTCGTCGTACAAGAGGGGATCCCCGGCGAGCGCGAAGTGGAGATCGATGAATTCATCTCCGGCGGCAAGGTTGTGAAGACGGTCGTTGCTCATGCCAAGGTTCTCTCTGATGGCACGCCGGGCATTATGAAGACCGGTAAAGCAGAAGGGACGATGGGCTGGGTCGCCAATATGCATGCGAGCGCCTATCATCCGAGCGATGGAGGCGGCAGCGGGATCACTGCGACCGGTACACAGGCCGGTCACGGCACGGTGGCGGTCGATCCTTCCGTCATCCCACTCGGTACGAATGTATTCATCCCGAACTATGGCCATGCTGTCGCAGCAGATACCGGCGGTGCGATCGTCGGTAACCGCATCGACCTCTGCATGGAGTCTTTCGAGGACTGCTATAATTTCGGCAGACAGAATATCGAGGTATTTGTAAATTATTAAGGGTTCGAGGTTCAGGGTTCAAGGTTCAGGGGTGTGGTGCGGCGCATAACCATATAGAAGCGCTACAGAGTATAAATAGTGGCGATGTCCGAAGGCAGCATTTCAGTGACCTTCGGGCATCGCCTTTTCTATTTTGTAGCGAAGCCGCTGCTACAGGCATGAAGGCGGGGATGAATAGCCAGAGATTAGTGACTGGTGACTAGGAGACTGGGAGACATCAGACTCCCGTATCGTCATTTCGAGCGAAGCGAGAAATCTTCTTTGCAGAGCGATAAATGAAGGATGTGAGAAAGCAGAAATACGAAGCACCAAGGCGTCGTTTCCCTGCCGGTGCCAATGTGACAGTAACCGCAGTGCAAGAAAGATCCCTCGGCTGCGCTCGGGATGACGATACGGGAAATGGGGAATCCAAGTTTGAAAACGAGGATGAGAAACCTCGAGTGACTAGGAGACTAGAAGACTAGAAGACTAGAAGACTAGAAGACATCAGACTCCTGTATCGTCATTTCGAGCGAAGCGAGAAATCTTCTTTGCAGACCGATAAATGATGGGTGTGAGAAAGCAGAAATACGAAGCATCAAGGCGTCGTTTCTCTGGCAGCGCCAATGTGACAGTGACCGCAGTGCACGAAAGATCCCTCGGCTGCGCTCGGGATGACGATACGGGAAAGGGATACCGCCAAAAGTTTGAAAGCAGGGGTGAATAGCCAGGGACTACTGACTGGTGACTAAGGATTAGCGACTGGTGACTCTCTTGTATTGTCATTTCGAGCGAAGCGAGAAATCTTCTTTGCAGAGCGATAAATGAAGGATGTGAGAAAGCAGAAATACGAAGCACCAAGGCGTCGTTTCCCTGCTAGTGCCAATGTGACAGTGACCGCAGTGCAAGAAAGATTTCTCGGCTACGCTCGAAATGACGATACGAGGATATCAGAGTCTAAAAATTGCGGCGAAGCCGCCACCTTCATTCCTAATTCCTAATTTCTCATTCGAGCAGAGCTTCCATCCAGAGCCAAGGGGCGCCCCGCCCACGGGCTGCCACCGCCCCGTTCCCACAAAAAACTCCCTACTGCGCACACCCTCTCTCTCATGCTATAATAAAGCAATATATAGGAGGATACTATGCTGACAGTTTATATAGCTTTATTCGTGACCGTGCTGGATCAGCTGGTGAAATGGATCGTCCAGCAGCACATGGTTTGGGGAGAATCGATCCCGCTCATTTCCGGGGTATTTCATCTGACCTACATCATCAATCCCGGTGCGGCCTTCGGCATTCTGGCGTATCAGAGATGGTTTTTCCTTGCGATCGTCATCCTGCTCTTTGGTGCGTTCTTCTTTTTTCGGAAACGCATCCCGAAAGAGCCCCGCTATTTTTCCGCCGCGATCGGTATGCTGCTCGGAGGGGCTTTGGGAAATGCCATCGACCGCGTGCGTATCAGCGGCGTGGTGGACTTCTTCGACTTCCGCATCTGGCCGATCTTCAATGTGGCAGACATTTTCATCTGTGTCGGTGTGGCACTGATCGTATTTTATTTTTGGAGACATGAAGCATGAGTGAGAAAATTTACGTTGTGACCGAGCAAGAAGCAGGACAGCGTCTTGACCAGTTCCTGAAAGAGGCCTCCGGGCTCACCCGTTCTGAAGTGCAGAAATGGATCAAAGACGGCCGTGCGCTGCTCGCAGAGGGCAAGATGATCCGCCCGAATTACCATGTGCAGACAGGCGATCAGATCTCCTTCTCCTGGGAAGAGAAGAAGGAGCTCGCGCTCATTCCGCAGGATATACCGCTTGATATCCTCTACGAAGATGAACACATGCTGGTCATCAATAAAGCGCGCGGCATGGTCGTGCATCCCGGCTCGGGCAATCCGGATGGCACACTGGTGAATGCACTCCTCTTCCATGTCGGCCCTTCGCTTTTTGAGGCCTGCGAGGATCCCATACGCCCGGGCATTGTACACCGCCTTGACAAGGATACCTCGGGCGTCATGGTCGTCGCGAAGTCGAAGGAAGCCTTCCCAGTGCTGAAGGAAGAGATCGCGACGCATGAAGCAGAGCGTCACTACGTCGCCCTCGTCCATGGGCAGATGGAAGGAAATACGGGCGTCATCCGTTTCCCCTTGGGGCGCAGTACGAAGGATCGCATGAAATGGGACGTACAGCCTAAGACCGGCAAGCATGCTGTCACCCATTTCCGTGTACTTGAATTCATGCCGCATTACTCCTGGATCGAGTGCAAGCTGGAAACTGGACGTACCCACCAGATCCGCGTCCACATGGCACACATCCGCCATCCCGTCGTGAATGACCCGCTCTATGGCTGGAAGAAAGACCATTTCCCCATCGAAGGGCAGGCACTCCATTCGTGGACACTCGACATTCGCCACCCTGCGACGGGCAAGGCCCTGCACTTCGAAGCGCCGATCCCTGCTGATCTTGCACTCTGCCTTCAGATGGCAAGAAAAGGGGAAATGTAAAGCGCGTGTTTCTCTGGAGGGAGCCTTGTATTTATCAATCCCTAGCTACTTAAGTTTGAAAGCAGGGATGAGTGGCTAGGGATTGGGGATTAGGAGTGACTAGTGACTGGTGACTGGTGACTAAAATGCCACTTTCGAGCATCGCCCTATTTATACTCCGCGGCGCTTCTATGTTTTTATGCGCCGCACCACCATTTCTAATTTCTCATTTCTAATTTCTAATTTCTCATTCAAGCGAAGCTTTCAAACGGAATCAAAGGGCAGCACGTCCAAGGGGTTAACCCAGTCCCTAGTCACTAGCCACCAGTCACTAGTTCCCCGAAAGCCGAAAGGAGAATTTCTATGATCACGCGTACCATATCTGTTCCGGGATTTCGCATCGGCACGGCGCAAGACCGTGTGGGTCTTACGGGTGTGACCGTCATTTTGGCGCCTGAAGGGGGTGCGACCGCAGGGGTCGATGTACGCGGCTGCGCACCAGGGACGCGGGAGACGGATCTTCTCTCTCCGGAGAAAACGGTGCAGCAGATCCACGCCGTGGTCCTTTCCGGCGGCTCTGCCTTTGGCCTGGAAGCCGACAGCGGCGTCATGAATGCTCTCGCAGAAGACGGTGTCGGATTTCCCGTAGGGTCGGTGTCTGTACCGATCGTCTGCGGCGCGGTGCTCTTCGACCTTTTGATCGGCGATCCGAAAGCCCATCCCGATCTTGCCATGGGATACGAGGCGGCGAAGCGGGCGGATGTGACATTTCCCGTCGGCTGCTACGGTGCAGGGACAGGCGCGACGGTCGGCAAGCTCAAGGGCGCAGAGCATGCCATGAAAAGTGGCGCCGGCTATGCTGAGATCTCCCTCGAGAGCGGACTCTGTGTCGGGGCCTACATGGCTGTCAATGCGTGCGGCGAAGTGTACGACAAAGAGACCACGCTTGCCGGTATTCTTTCCGATGATGAGAAAACCATCCTTTCTTCGCACGACTTCATGCTCAAAGGATTTGAGCGTATCCTTGGCGGCAATACTTCCATCGGCTGCGTCGTAACGAATGCGAAGCTCACCAAGGCGGAATGCAAGGCGGTGAGCGGTATGGCACACGATGGCTTCGCCAGATCCATCCGCCCCGTCCACACCACGATGGATGGGGATACCGTCTTCACCATGGCATCCGGAGAGATCGCCGCGCCTGTCGATACGGTGGGCTATCTTGCAGAAGAAGCCATCCGCCTTGCCGTCCTTGATGCGGTCAAGAGCGCGGAATCCATGGGCGCTCGCCTGGCGTATGCGGATATCACGCGCGGGGAGCAGCTGGGATAACTACACGTCCTCACGGGCTTAGTGTAAAATTTTACTCGGTAGGGAAATTTTTCCAGAAACAATAAAAGAGGA
>ERZ1034730.101-NODE-101-length-38450-cov-18.038130_pt1 | contig 38450 bp, 20 predicted proteins | sample MGYA00520650_ERZ1034730 | MGnify/ENA primary metagenome ERZ1034730 (study PRJEB33766, sample SAMN09781702) | gut metagenome | biome: gut microbiome | host: Homo sapiens | place: Madagascar | study: EMG produced TPA metagenomics assembly of the PRJNA485056 data... | reverse complement strand
ATCATCACGTTCTTCACGTCTACATAGTGCTCCTTGCCCACAATCTTGCGGATGTAGGGGATATAGTTGCGAGTGGTCATGAAGTAGGCTAGGTCATAGAGCTTCAGCTCGTCGTTACCACCAGGGATGATGGTATCGCTGCCTCGCTTGATCGCCACCACATGGTATGGGTCGTTGGGACCGCTGATGTTCTTGAGCGGTTCGTTCAGTATCTCGCAGCCCTCACGCAGTTTGATGCCGAGCATCACGAGTGCGCCTTCATGCACATCCCAGCGCTGGCGAACCCAACTCATCTTCAATCCATTGTTGATGTCCACGGCGGCAAGCATCTCTGGATAGATGAGCTTGCTGATGCCCAGGTTCTTGAAGAATTCCTGGGCTTGTGGCTCCATATATTCAGGGTTGTCCACACGTGCCACGGTGCGCTTGGCTCCCAGGTTCTTTGCCAATATGCTGGCGGTAATGTTGGTACTTTCCACTGGGGTTACGGCGATAAAGAGGTCGGCATCGTCTACTCCTGCGTCTCTCAATATCTTCAGGCTGGTAGGTTTGCCCAGCATGGTGAGTAGGTCGCAGTCGGAACCGATGCTTGCCAGTCGCTCCTCGCTTTCGTCGATGAGAGTGATCTCTTCCTTGCTACGAGACAGCAGTCTCGCCAAGTGAGTACCTATGGCATGTGCGCCAGCTATAATAATCTTCATAATTATGCTATATCTTATAAGGAGAAAGAAACTCCTAACTCCTAACTTCAAACTTCAAACTTTCCTTTATGCTATCCTTATCTAGATGTACAATTTCTCGCAGTTGAGCCACGGTGCCATGCTCCACAAATTCATCTGGCAATCCCATTCTTGTGATATGTGGCTGATAGTCGTGGTCGCTCATCCATTCCAGTACGGCAGAGCCCATGCCGCCCATTCTCACACCGTCTTCGATGGTGATGATGCGGTTGAAGTTCTTGCCTACCTCTTCCAGTATCTCGTGGTCCAGAGGTTTGATGAATCTCATGTCATAGTGGGCGATGCTCATGCCGGTCTCAGCCTCTACTTCGGCGATGGCTTGGGCTGCGTCGTTGCCGATAGGACCTAGGGTGAGCACGGCTACATCCTTGCCGTCCTTCAGCCTTCTGCCCGTTCCCGTCTTGATTTCCTCCATCGGGTTGCGCCAGTCGGTCAGCACGCCCTTGCCTCTTGGGTAACGGATCACGTAGCTGCCGTGGTCGGGCAACTGGGCAGAGTACATCAGATTGCGCAGTTCGTGCTCATTCATCGGCGATGCAATGGTGAGATGAGGGATAGGACGCAGTGCCGCTAGGTCGAAGGCTCCATGATGGGTAGGTCCGTCTTCGCCTACCAGTCCTGCACGGTCCAGACACAATACCACAGGCAGTTTGAGCAGAGCCATGTCGTGGATGATGTTGTCGTAGGCACGCTGGGCGAATGAACTGTAGATGTTGCAGAATGGCTGCAATCCGTCCTTCGCCATACCTCCTGAGAAGGTGACGGCATGTCCCTCGGCTATACCCACGTCGAATGTGCGGTCGGGCAGTGCCTTCATCATGATGTTCATGGAGCATCCTGTAGGCATGGCTGGTGTCACACCTACTATCTTTGGGTTCTGTTTGGCAAGTTCCAGCAGTGTCTCGCCAAATACATCTTGGTATTTAGGCGGCTGGTTGCTGGTGTCTGCAATGATTCGTTCGCCAGTCTCTGGGTCGAATTTGCCAGGTGCATGCCATGTAGTGGCATTCTTCTCTGCAGGTTCGTAGCCCTTGCCCTTGGTGGTGTGCAGGTGCAGCAACTTAGGTCCCTTCATGTTCTTGAGTTGCTTCAATACTCTAGCCACTTCCTTTACGTCATGACCATCAAAAGGACCGAAATATCGGATGTTCATGCCCTCGAAGATGTTCTGCTGATGGCTCAATGCAGATTTCAGCGCATTGTTCAGTCGGAGGATTCCCTTGCGGCGGTCGTCGTTGAGGTAACCCTTGGAGTGGAGCCACTGCGAGGCCTTGAAGCGGAGCTTGTTGTATGTCTCGTTGGTATCTAGTTGCAGCAGGTATTTCTCCATGCCTCCCACGGCACGGTCGATGCTCATGTCATTGTCGTTGAGGATGATGAGCATGTCGTTAGGGGTGCTCGAAACATTGTTCAAGCCCTCAAAAGCCAAACCGCCACTCATGGCACCATCGCCTATGACGGCTACGACATGACGATCCGGGCAGCCCGTTTCTCGTGCTGCCACAGCCATGCCCAGTGCTGCTGAGATGGAATTGCTTGCATGTCCGCAGGCAAAGGTGTCGTATTCGCTCTCCAGTGGAGTAGGGAATGGACGGATGCCGTGCAGTTTGCGGTTGGTGCAGAAGTTGTCCCTGCGCCCCGTCAGTATCTTGTGGCCGTAAGCCTGGTGTCCTACATCCCAAACAATTCGGTCGTATGGTGTGTTGTAAACGTAATGCAGGGCTACGGTTATCTCCACGACACCCAGAGAGGAGGCAAAATGACCCGGGTTTACTGCCACCTCGTCAATGATGTCTTCTCTTAATTCCTTGCAGACTTGTGGCAACTGGTCGATGCTTAGTTTGCGCAAATCCTCTGGATATTTTATGTTATTTAATAGACTAAACTTGCTTTTGTCCATATTTCCTTTATCAATTTCCGTGCAAAGATACTGCTTTTTTTCAATATATTACACTTTTAAGCGGATATTTTCTCTTTTTACGAATATTCTTTGTATTTTTGCAGCAAAATAATTAAATAAATATAAATATGAGAAAGAATTTATTCCTCGTGGGCGCCATGTTGATGGCTTCCACTGCTTTGATGGCTCAGAGCAAGACGGGCGGCATCAGCCAGTCTATGTTGCAACAGATGGAGAAGACCCAGAATGGCGGCGGTGCTGCCAACAAGGCTCTCTTCAATGCCATTGCCAACAACAATATTGATGACCTGGTGAAGAATCATGCCAATGAGGCTCCGGTGGATACTCATTTCAGCATCGAGACTCCTTCACAGAGCATCCACAATCAGAAAAGTTCTGGTCGTTGCTGGATGTTTAGCGGTCTGAATGTGCTGCGTTCTAATTTCGCCAAGAATGATGAGCAGGGCAGGGTAGTGGAATATTCACAGGATTATCTCTTCTTCTACGATCAGTTGGAGAAAGCCAACTTGATGCTTCAGGGCGTCATTGACTTGGGCAAGAAGAGCATTGAGGATCCTCAGGTGCAGTTCTTCTTCAAGAATCCGCTCAATGATGGCGGTACCTTCTGCGGCGTTGCCGACTTGGCTGCCAAGTATGGATTGGTGCCTATGAGTGCGCAGCCAGAGACTTACTCTAGCAACAACACCTCTAAGATGAGCCGCCTGGTTAGCAGCAAGCTCCGTGAGTATGGCTTGGAGCTCCGCAAGATGCTAGCCCAGGGCAAGAAGGTTGCTGCCATCCAGGCTCGCAAGCAGGAGATGCTCGGTCAGGTATACCACATGCTCTGCCTTACATTGGGTGAGCCAGTGAAGGAGTTTACCTACGCTTTCCGTGATAAGGACGGCAAGCAGGTGGGTGAGGCTAAGAAGTATACCCCTAAGAGTTTCTATGAGGAGACAGTAGGAAAAGACCTCAACGGCACCTTCCTCATGGTGATGAACGATCCTCGCCGCCCTTACCATAAGACATACGAGGTGGAGTACGACCGCCACACCTACGATGGTCATAACTGGAAGTACCTCAACTTGCCTATGGATGAGATAGCCAATCTCGCCATCGCTTCCTTGAAGGATGGACATAAAATGTATTCCAGCTACGATGTGGGCAAGCAGCTCGACCGCAAGCGTGGCTACTTGGCACTCGATAACTTCGATTATGCCAGCCTCTTCAATACCTCTTTCCCTATGAACAAGGCTGATCGCATCTCCACATTTGATAGCGGTTCTACCCATGCCATGACCTTGACAGCCGTAGACCTCGATGCCAATGGCAAGCCAGTGAAGTGGAAGGTGGAGAACAGCTGGGGTGCTGACAATGGTTTTGGTGGCTGTTTCATCATGACCAATGAGTGGTTTAATGAGTACATGTTCCGCTTGGTAGTGGACAAGAAGTATGCTTCTGAGCAGCAGCTCAAGGATTTCGACCAGAAGCCAACCATGTTGACTCCAGACGATCCTTTGTTCCAACTCGAAGACTAATATATTTTTGCTCTTTTGTAGCCTAAATGACGGTGAATACGTTATATATAGAAGAAGCAAATATATTTCAATAGATAATATGTTAGAGAAAAGTAAGCGTGAGCGAATCATCGCTCTTATCAATAAGGAAGTAGTCCCTGCCATTGGTTGTACAGAGCCAATGGCAGTGGCTCTTTGTACAGCGCAGGCTGCCACTACATTGGGCAAGCGACCAGAGCGCATTGAGGTTTTGCTGAGTCCCAATATGCTGAAGAACGCCATGGGCGTGGGCATTCCGGGCACGGGCATGATAGGTCTTCCTATCGCCGTATCACTCGGTGCCTTAATAGGCAAGCCTGAGTATCAGCTGGAAGTACTGAAGGATCTGACTCCCGATACCTTGGCGCAGGGCAAGCAATATATAGAGGATGCCGACATCAACATCAAGTTGAAGCAGGGCGATGTAGACAAACTCTATATCGAGGTAAATTGTTATGCGGGCGATGCACAGGCTACGGCAATCATCTCTGGTGGACATACCCATTTCGTGTATATCGAGCGAAATGGCGAGGTGGTGATGGACAAGCGTGGTGGCTCGGCTGCTGATGAGGCGGAGGATGACATTCAGCTCAACTTCCCATTGGTATATGAGTTTGCCACCACGGCACCTCTGGATGAGATTTCTTTCATCCTCAAGACCAAGGAGTATAACATGAAGGCTGCCGAACTCTCCATCAAGGGCAATTATGGTCATTGTTTGGGCAAGACGATGGATCGCCCATTGAGTCATGGCATCTTTGGCAACAACATTTTTTCTCATATCCTGTCTCGTACCGCTTCGGCATGTGATGCCCGTATGGGTGGAGCCATGATTCCGGTGATGAGTAATAGTGGCAGTGGCAACCAGGGCATCTGCGCCACCAATCCTGTGGTGGTATATGCCATGGAAAATGAGAATACCGAAGAGGAGTTGATTCGTGCCTTGATGTTCAGTCATCTCACAGCCATTTATATCAAGCAGAGCCTGGGCAAGTTGTCAGCCTTGTGTGGTTGTGTGGTAGCAAGTACGGGCAGCAGTTGTGGCATCACTTATCTGATGGGGGGCGACTACACCCGCATTTGCAATTCCGTCAAGAACATGGTGGCTAACCTCACCGGTATGATTTGCGATGGTGCCAAGCCTAGCTGTGCCCTGAAGATTTCCTCTGGTGTCAGCACCGCCCTGTTGTCTGCCTTACTGTCGATGGAAGGCAAGTGCGTAACATCTGCCGAGGGCATTGTGGATGATGATGTGGACAAGTGCATCCACAACCTCACCTCCATCGGAGCCGATGCGATGAAGGCTACCGATGATATGGTGCTGGACATTATGACACATAAGAAGTGCTAAAGATTATATGCAAAACAAAGAAAGAATGTATGAGAAGTGCATTCTTTCTTTTTTTTTATTCGTTAATTTTTTAGAATATTTCTTTTTTGCCTATATTCATCCTTATATGGATGGGAATGGTAGGACTGCAAGGTTTACCCTCAATCTGATGCTGGTTACTATCACGCACGATATTTTTTTTTGAAAGAATTGCCATATTGTCATAGATGTAATTAATATATTGATACATAATGGGTTATATCTATGGCAATTCTTTACTAATTGTCATAATCTGCCATGTATTGCCATAATATGGGGCTTTTTTAGCTCTTTTATGGCTGTAAATAGCCTTTGCATTGAGAATATTAGCAAAACTTAACGCAATATATGGGAAAATGCTGCGCTTTTTGAGCAAAATACTACCCCGATACCGTTGGAATTTCTACGAGGATGTAGATCCAACTCCATCGAGGTACTAGTTGTAACTGCATCGGGGATGTCGTTGTATCGACATCGAGGATGTAATTGCAGCTACTACGAGGTAGTAGTTTTGAAGGCATCGTGATGTAGTGAATGCCGTGTTGAGGTGTCGTGGGAACGTCTGTTAGCCATCGTAAATAACGTTCCAATGCACAGCAAATGACGTTCCAATGCACAGCAAATGACGTTCCAATGCACTTCAAGTAAGTCTCTTTTGCGGTCGAAGTAAGCCCCTTTTGCGGTTGGGAAGAGCCACATCTGCGGTCGAAATGAGCCTCTTCCCAGCTTCAAAAGAGCCCATTCCCAGCTTCATTTAAGCCTCTAATGAACCAAAGATTTGCGTATTTTCTAATATTTTCACCCAAAAAAATTGCAGATTTCTTCATTTTTCTCACTCAGTTTCAAAACTTTTTGTTATATTTGCAGCGTGAATTGGGATGCAGGGAGGATTGTAGTCTTTGTTATCGCAAACAATACATAACAGATTGTTGAACATTTAAAACGAGATTTATACGAAATAGAAAGTAAGTAGATTATATACATATTAAGATATTGAGCTTTTGGGCTCTTGTTTCTCATCTATGAATACCGCCAATATTCGCATAAATGAAACAAGCGTACTAGAAGTTCACGCTCTTAGGCGTGGACTGTTTTGTCGTTTGTATTTGTGCAGGTAACTTGGCGGTAACCCATAGATGAGCAAACTACGGACAGTTACACGCCTTTTTACTTTATCCTAACTAATGAATGAGTGATTGGTGTCGGAACTATGAGATTTAGAATGAAGAATAAACAATTAATAATCAATAAAATTATTCGGTTATGAGAAGAATTTTACTAATGACTTTTGTCTTCTGTATAGGGATTATTCAAAGTTACGCACAAAACTTTGATTATACAGATGAAAATGGTGTAACATGGAATTGCTATGCCTCGTCAGGTTATAATACATCTGATGGAACGTGGGTGAATGAACCAAATGTACAGATCAATGGAGCTAGTAACTATGGGGATGAAGTAGTAGTGCCTTCAACGATTCCTTATTTAGGTCAGAATTACACTGTGATGCAGATGGATCGTGTGTTTTATGAAAATAAGACATTGAAGAAAGTTACGTTGCCAAAGACTGTAAAGAATTTGTTTGATACATTTTATAATTGTAGTTCTTTAACTAGTGTGGAGAATACATCTCAAATTATAGATATTGGGTATAGTACCTTTTATAAATGTAGTTCTCTTACAGAATTGGAACTGAGTAACTGTAAAACTATTAATGGTAACTGCTTTTGGGGCTGTAGTAATTTGAAGAAGGTAACTTTAAATGCATGTGAAAAAATAGAAAGTTCTGCTTTTCAAGGGCTTAATTCGTTACAGTCTGTAGGAAGTCTTTCTAATTGTACATTTATAGGTTCTTGGGCTTTTGATGGTTGTTCTTCTTTGAAGAATGTAGATTTGAGTAATTGTACTTCAATAGGTGATTGTGCTTTTCAACAATGTTGTGCTTTGGGAGATGTTGATGTTTCTAAATGTTCTTCAATTGGACAGTATGCGTTTCAAGGTTGCAGCAAACTTACAAGCATAGATTTGACAAGTTGTAAATATCTAGGTGAGTCTGTTTTCTCTAACTGTTTAAATCTAGAATCTGTCAAGAATCTCAATCTTATTACGTCTATTTCTAATAGTACATTTTCTTGTTGCTCAAAACTTAAGTCAATTGATATTTCAAACTGTACAACTATTGGTAGTTCGGCTTTTAATGGTTGCTCTAATCTGAGCGAGGTAAAAGGCATAGAGCAATTCGCAACTATTCCTGATGCTGCATTTAGTAATACAGCACTAGGAGACCTTTCTCTTCCTAATTGTACAACTATTGCTGATAATGCCTTTTCTTCTTGTCCAAACATTCAAAAGGTAGATTTGCCAAAGTGTGAGTCTTTGGGTAATTATGCTTTCCGTGGTTGTAATAATTTATCGGTTTTGAATGCTCCTATGAGCCAATATATAGGTATGGGAGCGTTTGGGACATGTAATAGTTTGAATGAAGTTTCTCTCCCAGAGACCATCAAAAGTTTGGGCTATAGATGTTTTGATGGTAATACATTGTTGACTCTTTATGCTACTGAGGTCCCAGCTTTAGAGGCAAAAAACAATAATTATATGGGAAAGGGCGATACTGGTATGCCTGGTATGAATATTGATACCTTATCCCTTGGTAAGAATGTATTGATTATCGTACCAGAGGCATCTCTTGCTGATTATCAAAAGACTGAAGTCTGGAAAATGATGAGCGAAAGAATCTTCCCTATGGGTACTCAGTTCGACTATGACATAGAGGCTACTGCTCAATCTATGACTTCTGGTATCCAGCAAGCGATTCCACAAGAAAAACTCAGAAGTGTCGTGACATTGAAGGTAAAAGGAACTATCAATAGCTATGATATTATGATTATGCGCAACAAAATGGATAACCTCCATTATCTAGACTTGTCAGATGTTGATGTTGTAGCAAATCCTTATCAATATTATACAGGATATTGTACGCAGGATAGCGTACTTGGTCCTCATTCTTTTTCTGGTCTTAGCAAGTTGCTAACGGTTAAATTGCCTAATAGTGTAAAGTATATCAAGGCTGCTTTCAATGATTGTGATCAATTGAAATCTGTAACATTACCCCAAAAACTGGTTTGTCTTGGTGATAGTCTTGGTGATAATTGGGGAATTGGTGGTGTTGGCGTATTTAGCAATTGCCAAATGTTGAAAGAGGTCATTATGCCTTCTTGCAATGTGTTAGGAGCAAATTCTTTCTATTATTGTTCTTCTTTGAAAGAGATAGTGTTGCCACAAAATTTAAAGAGAATTTGTTCTAGTGCTTTTTATCGTAGTGGATTAAAGAATGTTGTATTACCTGATAGCGTGGAGTCTATTGGTAGTTATGCTTTCTCAAATTGTTACGAGTTAACTTCTGTCCAGTTCCCTCCTTCTTTGAAGACGATTAGTAGGTCTGCATTCAATAGTTGTAGTCAACTTGAAAACATCAGTCTTCCAAGTTTGACTTATATTGATGAGAATACTTTCTCGAATTGCAGTAAACTGACCGAGGTTCGAGTGCCAAGTACTTTGGAACGTATAGGTGATAACGCTTTTGCCAATTGTAATAATTTGAGCAATGTATATACTTATACTGTATTGCCAATCAATATTGATCAGAATACATTTACTAATTTTAAGGCGACGACCCTCTATGTTCCAACACAGAGCTACGACAACTATTACTGGAATACCCAGTGGAGTCAGTTCCGTGAAATCAAGGAGTTTAATGAGCCTTATGAGTACTTCTATCTCGATAATGTATTTGTTCTTTCAAAGCGTTTTGAGGGAGTGCCTAATATTGATGTAAAGGATAATGGCGCTCTGAAGATTGTGGGCTCCGAAAAGCAAAATGCTAATCTTGTAACAGTAAAGAGCGATGGAACTACTGGTGGATCAGTTATTGGTAATGGCAACTTGGATGCCAATGAACTGCAGTTTGATATCACTGTCAATGCCAATCAGTGGTATTTCCTCAGTTTCCCATTTAGTATTAAGTTTGCCAACATCAAGGCTCCTGGCAAATATGTGATTCGCAAGTATGATGGAGCACAGCGTGCTAACAATGGATATGGTGGTTGGGTAGACTTGGCTGCTGATGAGGATTCACTTAAGCAGGGTGTAGGTTATATTTTCCAAACTGCTTCTAGTGGAGAGTTCATTCTCAAGGTTGAGAAAGATCAGTTTGGAAATATGGAGGCTAAGGACATCAGTACTGTTCTTAATACATACGCTGCTAGAAATGTGCAGGATGCTAGCTGGAACTTTGTTGGCAATACCCAGACAAGCTATATGGATGTGAATGCCCTCGGTTATAATGCGCCTATCACCTATTGGAATGGTTGTAATTATGAGGCAGTTCGCCCAGGCGATGATGAACTGGTATTGCATCCTTTCCAAGCCTTCTTTGTTCAGAAGCCTACTGATGTGAATAACATAGAGTTTAAGGCAGAAGACCGCCTTACTAAAGAGGAGGCTACTAATAATGCTAAGGTTGCAAGGGCAAGAAGAGTAGAGAAGGGTGTAACGCCAGAGCGTTTGCTCGTCAATTTGTCATTGACTGATGGGAAGAATGTAGACAACACTCGTGTCGTATTCAACGAAAAGAAGAGCCAAGCATACGAACTGGATTGTGATGCTGCTAAGTTTGAAAGCGTATCAGATGCTCCTCAGCTTTATTCTATTGAGGCTCAGGCTGGCAATCTCGCTATTAACGAGCGCCCTATGGGCAGTGTGAACTTAGGTTTCAAGGCTAAGAAAGGTGGTGAATTTACAATCTCTGCTAAGCGCTTGGATCAGCCAATGTTGTTGCAAGACAATGAGACGGGTGCTACTTATGACTTGACAGATGGTGATTATCAGTTTACTTCGGATGCTGGTACGTTTAATAACCGTTTCGTTCTTGTTCCATCAAGAGGCACCACAGGAATTGCCGACATTGTAAGCAAGACGGGTGTCAACATTATGCCAACAGAATCAGGTCTCAATATCACCGGCTTGAATGGAAAGGATGTAACAATATACTCAACTAACGGAACCTTGCTAGCTACGAGAAGCAGTGATGGTATGCTCAACTTAATGGCTGGTGTATATATTGTCAAGGTAGATAATATGAGTACAAAGGTTATGGTGAAATAGCGAGGCCTATGAGAAAGATCATAAAATATAGTATCACAACATGGTTGCTGCTCTTTTGGGGCAGCAACATGTTGATGGCTGCTTCATTTAGTGGTGATGATTTCGATCCCTCCAATCCTCCAGAGCCCAATGTGAAGTTTAAGGTTGAGGTGAAGACTTCTCCTTATGCTTATTGTTCTGGGGGAGGAATGTATGGTGAGGGCGAGACGGTTTATATCTATACTTCGTCGGGTAATGAAAATTACCAGTTTGCTTACTGGATGAAAGATGGAGAAAGGTATACGGATCAGCCAAGCTTCTCGTATGTGATGACTGATATTCATGTAGTGTTTGAGGCAGTATATGATTATGTACCGGTTAATCCAAGCGAGCCTTCTCCAATGAACAAGTACAGATTGTATCTAACCTCGGATGATGCTGCCAATTGCTCGTTTAATTATACCAGTGGCGAGAAAATAGAAGCTGGAACTTCGGTTTGGCTTAATGCATATTTGAGTCAGGGGTATAAGTTCAAAGGTTGGTATAATGGTGAAGAGCTGCTTAGTGCCAGTGAGAGCTTCTACTATACAATGCCATCAGCAGATGTGTATCTTACGGCTAAGTTTGTATATAGCCCAGACAACCCAAGTGATCCGAATGGTACAGGACAGGATGATGTGGAAACCTCAATCCCTAATGTAAATGTGTCTCGAAATGTGCCAGTGAGGGTATATAACTTAAATGGCACAGAGGCTACTACTATACAAGCTGGATGTGTGTATATCGTGAATCATAAGAAGATGATTCTTAGAAAATAAAAAGTAACGGCTCGCAAGATGATGGTTGCATCTTGCGAGCCGTTTTTAAGTTATGATAGCATCCCTATTAATCCTTTAAGCAATTGATAGGTACTACATATATTCCATCCTCTCTTTGATAAAGTGAGCCACGAGCTGTGAGAATCATCAAAAATGAAGGATTGGGCTCTTTACTTTTCTTTTCTATTTTGTTTTTGAGAGCAGTTAGTGATTTTGCGCCATCTTCAATGAGCTTGTCACCACCAAGTTTTATCTCTACAGCTCCCCATCTGCCATCTTCTAGATGCACGATGGCATCACATTCCAAACCATTCTTGTCTCTGTAGTGGCGTATTTCTCCTCCATGCGCTTGGGCATAGATCGATAAGTCGCGAACTGCTAAATCTTCGAAGAACAAGCCAAAGGATTCGAGATCGTTCATCAAATCTTCTGGAAAAATATTTAATGCACGGCAGGCTATTGATGTATCTACAAAATGACGTGTAGGGGTAGTTCTGATAGAGGTCTTGGAACGGATGTTGGGATTCCAAGCCTCAATATCTGAAATGATATAAAGGTCTTGAAGGGCTTCTATATAATCGTCGAATGTCTTGCTGTCCATTGTTCGCTCATTGCTTTGTTTTACATCGTCTATGATACTTTGTTTTGAAGCTTCCGTAGAGATGTTGCGTGCGTAGCTGCGCAGTATCATCTTTAAAATGTCTGCGCGTTTGTTGCGGAAGTTCTCATTGTCGCAATCTTCAAAAACGAAGAGGCTGTTATAGTAGTTGCGTGTAACATCTAATGATACGGCTTGGTCCGAGATGACCGAGATGGGCCAGCCGCCACGGCATGTGAGGAAAGCAACATCTTCTAAGGTGAATCTCTCATTTTCATCGAATGTTGTGAGAGGTTTTCCTTCAAAAAGTTCTAAGAGTGAAACGGTACCCTTTGACTCGCCTGATTCGTAGAGAGACATAGGACGCATCTTTACGGCTACAATTCTTCCTGCTCCTGAGTGGTGAATCTCTGATTTATCTACTGGAGTAGAGCTCCCCGTAAGTATATACTTGCCAAATTGGTATTCATTGTCAAGATCTTCCTTTACGTAGTTCCATATTTCGGGCACCGTTTGCCACTCATCAATCAATCTCGGATTTTTTCCTTCTAATGCTAGTTTGGGGTTGAGACGAGCTAGTTTGATGCGACTATTGGTGTTTAGTTTCATAAAACTCTTTTGAAATAGCATACTTGTAGTTGTCTTTCCGCAGAACTTTGGTCCTACTACGACAACAGCTCCAGATGAGCGCAAGGCACGCTCGATATCTTTCTCTGCATATCGTTTTATATACTTCATAATTTTATATATTAAATTAATATGAATAACGCTGCAAATTTACTATTAATTTTGGAAAAATCCAAGATTTTCTATATAAAAATCTATAAATTTTAAAACTAATTCCCAAGATTGTCTGAAACTAATTCCTAAGATTGTCTGAAACTGATTCCTAAGATTGTCTGAAACTAATTCCTAAGATTGTCTGAAAAGTGTAAGCCAAAAGCTACAAAAACGGCTCGCAAGATGAATTCTTCTTGCGAGCCGTTGATGTATATATTTTTCTCTGTAATTACACGAGGGTAGCTACGATTTCCTCACGAGTGCCTGGGAGCATGTCGATGACTGGAATCTCTGGCATGGTGTAGCAACCTGGCTGGAGACGGAAGGAAGCACGGGCCACATTGACCAATACCTGAGCGGTGAGGGCTGGGTTGTTGATGCTCATGTTGAACTCGAAGCGCTGGTTCTGAGTCTTGCCTGATACACCCTTGCGAACCAAGTTAACACCATGACCCATATCCTTGACATCATCTACTGATGATACGGCGAATACGTGTGTCTCATCGCTAGCGAAGTATGGGTCAGCCTTGATCTCTGCTGTAACCTCCTCGATGGTAGCGCCTTCTTCCAACTCTACGTATACCATACGGCGGTGGATGCCCTCACCCAATGGGATGGTAACAGAGAGCGCATTCTTAACACCCTTCTTGCCACGTACGCAAACTGAGTGACCCATGCTCATACCTGGACCAAAGTTGGTATATGTCAATCCCTTAGGAGCCAAGCTCTGCATCAATACGCGTACGATAGAGTCTGATCCTGGGTCCCAACCAGCAGAGATAACGCTTACCTTGCCAGCCTTCTTGCAGTTCTCCATCTGCTTGGTGCGATAGTCGAGAATGCTGGTGTGGATGTCGAAGCTATCCACTGTGTTGATGCCGAGGGCAACAATCTTCTCAGCGTATTCTGGACAAGAACGAGTAGGGGTAGCAAGGATGGCTACGTCTACGTCCTTCAACTTGGTGATGTCGTCTACTACCTCGTAATCAGCCAATTCTGCTGGTTTATCCTTAGCACCCTGGCGACGTACGATACCTGCAATCTCGAAATCAGGAGCTGCTTCGAGAGCCTCAACTGTAAACTTACCGATGTTGCCGTAACCTACTACGGCTGCTCTAAACTTTTTCATCTTGTTATTTCTTTTATTTAGTTGTTTTTGTTTCTATTCTATTCTGTATGTTTGCCATAAGTAAGCAGGATTGCCGCTGGGAGGGCAGGTTTGCTACTGGATGGCTTCAGTCAATTCTATTTCCGTTTGCAAAAGTATAGCTTTTTCTTGAAATAAATGACGTTTTAATAGATTTTTAACTCATAAAAGTATCAAAAAGTTATAAAATCATAGTTTCTAGGTATAATCTCCCCCAAAAGTGTAAGGTTGGGAGAGCGCTGGGCTTACAGATTCGTGATTTTAGTGAAAAGTTAGGAGTTAGGAGTTAGGAGTTGGGAGTTAGGAGTTACGGGGGATAAAAATATAATCAAATACAATAAAAGAGAGAACTCTTCGTTTATTTTATGTATATTTATTAAAGAGGTATATACTTTTTAGGTAAGAATTTTAAAAGAGGCAAAAAACTGCATTATGATAGAATACATTCATGGCGATTTGACAGAGCTTACACCTGCGATGGCTGTCGTGGAGACGGCGGGCGTGGGGTATGGACTCAACATCTCGCTCAACACATATACTGCCATTCAGGGCAAACAAGAAGTAAAACTCTATGTACATGAGGTTTTGGTGGCTGGTGGAAGAGACGACTCTTTCACCCTTTTCGGTTTCGCCACCAAGCAGGAGCGTGAACTCTATCGCCTGCTCATTACCGTTTCGGGCGTGGGAGGCAATATGGCGAGAATGATTCTCTCCTCTATGTCGCCAAGCGAACTTTGCAATGTCATCTCTTCGGGCAACGACAAGATGCTGAAGGGCGTAAAGGGCATCGGACTGAAAACCGCTCAGCGCATCATACTCGATCTGAGAGACAAGATCGTGAGCCTGGGCATAGCCGATGAATTGCCAGCAAATGGTGGCAATGTGGTCATGGTGAACAATGATATCAAGGATGAAGCGGTCAGTGCGCTCACCATGCTTGGCTTCTCGCCAGCCCCATCGGCAAAGGTTGTGGTGGAGATACTGAAGGCACAGCCCGACCTGCCTGTGGAGCAAGTGGTGAAGCTCGCCTTGAAGCAAATCAAGTAAGCTTTTTAAGTGAAGAGTGAAGAACGAAGAGTGAAGAATTCTCTTGCTTTAGTAGAATAGAATCGAATGAAGATAAGACAAAGAGTAAGTTATTTATTATTGGCTTGGCTGATGGTTTCTACCTTCGGCTATGCCCTTGCCATGCCTTATCCTCAGGACGATAAGAAGAATGCCATCTCCGTCAATGCCCAGCCGCTGAAGGTGGATGAGGATACCATTCCGGACTCTCTGCTGCATCCTCGCTGGCAAATCCAGAAGACGCAACCTTATTCGCTGAGTGATCTCTACCAGAGTCCGCTCGATCTGCGCCGTCCTGACAACTTGCAGTATCAGGTGGTGTACAATGATACCCTGGACCGCTACATCGTGGGCAACCGTATGGGCAATACCTGGCTCTCGGCTCCTATCATGATGACACCCCAGGAGTATATGACCTGGAGCGAGATGCAAGAGCGCAATGCCTACTTCCGCAAGCAGAACGATGAGATATACCAGAAGAAAGGCAAGGAGAAGTTTGATTTCTCTGACATGCACTTCGACCTGGGACCAGCAGAGAAAATCTTTGGTCCTGGCGGTATCCGTGTCAAGACCCAAGGTTCGGCTGAAATCAAGTTTGGCATCAACAAGAAGAGCATTGACAACCCATCGCTCCCTATCCGCAACCGCAAGACCACGATGATGGACTTTGACGAGAAAATCAACCTCAACGTGAACGGTAAGGTGGGCGACAAGGTGAACATGAACCTGAACTATAACACCGATGCCACCTTCGACTATGATGCGCAAAACATGAAGTTGAAGTATGATGGCAAGGAGGACGAGATCATCAAGCTCGTGGAGGCGGGCAACGTATCCTTCCCATCCAACTCCTCGCTCATCAAGGGAGCCAGCAGCCTCTTTGGTATCAGAACCGACATGCAGTTTGGCAAGCTCAAGCTCCAGATGGTGGCTTCGCAGAAGAAGTCTGCCAGCAAGAGCGTATCTACCAAGGGCGGCGTGCAGCTCACACCTTTCGAGCTCAACGTAGCCGACTATGAGGAAAACCGCCACTATTTCTTAGCGCGCTATTTCCGAGACCATTATGATGCCTGGATGCAGAAATTGCCTAATCTCACCACCGGCATCACTATCAACCGTGTGGAAATCTGGGTAACCAATAAGACGGGAACCACTACCAATACTCGTAACATCGTGGCACTGACCGACCTGGGTGAAACCTCCCGCTTGAGCAATCAGATGTGGGCGGCTAGCGGCTCTGTGCCTGCCAACCAAGCCAACACTGAGTATCAGGCGATGACCAGCCAGTATGCGGCGGCACGAGATATAGACCAGGCGGCTGCCACCTTGGAGGGAGGCGGACTGGTGGGCGGTGCCGACTTCGAGAAGCTAGAGAGTGCCCGACTGCTCAATTCCTCAGAATATACCGTGAATACGGCGATGGGATATGTATCGCTGAAGAGCGGCATACAGACCGACCAAGTGCTGGCGGTAGCCTATGAATACACATCGGGCGGCGTAACTTACCAGGTAGGCGAGTTTGCCTCCGACATCACCGATACCAAGCAGGCACTCTTCGTGAAGTCGCTCAAGAATACCAGCAGTAATCCGCAGCAGGGCAACTGGGACTTGATGATGAAGAACGTATACTATCTAGCCTCGCAGATAGAGAAGGACAAGTTCCGCCTCGACGTGAAATATCAGAGTGATACCACGGGCGTATTCCTGAGCTATATCCCTGAGCAGCAGGTAAAGAGCAGCCCAATCATCCGACTGCTGGGTGCCGACCGACTGGACAATAACAACAAGGCGCACAGCAACGGCTACTTTGACTATGTGGAGGGCTACACCGTATCCAATGGCCGAGTATTTATCCCTAAGGTAGAGCCATTTGGTAGCTATATGCGTGATTACCTGGTGAAGCACGGCGTGGCGGTAGACAAGGCAGAGCAGTATGCCTTTACCGAGCTCTACGACAGCACCAAGACCGTGGCTAAGCAGATAGCCGAGAAGAATAAGTATCAGATGGTGGGCCAGTACAAGGGTTCATCAGCCAATGTCATATCCCTCGATGCCTACAATGTGCCGCAAGGTTCGGTGGTGGTAACGGCGGGCGGCGTAACCCTGAAAGAGGGCACCGACTATTCGGTAGACTATAATGCCGGCGAGGTAACCATCCTGAACCAGAGCATCATCGATGCCGGTACGGCTGTCAATGTTTCCCTGGAGAGCAATACCGACTATGGACAGATGCGCAAGACGATGTTTGGCGTGAATTGGGAGTATGACTTCTCCAAGAACTTCCAGATGAGCGGTACCTTGCAGCATCTCTCTGAGCAGGCGCTGACCAACAAGGTGGCGATGGGAGCCGAACCGCTCAACAACACCCTTTGGGGCATCAACCTGAACTGGAAGAAGGAGAGCCAGTGGCTCACCAATGTGCTCAACAAGGTGCCTTTCCTCCATGTTACCCAGCCATCTAACATCTCCTTTACGGGCGAGTTTGCCCAGTTGATAGCGGGCGAGGCGGGTGGCACGCAAGACAATGCCTCTTATATCGACGACTTTGAGGATACCAAGGGCGCCATCGACGTGATGACGCCTACATCGTGGGTGCTCTCCAGTGTGCCTTCGCTCAATTTCAAGGACGATTACAACGACAAGACCGGACTCTCCAGTGGTTTCCATCGCTCTCGCATGGCATGGTATACCATCGACCCATTGTTCACTCGCCGAGGCAGTTCGCTCACTCCGGGCCATATCAAGAGCGACCTGAAGCAGCTGAGCAATCACTATGTGCGTGAGGTCTATGTGAAAGAGCTTTTCCCATTGCGCGACCAGAGCACCTATCAGGGAGCCACCAATACGCTGAGCGTGCTCAACTTGGCTTACTATCCTAGCGAGCCAGGACCTTACAACTTCAATGTGGCTGACATCCAGCCAGATGGAACCTTGCAGAATCCGCAGCGCAACTGGGGCGGAATGATGCGTAAGTTGGACACCAATGATTTTGAGCAAGCCAACGTGGAGTATATCGAGTTCTGGATGCTCGATCCGTTCATCTATTCTCGAGAGCAGGCTGATGCTGCCGATTATGGTGGTGATTTCTACATCAACCTGGGCGAGGTGAGCGAGGACATCTTGCGAGATGGCAAGAAATTCTATGAGAGTGGAATGCCTGTGGACGGCAGCAACAGTTTTACGTATACGCAGTGGGGTAAGATTCCTACACAGAGCACCGTGACCTATGCCTTTGCCACCACCAGCGGCAGCCGTGCCCTGCAAGACGTGGGCTTCAACGGACTGACCGATGCCGAGGAGCAGACTTTCTATAAGAGTGCTTATCTGGACCAGATACAGGGCAAGGTGAATCAGGCGGTATTCGACAGCATCTTCGCCGATCCAGCCCGTGACGATTACCACTACTATCGTGGTTCGGACTGGGACGAGATGCGTGCGCCTATCCTCTTGCGTTACAAGTATATCAACAATCCTCAGGGCAACTCGCCAGATAGCGACAGCCGCACTGAGAGCTATGATACATCCTATAAGTCTACCCCTGATGTGGAGGACATCAACCAAGACTATACCCTCAACGAATATGAGAAGTACTATCAGTATCACGTCAGCATTCGTCCGGAGGACCTCGTGGTGGGCAACAACTTCATCGTGGATAAACGAGAGTATACACAGACCATGCGCGACCAGACTCGCTCTACCGTTACTTGGTATCAGTTCCGCATCCCAGTGGATGAGTTTGAGAGCCGCCAGGGCAACATCAACGATTTCTCCAGCATCCGCTTCATGCGTATGTTCCTCACGGGTTTCAAGAAGCCTATCGTGCTCCGATTTGGTACGCTCGACTTGGTGCGTGGCATGTGGCGTACTTACGACCAGCAGTTGGGCGCAGCCAATGGTGGAACCTTGGAGGCGAGTGCCGTAAACCTGGAGGAGAATGCCGAGAAGATGCCGGTCAACTATGTGATGCCTCCAGGCATTAAGCGTGAGCAAGACCCTAGCCAGCCACAGTTGGTGGAGGCTAACGAGCAGGCACTGAGCCTGGTAGTGAAGGATATGACCAGTGGCGAATCGAAGGCAGTGTACAAGAACTCCACCCTCGACATTCGCCAGTACAAGCGCATCCAGATGTTTACCCATGCCAATGCCTTGGAGCAGAATACCACCAATCTGAAGGACAATGAGTTGGCAGTGTTCATCCGTTTGGGTAGCGACTATAAGAACAACTATTACGAGTACGAGATTCCGCTCAAACTCACGGAGCCTCGCAACAACTATAACCGCTACAGCACATCGGACAGACGACAGGTTTGGCCAGAGGAGAACATGCTGGACGTGGCACTGAGCGTATTTACTAATCTCAAGAAGGAGCGCAACAAGGCGAAGGCGCAGGGCTTGGCATCTTACCTGGCACCTTATACCCAGCCAGATGCCGCTCATCCTGCCAACAAGATAACCATCGTGGGTAATCCTAGCCTGGGCGAGGTGAAGACGATGATGATAGGTGTGCGCAACCTCTCGGGCGACATCAAGAGCGGTGAGGTCTGGGTGAACGAATTGCGCCTGAAGGAGCACAATAGCAAGGGCGGTTGGGCTGCCAATGCCAACCTCAATGTGCAGCTTTCCGACTTTGGTAGCGTGAATGCCTCGGGTCGCTACATCAGCGAGGGCTTTGGCGGACTGGAGGATGGTGTGGCTAGCCGCACCACCGACAATTACGGCACCTATAGCGTAACCACCTCGCTAGAGATGGGCAAGTTCTTCCCCGACAAGGCGAAGGTGAGCATACCTTTATATTATAGTGTGACGAAAGAAAAGACATCGCCTAAGTATAATCCGCTGGATACGGATATGGAACTGAAGGATGCGCTGGACGCAGCAGGCTCCAAGCACGAGCGAGACTCTATCGAGAATATCGCCGTGACCAAGGTGACGCAGACCAATTTCTCCATCTCCAATGCCCGTGTGGGTATTGCCACCAAGCGTCATCCTATGCCATACGACCCAGCCAACTTCTCGTTCTCATACAGTCATCAGCACCAGAACACCACGGGCGAGACCACTGTGTATGAGCGCAAGGACAACTGGCGAGGTTCGTTGGATTATTCCTGGAGCCCAGTGTATAAGTCGTGGGAACCATTCAAGAAATTGAAGAACAAGAGCAAGTGGCTCGACATCCTGAAGCGATTCGGTCTGAACTGGTTGCCTCAGAATGTGGCATTCAATACGGAGATGACTCGCGACTATTATGAGCTTCAGGAGCGGGATATGGAGAGTGCCATGAGCGGAGTGAGCGGCGTGGACTCCAATCTGCCATTGTCATTCAGCGAGCAGTTCCTTTGGAACAGAGAGTTCTCCCTGCGTTGGGACTTGACTAAGAATCTGCACATGAACTTCCAGAGTGCCACCCATGCCCAGATAGAGGAGCCATACACACCGGTGAACAAGGACCTCTATGCCGACCAGTATCATGCCTGGAAGGACTCGGTATGGACCAGCATCAAGCACTGGGGAGCACCGCTGGATTACAACCAGACGTTCTCGGCATCCTATAAGTTGCCTATCAATCTGCTGCCTATCTTCGACTGGGTCAATACCGACGCAGCCTATAACAGCAGCTACTCTTGGGAACGAGGCACCGAGGACGAGGACGGCAATTCGTATGGCAACACCATCAATACGCAGCGAGAGTTGACCCTCAACGGTTCGTTCAATCTGGTGAAACTCTACAATCACGTGCCTTTCCTGAAGAAGGTGAACGAGAAGTTCGACCGCACGCCATCCAAGAGCCAGATAGAGAAGAAGAAGGAAGCCAAGGAGATAGCCGCCGACCCAAAGAAGGCGCTGCCTAAGAACAAGAAGGCATTCGAGAAGGAGATAACGCTCATGCCAGACACCGCTTTCAACATCCGCCATGGCAAGAACTCGAAGCGCCTCATCGTATCGGCGAAGACACAAGACGGCAAGCTCTTCCACCTAAAATATAAAAAGGTGGACAACAACCAGATCAAGATTATCTCCAAGGTGGATAGCACCGTAAAGGTGAAACTCAGCGTGCTGCCTAAGGAGCCATTGGATAACAAGAAATGGTATAAGGGACTGCAGATGGCGGCTCGCCTGGCGATGATGGTACGCAATGTGAGCATCAATTATCGCAGCAGTTATCTGATGACGCTGCCTGGGTTTACGCCAAGTGTGGGCGATGCCTTCGGACAGAAGAAGGTGGGACAGATGGCACCTGGTCTTGACTTCGCCTTCGGTTTCATCGGCGATGATTACATCGAGAAGGCGCGCCGCAACGACTGGTTGCTCTGCAATGACAGCGTGGCTACTCCAGCCACCACCAGTCGCACCGACAACCTGACCCTGCGTGCCACCCTGGAGCCTGTGAAGGACTTGAAGATAGACCTCTCTGCCACTCGCACCAAGACCACGCAGAAGAGCATACAGTATATGTATGAGGGCACGCCAACCACGCAGAGCGGTGCATTCCAGATGACCACCATCTCGCTGAGCACAGCCTTCGAGGGCATGGGCAATGCCAACAGTGGCTATAAGAGCAAGACATTTGAGAAGTTTGTCAATTCGCTTCCTGCCTTCCGTGAGCGAGTGGAGGCGCAGTATGCTGGAGCAGTTTATCCTGCTGGCTCGGAGTTGGGCGGTGGCAAGTTTGATGCCTCTCGCACACCGGTCAATCAGTATAGTGGCGATGTGATGATACCAGCCTTCCTCAATGCTTACACCTCGATGGGTGGCAGTTCACTCTCGCTCTTCCCAGCGCTGAGTCGCCTGTTGCCTAACTGGACGGTGCGCTATGCCGGACTGGGCAAGTTGCCATGGTTCCGCGACCACTTTAAGAGTGTGAACATCAACCATGCCTACAAGAGCATTTTTGCCATCGGCAGCTACAACAGTTACAGCACTTATCAGGAGTATATGAACGGTCTGGGCTTCGTGAGCGATGCCTCTACGGGCAATCCTTCGCCAAGCAGCATGTTCAACATCTCGCAGGTGAGCATCAACGAGTCATTCTCGCCACTGCTGGGTATGGACTTCACGTTCAACAATAACATGACCATCAAGGCAGAGTATCGCCAGACGCGTGTGTTGAACCTCAGCATGACGAGTGTACAGATCAACGAGGCGTTGAGTAAGGACTGGGTCATCGGTTGGGGCTATCGCATCAACAACTTCAGCCTCTTTGGTGGCGGCGGTGCCCGCAAGGTGAAAGGCAAGTCTGCGGGCAGCAAGAGCCAGCAGAACAGTAGCAACCAGAGCGTGAAGCAGCAGATGAAGAGAGCCAACCACGACCTGAATCTGCGCATGGACTTCAGCTATCGCAAGCAGGCTGCCATCGTGCGCGACATAGCCACGATGACCAGCAGTGCCAGCAGCGGCAACAATGCCCTGAAACTCAGTTTCTCAGCCGATTATACGCTCAGCAAGCTCCTCACCATGAGCTTCTACTATGATCGCCAGACCAACACCCCATTGCTCTCCAGCAGCAGTTATCCTACCACCACGCAGGATTTCGGTCTGAGCATCAAGTTCTCGCTGACGAGGTAATGAATTATAATTCTTTTGAAATCATAAAGCCGCTAGGATATTCGTAGATGATGTCCTAGCGGCTTTTCAGAATTATGCTTGCTGTTACGTTCAGAGTCTACTCTTCTCATAATTACCAGCACCAGTGCCCTTGAACTTGGTCTTTGTGGAATTCAATCTATAGCTAATCGTAAAATAGCATACACGTGAATCTGCTTTAAGCCATTTTTCGGATTGTATTCCATTTGTACACATCATCCATTTTTCACGATTGGTATGAAACAAATCGTCTACACCCAAAGTGGTCTGCAAACCAAATGGAAATGTTTTGGTTATCATGAGAGATGAAATGAAATTTGCACTATTTTTTATCATTTGATTGTGTCCAATGCTATTACCTGTAAAATTAATTGTCAACATAAATGAATGGGGACAAGTTATCACATTCTTAAACGAATAATTAAACACGGGCTGATTATACCTATTACCATTGTATTCCAAACTCTGGAAATATCCTCGCAAAGTAAGAGAAGGCTTCCATCTACCTATTGTTGGCGCATAAGATGCCATGATATTGGTGCTATTATAATCAACATTAGTAAAAGAAGATACTGCAACCGGAGCGTCTTCCAGTGGATAAAGATAAAACATGATGGCATCTTGGCTATGAATAAAATTAGTACTCAAGACACAATCACCATAACGAATCAACAAACCAAAATCATACATGTGGCTATTTTTTAGCATAGGATTGCCACCCTCATAGAGATAACGATTGTCATAAGCCATGCTGCTTCGCAATTGCTGATATGAAGGTCTATCTATCGTAGAACGAAATGACAGAGTAGCCCCCCAATTAGCATGATTATAATTCAATGACAAGCTAGGCATAAGAACAGAATATTTTTTGCTCTGATTTTCTATTTTCTGACCATTCAGTTCATATTGATATGAAATATACTCATAACGCAATCCACCGTTAACGTTAAAATGTCCCCAAGACTTAGCAAGTTCGCAGAACGCAGCCGCAGAATTTTGGCGCACCAAAGTTTCATTAGATGACAAATATGAAGATACCGCTTCGTCTGAGACATGATATTGCTGTTTGTTAGAAGTATATACATACTCTTCTCCAAAAGATAAGTTACCTATTGGAGTGTTTTTTGTCAAAACCATTTTTTCGGCAAACATACTTGAGAGTCTTGTTGTTACGCTGCCTACATGGATGCTATTTTTATCTTCTTCTTCAGTTGTTGATAAATCTGTAGTGAGATTTAATCTCGTAAAAGACATGTTATAGTCTAGCTGCCACTTGCTATTAAAAATCTTTTGCAGATAAGCATCTGCGTTCTGATAGTTGCCATGATCCTTTTTCATATAGTGACTATAAAACTCATTTTCCTCATCCGATTCTTGTGTTTGGTATCGTGAGTTCTGTTTAAAGGGGCAATCAATGTTCTGATAGAAATAAGCAGCACCAGCGGACAACGTATTGTCATTCGACGAATAATTCATTCCTACTCGTGGAACAAGATGTCGAGTACGTTGATTCTGTTGGCTGTCATTAAAAGATTTAATATCAAGCCCCTGATATTTAAAATTCAGCTGATTGGTCTGCTGCTCCTCCGATTCACTCATTCTATAATACAAGTAGCCGAAGAAGTCCCATCCCTTGGTACGATAATTAAGAGACAAATAATCGTTTTGGCAAAAATGCTTGTTCTGCATTCCTTTCCACTCTGCAATTACAGACCAGCCGTCCCCTTGCTTACGTATGGTAGTGATGCGAATTACGGAATTTGTAGCAGAAGGGTATTTGCTTCCTGGGTTTAGGATGACCTGTATATCCTTTATCTCAGAACTTTTGAGTTGTTCGAGCTCTTTATTGTCTGTAACTAGATGTTGATTGATATAAACTAGAGGTGTCCCCTTGCCCAGAACATTTACCTCATCATTATGAAAATTTAGCAAAGGCAGCTGGTTCAGCACATCCTTCAGAGAGCCCAATTTACCTAACACACTTCCTTGGATATTAGCTTTTATTCCATCGCCTTCCATTTTAAAAAGACTCCGATTGCGTTTTATGACAACTTCATCAAGCTGTTTGCTATTTTCTTTTACAACAATAGCACCCATGTTTTCCTTGTCACAAGCCACATAGCAAGTCTCTAAATTGATAGCAGAAATGCGTAGCATGCATTTTTTACCTTCTGCGGAAAGAGTGAAACTACCATTTTCGTCGCTCGTAGTTCCACTGACAAACGCAGAATCTGGCAAAGATAGCAAACAGACTGTTGCAAATTCTACAGGCTGTCTTTTTTCATCAATTATCTTTCCTGTAATAGTCTGTGCCTTGAGTTGTATGGCAAACAAAACCAAGACTGCAACTAATGCTAATATTTTTACATTCCTCATATTTTTTCATTTATTTCTGTCATAACTAGAGAAAAACGCAATATAAGAAAAAAGCCGCTAGGATATCATCAATGAATATCCTAGCGGCTTTTTGGCTTAGCTTCCCAGTTCCAATTGGTTTCTCACCAATTGGTAGTAGGCGCCTCTTTTGGCAGTCAGTGATTCGTGGTTGCCAATCTCCACCACCTGTCCATGTTTCAGCACTATTATCTGGTCGGCATTTCTTACGGTGCTGAGCCTGTGAGCCACGATGACCACAGTCTTGCCCGCATAGAAATTTTCCAGGTTCGTCACTATGTCATATTCGTTGCTGGCATCGAGTGAGTTGGTTGCCTCGTCCAGGAAGAGATAGTCAGGATTCTTGTAGATGGCACGGGCTATCAAGATGCGTTGCTTCTGCCCTTGGCTCAGTCCCATGCCATCCCTGCCTATCTTGGTGTCAAAGCGCAGGGGAAGGTAAAAGATGTCGTCCTTGATGCAGGCGAGATCGGCAGCTTGGTAGAGCTGTTCTTGGTTCACATTGTGGTCGTCTACAGCGATGTTGCGAGCGATGGACTCTGAGAAGATGGCTCCCTCTTGCATCACTACGCCACACTGGCGGCGCCACCACTTCTTGTTCAGTTTGTTGATATCCGTCCCCCCGATGGTCAGGTTTCCCCCTGATACTGGATAATAGCCCAGCATCAGTCGGATGAGCGTGGTCTTTCCACTGCCTGATGCTCCCACGATGGCAGTAACCTTGCCGTGCGGAATGTGGATATTAATGTCAGTCAGTGTGTTATACAGGGCGTGTGGGTCATACTTGAAGTCCACATGGCTTAGCGTGATGCCTTGGCTGGCATCTTCCACCTGCTCTTTCAATCCCTCTTTGCCATTCTCGTCTTCCATCAGGTGGATTTCATTGATACGCTCCAGACTAATCTTCACATCCTGCAGAGAGTAGAAAAATTGCATCAATTGCTCCACCGGAGAGTTCAACTGTCCGATGATGTATTGGATGGCAAGCATCATACCCAGGGTGATGTCGCCATGAATGACGGATGCCGCCGCCACTACGGTTATCACCATGTTCTTGATTTCATTGATGAAGATGCTGCCCGCCTCTTGGGTCTGCTGCAACTTGAGTGACTTCTGCTGCACATTGAAGAGATTGTGCTGCACCGTCTCCCACTCCTTACATTTGCGTCGCTCGCAGTCTTGAAGTTTTATCTCTTGCATGGAAGTGATAAATTCATAGGTGCGGTTGTTGTTGATGGACTGCTGCTCGAAGAGTTCATAGTCTATCACCTTTCTGCGACGTAGGAAAGACAGCAGCCAACAGCCGTAGCCCAAGCTGCCCAAGAGGAATATGCCAAATACCAACTTGCTGTATAAAAACAACACCACGCTAAACACTATGAAAGTGAGCATGGAGAAGGTAACATTCAGGCAGTTTTGTGTCAAGAAGTTGTTCACACGGCTATGGTCGCTCATACGTTGCATCAGGTCGCCCATCAACTTGGTGTCGAAGAAAGACATCGGCAGTTTGAGCAACTTAACAAAGAAATCACTAAGCAGGGAGATATTGATGTTCATGCCTATGCGCAGCAATATCCAGCGGCGATAGAAGTCGATGGCTGTGCGGCTGGCGGTTAGCATCAGTTGTCCCAGGAGTATCAGCCAGATGATGTTCAGGTCCTTGCCCTTGATGCCCACATCCACAATGGCTTGGGTGAGGAATGGCAATACCAACTGCATGCAGCTACCCAATATCAGCCCGATGACAATCTGTACAAAGTACTTGCGATATTTCTTGACATATCCAAAGAGAAATCGGAAGGAGCGTCGCTCGCTGGCATCCGTCATGCCCTCCATCTTAAACTCGAAGAAGGCAGGTGTCGTCTCAAAGAACATTGCGATGCCGGCTGGTCTGCCATACGACATCGTGCTAGCCCAATGGTCGATAAATTCATCATAGCTATAAGTGATGCGCCCCTTGGCAGGATCAGAGACATAAAACTTTCGCCCATTCTTCACCTTATATAATACCACGAAGTGGTTTTGGTTCCAGTGCAGGATAGCCGGCAGAGGATTCTCTGCCAGTTCATCTACCGTGGCCCGGGCACTCAGGGTATGAAGCCCCAGGGTATCAGCAGCCTCACTGATGCCCAACAGGGAAACCCCTTCGGTTGTGGCAAAACAATATCTCGACAGGGCACTAAGCGTATAGTCCCTGCCGAAATACTTACATATCATTTGCAGACAAGCGATGCCACACTGCATGCTGTCATGCTGAAGAGTGAGTGGAAATCTATGCATACCTTTTACTATTTACAGTCGGTTGATCTCATCCTGTGCAGCGCTCTTGCCTCGATAGTTCTTCTTCTTGTTGAAAGAATAGGTTACATTGAGTGAGACATTATGTGTGCCACCCTTGAAATGCTGATAGAATGAAACGCCATTTGTCTCTATGAGATCAACTTGTCGCCAAAGCTTGAAACAGTCGTTCCAATAGATGGTAAATGACCAATTGCCAAGACTCTTGTTGAGTCCCATATCTAGGAGCACATCATTCTTGGTATAGTTTGTAGAAGAATGACCTTTGCTTACCCACATACCGTCAAAGTATGCATAGATGCCCCATGGCAAGTCGAAACGGTTGCGCAAATTCAAGTTAAACAGTGGCTTATTGTACGACTTTTTCGGTTCACCATATTCCAGTTTCTGCAATCTCAGCACTCCATAGAGAGAAGGATGCCACTTGCCAACATTCAGGCTTTGACCAGCTACGATCTGGAAATAGTCATAGCTAGGCAAGTTGATATTCTTGATAATATTGACTTTTTGGCTTTCCATATAAGAGTATGTGGTAGCTAGCTCTCGCATGCTGTGGGCATAAGTAAGACTAAGACTTGTCATGTTATAATACAAGTTTAAGCTGAGGTTTCGCTCCAATGACGATCTCAACAATGGGTTGCCCAGCATCCATGATGTATGGGATGCGTAAGAATAAGTATTGCTCAGCATACTATAACTAGGTCGGCTTACAGTAGTACTATACGACAAACCTAAGCTAAAGTTATCTTTCTGATAGTCAAGACTTACGTATGGAAGCCAGTCCGTATATGTCTTAGATTGCTCAGCCACCTTTTCTCCATTCAGCATATAAGTAAAGTCCGTGTTCTCTAAACGCAACTCAGTTCTTGCACTCCAAGCGGGGCTTAGCTGCCAATTGGCAGCAATAAATCCTGCCACCAAATGCTGACGTTCCTCATCACGTGAAGTATTCATGAATAGAGTTCCTTCCGAGGCATTTCCTGCAAACGATTGACGAGTCTTGGTGTATGAATACTGAGCGCCCAAATCTAGGGTGACAACCTTCCAAGATGCGCTGAAGTCTGCTTTTCCTGCCACCAAGTGGTTGTTACTATGGCTTGCTGTAGCCACGTTGTTCGCATAGGCATTCCCATTCTCCTTTACATCCGTAGACTCATTTGAGTGATTGTACAGATAATCTACGTCGGCAGAAAGTTGGTAGTTTTTCTTTTCACCAAATTTAAAGATAGCATAAGAGTTCACATAATGGCGTGTATTTTGCTTGGATTGATCGCTCGTAGAAGTAAGATGCATATTGTCTTTTTCCACATTCGTCTCAATATCATTTATTGACGAATATTTACTTTTTGGCATTCTACTGAACTCATAGCGGATACCAATAGAATTAGTTCCAAAATCATAGCTAACACCCATGTTAGCTTTCAAATTGTGGGCACGATTCTTATAGGTGGCATTCGTCTTGGTTTCATACTGATTATTGCCAAACTGCTCTAGATAGTAGCCCGTTTGCTTATCTCCATCGCCAGCATAGTTAGCTCCTGCGTATACTCCCAAGCCATGATTGCCTGTCCATGACAAATCCAGGCCAGTTCTGCCGTATGACACACTAGCCAATGTGGCGCCAGCCTTGACCAATCCAGCCCAACCTGCGTCTTGCTTTTTGGTGTGGATGATGATGACAGATTTCACATCTGCCTCATATTTTGCTCCAGGGTTGGTGATGATTTCTACGCTTTGGATATTCTGTGAAGAGAGCTGCTGTAGTTCAGAATTATCTCTTACCTTTCGGTGGTTGATATAGATTTCAGGCGTTCCCTTGCCCAGCACAGAAATATTATTGCCGATACCACTAATCAATGGCATCTGCTTGATGGCATCCAAGGCAGAGCCTAATTTTGACAAAGGATTGTCTATCATGGATACCGTCAATCCCATATTGTTGGATTTCACATAGTTGCGATGTCCTTTCACCACAACTTCGCCCAATAGCTTGGAATCTTCCTGCATGGCAATGATTCCCACAGAATCACTTTGGCAAGTAAGATAACTGGTCTTATATCCCATGGCAGACACTTTGAGAATGTCTCCTTTGGAATATCCATCTACTGAAAATACACCAGTTGCATCGCTTATTGTACCCTTTATAAACGTTGAGTCTTTAGGAGTCAATAGGAATACATTGGCATAAGGTAAGGCTTCCCCCTGTGCGTTAACTACTTTTCCTGTTACACTCTGTCCCATAGCTGCAATTGCCCAAAATGGCATGAGTGGTAATAAAATACTTTTCTTCATAAATCTCTCATTTTAATATTGTGTTTGAGCTTTGGGAGCAAATTCGCATCTTGGGTCTGGATAATCCCAATTGTTTCTGCCATAAGCTCTAATTATTTTAACAAAGCAACGGCGGTGTTTTTGATTGCAAAAATCAGCAACTTGGCAACTGTGACATTTGCTCTCTTTGCGAAACATTTGCCTATTCATATTAAAGAGTTCTTTTGCTTTAGAAGAATTCCAAACCTCTTGCAATGATTGACTCTTCAAATCCCCAATGATAAATTGAGGATGCCAGTACATTTGTTCGCAGATACTAACTTTGCCGTCTGGCAATATGAAAGCTTTGTTTTGCAATATTCCGCAAGTACCACCAACAAAGCACTCATCCGAAGACTTTCCCTCTGACAAATGCTCATTTAAAGCTTCTTCACTGCAAATTATTTTAAAATTTGCCTTAGGGATTAAGGCTTTCTTAACATAATTGCAGATCTTTTCTAATTGCATTCTAGGTGCCTTTACTTCATCAAAAGACTTCGAAGAGTATATTGACTTTTCTGGCACTCTAATTTCCCAATAGTATAAACCTTTTATGTTCTTTACGAAATCATATAGCTTTTCTAATTCTATTTCTATAGCTGTTGTCCTTGTTAATATTGTATTAATTTGTATCTTGAACTTGTATTTTTCTAGATAAGTTATCGTTTGCTTTATCTTGTTGACATAATCTGAAGTTACACCAATCAAGTTCTGCAATATGGATGGGGTTAAAGAGTCTAATGATATTTGTACGACATTATTGTACCGTGTTTCGTACAACTTCTTTACCATATTTTCCGTTAGGGGATATTTTGTGGAAATATAATTTGGACAGAGATCGCATTCTACCAATTTGCTCAATATTACGTCCCAATCTTTACGACAGAACACTTCCCCACCAATCACATTTATGTATGACATATTCAAAGAGTGAGCCTCGTCAATAATATCCAAAATCTTTTGTGTGGACAAAGCTGTATACTGTGTTTTCTTATCTGCATAGCAATACTTACAGCTAGTTGCACATTTCGCTGTTAGCATGAAAAGTAATGATTGAGGAGCTGAGTGCATCCTATCTGGTGTCAAATCTACGGGACCATCGTTCAAAGCGATATCTGATGGTCTTCTACAAATATCCCTTCCTTTGACAAAATGAATGGGAATTAATATATTCTTAGGAAAAACAATTTTGATTCCATTAAATTCTGTGTAGATAAGGGTCTCGTTCTTTATGTATTGCACTATCATTTCTTTTGCCTGCAATGGAGTGATTCCATATTTATGAGAAAGATTCATACATTGTTCTGAAAGGCAAATAGGATTAGTAAATTCATCCAAAATTTTTGCTTGTAATGGATGAATAAAACCGACCCAATCTGGCGTGCTATACTCTTGAACTATCTCCTTTGAATACATAACGATTCTATCCTTGTCGGTTTTGAAGGAATAATCTGGATTCAAAATGTAAATTTCATTTTCATTCATAATACAGAACTTTTACATAAAGGATATACTGCAAAATTGCAGCATATCCTTTTGATTCTATTATCTTTGTTCCTTTGGTGGTATGGCACCACTATCACATCTAACAGCAGGAGAGAAAATACAAATAATTCCTTTACCAGCACCACCCTTTACCTGCATCAAATCAAGTACATCTAATTCATTTTCCTTTTTCATTTTGTTTAAATTTAAAATGTTTATAATTCATTTTCCGTCCCGATTTTAACGTTTCAGGAATGTATGCGCTTTTTACCAGTTGCGTCTGGAATAAATCCATTTTTTGCGAGCTTGGGTGAAATATCTAATTCCGCCGACACCGTGTGCACCTCCAATCTCTTAATTGCAATGCAAAAGTAACAAAAAAATAATATTTCATACCAATTTGCTTAAACATTTTGCATTAATTATACCTATATTTACCATATTTAAACTATTCGTTTACATTAGAGATTTCTTTTTTAATTGAAACTTCCATATTATGTTTATTTTTAATTCGAGTGCAAAGTTAAGCAATGTTTTTCTAACGACATCTAACAAAAATCTAATATTTTCCTAATATTTATCTAATATAGTATTTTTTTGTTGCAAATTCAATTATTATTTGTATCTTTGCATCCAAAAATGAAAAAAGTATGAAGAAAGTATATTCTATAGCACTGTTGGCTGTCTTTATGATAGTATGCCTGCAAGGATATAATGTACACTTGCAGTATCAAAAATACAAGCTAAAATGTATTGATGAGATTAATGATGTGCTGGTACAATCAGTTGACGAGGAATACCATGATAGAGCAAAAACTAAAAATAATCCTGACAAGAATGGAGAACACCATATTAACTATAAAATATTTGAGCCAACAGAAAAAATCCCAGAGAAGATCAAAAATGAACCGGTCGTAGATTTGCAAACTGTAGATATTGGTTCCCTAAAAAGACAAGGAATAGTGAGTAATTATGGGGATGCTATCGTATTGCTGTCACAAGATATGTTGGAGCAAGAAGGAAAGCCGCTTAATCTAGCTAAGTTGGATGAAATAGTAACAAGGAGAATGGAGGACAAGGTAGAGCATTCCATATTCTTACTCGACAAAAATAAAAAGATAATAAAGGCAGAGGGTGTAAAGAATGTGCCTTCCTCGTGGATTAGTTCAAAAGAGGTAGCTGTAAATTTAGCCAATCTCCGATATGTAAGAGTTGCTATGTCTGTCCCAACTTCTAAGTTTATCGTACACTTTATCTGGACATTGGTTTTGTCTGTGCTGTTCTTGCTAATAGCAGTAGTTTGCATCGGCTACCATCTCTGGGTAATCAAGAGAAAAGAACTATTGTTGAGAAACCGAGAACTGAGTGTGAATGGCATCATTCATGACCTTAAGGCTCCGGTCAATAGCGTTATCTCCGTATTGAGTTTGCTAAAGATGAGACTGAGGGATGACAAGCCTTTACAGGATGTGGTATCACAAGCGAGTGACAAGGCTAAGTTGTTAGTGACTGATATAGAGTCTATATTGCTTGCGGCTAAAGGTGGCAGCAATAGGATATTGCTTAACTTGAAAGATGTTAATGTTCTGGAAGTGGCGAATATAGTCAAGACGGACATGGACATACTGTATAAGGAAAAGCAGCACAATATTATAGTGGTCGATGAGACCCAAGGAAATGCCATCGCTTATGCCGAGAACTATATATCCGTAATGTGCTGCGAAATCTGGTGGAGAATGCGCTCAAATATTCTGACGAAGGCGTGGATGTTCGCATGCTGATTAGAAAAAATGATAATCATATAGAGGTTAGCGTATCCGATAATGGATGGGGTATTTCGCCAAAGGATCAGAGATTGATTTTCAGACAGTTCTATCGTGTTCAGCAACACTCCCAGGTTAAGGGTTATGGCATCGGGCTGGCTGTGGTGAAATATGTGGTGGAGGCTCATCACGGCAAGATACATGTAAATAGTGAATTGGGAAAGGGAAGTTGCTTCACTTTCACGCTTCCAAAGGCACAACAGAATGGTAAATAAAATGGAAAAATTGAAGGTAATTATAGTCGATGACGACAAGCTGCTAGGCACCACATTGACACTTGGATTGGAAGGGCTTGGCATGAAACCTTATTATCTAAACTCGCTGGATGGGCTGATGGATAAAATATCTGAGGTTCATCCCAACATCTTAGTGCTAGATGTGGAGATAGGCAGCGGGAATGGCATTGAAGAATTGAAAGAACTAAAGTTGCATGCCATCCATATTCCTGTCATCATCATGTCTTCACATATCCAGATGGATTACATCTCTGAAGCCCTGGCAAATGGGGCTTTCCATTTTATGAAAAAGCCCTTTGAAATAGAGGAACTTGGTGCTTATATTCTGCGTTTTGCCAAGATAGATGAAGCATCGGCAGTACCTGCAATTCAAATAGGAAGTCTAACATTGAATATGGCATCTCACGCTCTTTGTGTCCAAAACAATGAGCAGATTCATCTTACCAAAAAGCAGTTTGAGGTGCTCAGTGTCTTAGCTCAAAACATGGGGCAAACGACTACTCGCCAAAGACTGAAGCAACTGTTATGGAATGACGGAAACTATTCGGAAGCCAGCCTGGACAACTATATTTCTCAATTAAGAAAAATTTTGTCAATAGATGAGACTGTCAGATTAGAAACGATACCGAAGCTAGGCTTTCTCCTTAGTGCTCAATAACGCTTATAACATGCTGTAACATAAGACTTTAAAGCATAAGTGTGTCACGAGTGTCATGTGTCATGAGTGTCATTAAGAAATCTTGCATCACTTTTCAGCTGAAAATGTGTGTGCAAAAAAGTCTCTATATAAGATTAAAATATTTTTATTCTTATATAGAGGGCTGAAATCCCCCCGCAAATGGAGTGGAGAAATCCTTAATGACACTCGTGACACATGACACTCATGACACACCTTGCAGGCTTTTGCCTTGTTCCCACTCAGGTTATAATATATGCGCCCTCACGACGTTTTTCTATCTGCGTGGCGTAGAAAAAATATTTTCCTCGCCACGTAGAAAAATTAAGCCCTGAGAAGGGATAGGGCATCCAAGAGGATTCGTCACTGCTGAACGACGACTTTTTTGTCATTTGACTTATGCCGAAATCTATACTGAATATCAGCAACTTGTGATAAACGAGATCACTAACAGCTCCAAATCGCTGGACAAATGGAACAAATTGCCATTTTTTGTTGTACCTTTGCACCGCAGTTGGGAAGGAGATCACGCTAAGAAGAGGCTGTGGAAGCTTACAAGCGAAGCATAAGGCTTGCATAAAACTCTATTCAACACATTTTCAATGCTTTACGGCACAAAGATTCTGTTTTACCAAAATCTTGGGTTTAAAAAAGGCGTATCACGAGTGTTATGTGTCATGAGTGTCATTAAGCAAGAAGAAGGAGACGATATCATATTCGGCTAGTTTCTTTTAGGCAAAGTATGATCAATTATAATTGTAATATAAGTAAAAAGTTTAAATATGATAAACATTCGTATAATTAATGTAAAAAAATATAAGCAAATTGACTGTATATACATATATATTGTTACTTTTGCATTGTAATTAATAGATTGGAGGTGCACACGGTGTCGGCGGAATTAGATATTTCACCCAAGCTCGCAAAAAATGGATTTATTCCAGACACAACTGGTAAAAGTGCATACATTCCTGAAACGTTAAAATCGGGACGGAAAAATATAAAAATTTAAAGTTTAAAGAAATGAACAAAGGTTATTTGAACGATTTAAGTGTAAAGGAGATGGACATGCTAAAAGCTGGTAAAGCTGCTGTCTTAGGAAAGGAAGAATGCCATGTAATGGCAGGTGATGGAGCTCTTTGGAAATATGCATAAACAACGATGACACCAAAAAGTAATATTAGCAATGAGGGCATACAATATGCCCTCATTCATGTTTTAACAGGTAACATATGAAATTTCTATTAAGTTGTAATTACGTTTTAAGGGAAGACGCAAAAGACTCTTATCTCTTATATAATAAATGTGATTTAATTGCATATCATATAACATACAAGTTATATGTATTTCTGTCGTTATTTCGCAAGAATGCCACAGATATTGATGCAGTATTCGAAGGACGGTCTTTTTACTCTTCTGTTTCATATTGCAAACACATGTCTAACATAAAATAGATACAAAAAAGGAAAAGACTATTTTTACATATATGCTTGTTATTTTGTGCAGAAGCCATAATGGCACAGAATACTATTACTGGTAAGGTTGTTAATGCGCAAGGAGAGCCCTTGCCTTTTGTAAACATTATTCTGCTTTCTGTTCAGGATTCTACATTTGTAAAGGGAAGCGTGAGTGACGAACAAGGTAACTTTACGATTAGCTCTGATAAGAATGATGGTATATTGAAAGTTTCTTCAATTGGCTATCAAACTCTCTACAAGCAATTGAATGGTGCGCATTTGGAAACCATTCAACTGAAAGATGAATCAACTTCTCTTGGTGAGGTGGTTGTTAAGGGACATCTGCCTCAATACAAAATGACAGGAGAAGGATTGCTCACAAATGTGGAGGGAACCATTCTCAGTAAAGCCGGCACGGCGGATGATGTGCTAAAACATGTGCCAAGCATCATCAAGAAAAATGATAACTATGAGGTCTTTGGAAAAGGCACCCCTATCATCTATGTTAATGGGAAAAAAGTACAAGATCTCAATGAACTGGACAACATTAAGTCGACAGACATTAAAAGTGTAGAAGTGATACAGAATCCAGGAGCCTCTTATGACGCATCAGTTAAGGCTGTTGTGAAAATCAGGACTTCCAAGCCTAAGGGAGAAGGATTTGCCTTTGATACTCGCTCTGTATATTGGTACAATAAGGCCAGCAACACTATCCAGCAAATCAACATGAATTATCGTCACAACGGGCTCAATGTCTTTGCCACTTACAAGCTGACTAATTCTGCATGGCTGCAAGATGCCACATTTGAGCAAACCGTATATGTTGACACTCTTTGGAAACAAAAGAACACAGACTGGGAGCACCATCGTAAAGAGTACCATCGACTAATAGGAGGATTTAGCTATGATTTTAATACCAATCATTCTATTGGTTTGAAATATCAGTTGCGTGCTCCTGGATATGTTCGTGGCACTGGAACCGTTGAAAGCCTAGTAACAGCAGATGGTAATTTTTATGATGAAACCACAACTACAGAAAAAGATGTAAATCGTGATGAACCGCAGCATCAAATCAATGCTTACTACAACGGTGTCTTTGGAAAAACCACTGTTGACTTGAATACTGATGTGTTTTACAACAAAGAGCTAGCCTATTCAGAAACCGCAGAAGTGAGCAAAGAGCATGATTCACGTGTCATCAATTCGAAGAATAAAGTTAGCAACCTGATGGTTGCTTCTAAACTCGTCTTCGACACTCCAATACTGGGTGGCTCCCTTACTTATGGCGCTGAATATATCAATACGCATCGCAAGGACGACTACGAGGTTAACAGAACAGATATACTTGCCAATTCATATAGCAAGCTGGAGGAACAAACGGCAAGTCCTTTCCTCCAGTATTCTCACCCTACTCCTATAGGTAACCTATCGGTGGGAGTGAGATATGAGTATGTGAAATTCAAGTATTATAATGATGGCATTTATCAGCCAGATCAAAGTCGTTCGTTCAAGAATTTCTTTCCTAGCTTTAGCTATGATGGGAAAATTGGCAAGGTGGCATTCCAGTTGAGTTATTCAGCCAAGACTGTTCGCCCTTCTTATTCTCAGTTGAGCAACAATATGACTTACATGAATCGCTTTACCCGCTTAACGGGTAACCCCCAATTGGGAAATACTACCAATCACATCATTGGTTTGGAGGGTGTATGGAAGTGTTTCCAACTATCAGCCAACTACACGGACTCTCGTAATGCCATCATCTATTGGGGAGAGCAAATGGAAGAAAATCCAGCCATTACATTGACTAGTTTCAAAAATGAGAAGAGTATCAAAAGTATGAACCTCTTTGTTAGTGCGGCTCCCAAGATAGGATTCTGGTCACCACAGATTAGCTTTGGCATTCAGAAACAATGGTTCACGCTCCATACTTCGATTGATACCTACAAACTGAATCTCCCGATGTATTTAGGGACATTCAATAATGGTTTCTCCCTGCCTTGGGGATTGGTGTTCAATGTGGATTATAGCTATCTGAGCAAGGGTGATAACACAAACTTTTACATCCCAAAGGAATGCCACGAGCTAAACATAGGAATGAGCAAATCATTCCTGCATGATGCATTAACCATAGAGGTGAAAGGCAATGACTTGTTTTACCAAGATTGGGATGCAGGCAAACTCTATAATGACAAAATGCAGCTTGTGCAGTATGCTCGTAGAGGAAGCCGTGATGTAACTTTTACGCTTCGTTATAAATTCAATACAACTCGCAGCAAATACAAAGGCACAGGAGCTGGCAACGACGAAATCAACAGACTGTAAAAAAGGTGTGTCACGAGTGTCATGTGTCATGAGTGTCATTAAGGAATCTAGGCTTCATTAAGCCAACTGAAAAAAGCCGCAAGGATATTCATTGATGATATCCTAGCGGCTTTACTATTTGATAAAAATATAATCTTTACTTCTTGTCGTAAGCATGTACAGGGTAGTCGATGGTGTAGTGAAGACCACGGCTCTCCTTGCGCTCGATAGCCATGCGGGTGATGAGGTAACCTACATTGATCATGTTGCGAAGCTCGCAGAGCTCCTTGCTTACCTTCACACGCTTGAAGAGGTTCTCGGTCTCCTCATAGAGCAGGTCGAGGCGGTCCCATGCACGCTTCAGGCGGAGGTCGCTGCGCACGATGCCTACATAGTTGCTCATGCATTCGCCCACTTCCTTCACGCTCTGGGTAATCAATACCTTCTCCTCATTGGTCAGGGTGCCCTCATCATTCCATGCTGGAACCTTGTCGTTGAAGTCGTACTCGTCTACATGCTCCAAGCTGTGCTTGGCTGCTGTGTCGGCATAAACCACTGCCTCGATGAGGGAGTTGCTGGCAAGGCGGTTGCCACCATGAAGACCCGTGCAAGAACACTCGCCAAGGGCATAGAGGCGATTGATGCTAGAACAGCCGTTGAGGTCTACCTTGATACCACCACACATATAATGAGCTGCTGGGCGTACTGGTATGTAGTCCTTGGTGATGTCGATGCCGATGCTGAGACACTTCGCATAGATGTTAGGGAAGT
>ERZ1034730.99-NODE-99-length-38708-cov-8.724368_pt1 | contig 38708 bp, 62 predicted proteins | sample MGYA00520650_ERZ1034730 | MGnify/ENA primary metagenome ERZ1034730 (study PRJEB33766, sample SAMN09781702) | gut metagenome | biome: gut microbiome | host: Homo sapiens | place: Madagascar | study: EMG produced TPA metagenomics assembly of the PRJNA485056 data set... | reverse complement strand
CCGCAAAAACTCCCTAAATGAACATTTTTTGAAAGGAGGCAGGAGGCATGGCACGACCGAGAGAGCCGATAGATCTTGTAAAAGCGAAAGGCAAAAAGCATTTGACAAAAGCAGAATACGAACAGAGAAAAAAAGCAGAAGTTACGGCGCCGTGCGACAAAGTAACGCCGCCTGCATATCTGACACAGAAAGAGCAAGAGAAATTTAACGAGATCGCGCAACAGTTGATAGATATTGGAATTATGACAAACCTAGATTGCGACGTTTTGGCGCGTTACGTGCGAGCGGATAGCGAGTATTTAAAACTGACAAAGCAGCTTAACAAGATCAAATTTGTACCGGACAAAAAAAGCGAGATAGCAGAGGAGGCACAAATGGATGAGCAGCTAGGAAAATACGGATATTTGCAAAAGCTACAGTTAAAGGCAGCAAAACAGTGTAACGAATGCGCAAGAGAATTAGGACTAACAATTTCTAGCCGTTGCAAGTTAACAATGCCAAAGACAGAAGAAACACCGCCGGAAAATAAATTTTTAAAGCACGCGCTATAGCATGGATCGCGTAACAAAATTTGCGAAAGCAAACGTAAAAAATAAAAAAGATTTCGGCGAGGACGCGCGGTTAGCGTTCAAACGTCACATTGACGATCTAGCGCGATCAAAAAAGAATGATCCCAATTTTCCTTATAGGTTTGACGAGGAAAAAGCAGAGGACATTATAGAGTTAGCAAATAAATTAACCATTGCAGAGGGCGAGGGAGATGAACAATTTACCTGCGCCGGGTTCCAAGAGTTTATATTGGGATCCATTTTCGGTTGGGTACACAAAGAAACCGGGAAACGACGTTTTACAGACAGTTACGTACAAGTCGCAAGACAACAAGGAAAGAGCGTATTAAATGCAATATTAGGCATCAAATGTTGCAATTTTGACAATTACAACTACGGTCAGATCTATTGTACGGCAACAAAGGCAGATCAAGCGCGAATAGTCCTAAAAGAAATTATCAAATTCATAAATGCAGATAATGATCTAAAGGAATTATTTGATATAAAAGACTACAAAAGCGAGATTACCGGGAAAATTACAAGCACGGTAATTAGAGCATTAGGCAGAGACACACACACTATAGACGGTTTTAGGCCGTATCTTGGAATAGTAGACGAATACCACGCACACAAAGACAACCAAATGTATAAGTTGCTTAAGGGTGGTACAAGAAAATTAAAACAATCGTTAATATCAGTTATCACGACCGCAGGATTCAATCTAAATGCGCCGTGTTACGACTTGTATAAATATTGCCGCCGTGTATTACGTGGAATCGACGTAAACGAGCGGCAATTTATTTATATAGCCCAAATGGACGAGAAAGACGACATTTGGGATCCTGCAAATTGGATAAAATGTTGCCCGCTAACCGGTAAAGATCCGGAGTTAGTAGCAGCAATGCAGGAGGACGCCAGAAAAGCGCAGAGCATGGGTGGCGCAGAATTGCGCGATTTTCTTACAAAAGCCCTAAACATATGGGTAACAAATGCAGAAACGGCATTCCTAGACCTTGCAGAATGGGAAAAATGCGGCAGCAAGAAAGATTTAAGCGACTTTGCAGGAAAGCAAGTTATAGTCGGCCTAGATCTATCAAGTGGCGGCGACCTAACAAGTTATTGTTTAGAATTCCCATATGAGGATGAAGAAACCGGAGACCGCAAGTATTTTCTACATAGTCACTCATTTATGCCGAGCCATAGGTTACAAGAGCACATGGACTTAGAGGACAACGCACCGTATGTAATATGGCAAAAGCAAGGATTGCTAACAGTAACAACGGCAGCAGGCGGCGTTAAGACGGACTACAAGACGATATTAAGCAGCCTGCACGACATTGTAGACAAATACCAATTAGACGTTATGGCGATCGGGTACGATCCACATAACGCGAGCGCGTTTTTGCTAGATTTGGAAGATTTCGGCTGCGATCTGATAGAAATTAAGCAGAGTGCAAGAAGTCTTAACGACGCAACGATTGATTTTCAGTTGGAAGTAAAAGCACACAACATGGAATACAACAAAGAAAACGTGCTATTAACGCGATCTATGAACGACGCTATTATATCCGAGCCAAACAGTTTCGGAGAGATAAAAATAGACAAAATGTTACAAAAAAACCGTATTGATCCGTGCGACGCCGCAATTTGCGCCCACAAGATCGCAATGGGAGCAGACTTAGAAACAGTAGATATTAACGACGCAGTAGGCGCGTTTTTGGAAATGTACGAATAAAAGGCAGGTGTAAAAATGAATTTTTTTGATGCGATCGGTTCAAAAGTCGAAAGAAAACCGCAAAACAGAACAACAGTAGCGCTAAACGACGAGAAGTTATTGGAATGGTTAGGCGTTACGGCGCCTTTTAATCGCCCCATTTCGGAAATTACTTACTTTACGTGCTTAAAAATGCTATCGGAGACGGTAGGGAAAATGCCTATCAAATTCTACGCAAAAGACAGAGAAGAGGCGGCGCCAAATGACGCGTTTTATTTGTTAAAGTACAGACCAAACCCACAAATGACGCCTACAACATTTTGGACGGCGGTAGAAAACAATAGAAACCATTTTGGAAACGCTTATGTATGGATTCAAGCGGAGTTCACAAAATTGAAATACGGAGGCGATTACAAGATAAAAAATCTATGGGTTATGCCGTCAAACGACGTAACAGTAATTGTGGACGACAAGGGCATATTTGGTGGAAAAGGAAAACTTTACTATTGGTACACAGACAAGTATAGCGGAGAAAGCTATTTTTTCCCGGAACATGAAGTAATGCACTTTAAAACCTCAACAACTTTCGACGGAATAACCGGCGAAAGCGTCCGGAGCATTTTAAAAGCGACAATAGATGGCGCGTTGGCGTCACAAAATTTCAAAAACAAACTGTACGAGGGCGGATTGACCGCCCGCGCAGCACTACAATATACCGGCGATTTGGATCCGAAGAAAGAAAAAGCGCTGATTGCAAAATTTGAGCAATACGCTACCGGAGTCAACAACGCCGGTAAATTTATACCCGTTCCTATCGGAATGAAGATAGAGCCGCTAAGTATTAGTTTAACAGATAGCCAATACTACGAGTTATCGAAGTATACGGCATTACAGATAGCCGGAGCGTTTGGCATTAAGCCAAACCAAATTAACGACTACGAGAAAAGCAGTTATAGCAATTCAGAAATGCAACAACTTTCTTTCTATGTTGACACAGAATTATACATTTTAAAGCAATACGAGGAAGAAATTAACTATAAGTTGTTGGATCCGTCAGAGATCGAGCAGGGCTTATATTTCAAATTCAACGAAAACGTTATTTTGAGAACAGACACAAAGAGCCAAGCAGAGATCTTAAGCAAGTACGTGCAGAACGGCATAAGAACGCCGAACGAGGCGCGAGCACTGTTAGATGCACCGAGAAGAGAGGGCGGAGACGATCTAATGTGCAACGGAAATTATATAAAGTTGACACAGTTAGGCATGAATTACGGCAAGAAAGGAGGAAAAGGATAAATGGCATCATTGAAATTAACAAAGCGCGACAGAAACAACAAATTACGAGAGGTTGGATCTATTGAAATCAAAAACCAAACAGACGAGAGCGCGGATCTTTGCTTTTTTGGAGATATAAATAGCGAAAGTTTGGGAGAATGGCAAAAGTATTACCCGGAGGATAAGGCGCCGTCGGATGTTAAGACGTTCTTAGATCAGCTAGAGAATGTGTCGAAAATCAACGTACATATCAACAGTGGCGGCGGATCTGTATTTGGTGGAATCGCTATCTACAACATGCTTAAGCGTTTTGACGCTGAAATAACCGTTTACGTAGAGGGATTGGCGGCTAGTATCGCATCAGTTATTGCAATGGCGGGGGATAAAATTATCATCCCGGCAAACGCGCAAATGATGATTCACAAGCCGAGTAGCGCAGCGTGGGGAAACGCTGACGAAATGCGAAAAGAGGCGGACGTATTAGACGGCTGCCAAAAGGTTATTTTAAACACCTATATGCAACACGTTAAAGAGGGCGTTACAGAGGAAACAATAAACGACCTTATCAATGCGGAGACTTGGAAAACCGGCACAGAATGGCAAGAGTATTTCGATATTGAAGTATCGGAGAGCAGCCAAGCAGCAGCAGTGGCAAGTGATTTTTACGAGGCGTACAAGCATACGCCAAAAAATCTAGTAGGCGAGCAGGAAACGACCGAGAAATTAACGGCCAAAGAAATTGCAGCAGCGGTAATTAGCGCGATTAAGGATAATTTTACCGAAGAAACACCGCCAGAGCCGCAGAAAGAGCCGGAAAACGACCTAGAGCGCAAAAAGGCGGAGATATTAGAAGATTTGGACTATATCTAAGTTTTAAATAAATACAATCTTTTCACAAGGAGGAAACGAAAACATGAGTAAGGAAATGAGAGAATTACTTAACAAGATCAATGCGAAGAAAACGCAGATCAAAGCACTTGTCGCAGACGGAAAGATCGAGGATGCAGCAAGCGCAAAAGAGGAGTTAAAGGATTTACAGAAATCCTTTGATATTCTCACAGATCTTGACGACGACGACGCACAGAACGCGCAGCAGCAGGCGCAGCAGGGAACGGCGCAGGCAGCAGCAGGCGAGAAAAACGGACTTGCAAAGCAGGTAAAGGCGTTTACAAACGCTATTAAGGCAGCTTGGAAGAAAACCGACGTTTCGCAGGAGGATAGAGAAATCCTTAACGCAATGTCAGAGGGCAGCAGCGAGGACGGAGGTTTAACAGTACCAAAAGACGTCAAGACAAAGATTAAGGAATTAAGACGCAGCGAGGACGCGTTAGAGACATTGGTTAACGTAGAACACGTTACCACAAATTCCGGATCACGCGTAATCGAGCGCGAGGCAGACCAAACACCGTTTGATAATGTAGAGGAGGCGGCAGAGTTCCCGGACGTTTCAACACCGCAGTTTGAGAATGTAGAGTACAAGATCAAGAAAAAGGGCGGCATTCTTAAGGTTACGCAGGAGTTATTAAGCGACACCGCCGAAAACATTATGAATTACCTTAAGAAGTGGATCGCAAAGAAAGCAAAAGCAACACGTAACTTTATGATCATTGCAAAGGTTAAAGAGATTTGCAAAGGCTTAGAAGTTACAGTAACCGGATTAGACAGCCTTAAGGATATTTTTAATGTGATGCTTGATCCTGCTATTGCGTTGGGCGCCGTAGCAGTAACCAATCAGAGCGGCTTTAACTTCTTAGATAAGTTAAAAGACGAGAAAGGCAATTACATTTTACAGAAAGATCCTACGCAGCCAACAAAAAGATTATTATTTGGAATCTACCCGGTAAAGGTATTATCCAATAAGACATTGAAAAATATTGATGGAAAAGCGCCGATTATCTGCGGAGATCTCAAAGAGGCAATTACCATTTTCGATCGCGAAACGCTCACTATCGACATTTCTAATCTTGCGGCCGGAATTTGGGAAAGAGATCAGACGGCTATTAAGGTTAGAGAGCGCTTAGACATTCAGACGGTAGATCCGGACGCGGTAGTATTAGGAATGGTCGAAGTGTCAGCGACCGGGGCAGACGTTAACGGCGACGGAGTGCCGGACGACATTAACGGCGACGGAAAATACAACGAGAAAGAGTTAAACAAACTCACAAAAGCGGAGATCTTAGCATTAGCGAAATCGAAGTCCTACACAATGACAAAGACAGAGGAAAGCACTAAAGCGGAGATTATCGCAGAGTTTTTAACGCAGCAGGCAGGTTAAAGAAAGTGCCCGATTAGGGCACTTTTTATTTTGCGATAAAGCGAGGTAGAAAAATGATTTTGACACTTGAAGAGGTTAAAAACCACTTAAGAGTAGATCTTGACGACGACGACGGACTTATAAAAAATCTGATAAATGCCGCGCAGCAGTATTTAGAGAATGCCACCGGAAAAGAATACCCGGAAACGGATAGTGAGGGGAAAGAAATAGATTATAGCTTAGAAAAGGTATATCTTAACTTGCTAATCGCGTATTGGTACGAAAACCGAGGGGCAACAAGTTCTAACAAAGCAAGTGCAGCGGGAGGATCAATACCGGACGAATTTACGTTTTCTACAAGATCGCTTTTATTGCAGTTGCAATTAAAGTGAGGCGGCAATTATGGATATAGGAAGAACAAACAAAAGGGTTTCGTTTTGTAAATTTGTAGAAGAAAAAAACGAAATGAACCAAACAACGCAGGTTCTTAAAAAGTTTCGGACGGTTTGGGCGAGCGTGGAGCCGAAAAGCGGGCGCGAGTATATCGAGGCAGAAAAGGAACACCCGGAGTTAACCTACATCATAACAACCCGCTACATGAAGGACATAACGCCGGATATGTATATACAATATCGGGATCGCTTGTTTAACATTCGCTCAATACGCAATATTCGCGAGAGCAACAAAATGTTAGAAATGTCTTGCACAGAGAAGATAGACGAGACAAGGAGCGTGGTAGAAAGTGGCTAGTTTTGATTTTAAAATCGAGGGATTGGACGAGTTAGAGACAGACTTAAGGTTTGCAATAAATGAATACCCGAACGAGATGCGGAGCGGCTTAAGAAAAATCGCAAATGAGTTTAAGAAAAGCTGCAAAGCAAGAACCCCGGACGGGACAGACGATAACAAAGACCAATCAAAAAAGCTACGCAATAAGTTTGGTGTAAAAACCAAAATAGAGGGAGATACAACGTTAGCACTTGTCTATAATTCGGCAAGGCATTTTCATTTAGTGGAGAATGGACACAACTTAGTACGAGGCGGGAAAGTTATAGGTTGGGTGCCTGGAAAACACATGATGGAACAAACAAGAAACGAATACCAAGATATTGTACCGGAGAAGTTCGAGCAATTACGCAATGAAGTTTTCGGGAGGCACGATCTATAGTGTTATCAAACGTTGATATTAAGGCAGCAATTAACGAATTGCTAGAAAACACTACCGGCTTAACAGTATATGGGAAAGAAGTAACAGAGGGCTATAAAACGCCCTCTTTATTTGTGGAAAAAATTAGTAAACCGTTCAAACGCGAAACGATCGGTTTCGCAAAATCCGGCTTTACTATCAAAATTACTTATTTCCAATCAGCGCCCGACGAATTAGACCAAATGAGGCTATTAGACAAGGTGCGCGACGCGTTCGGAATGTGCGTAAAGATCGCGGATAGAAACTTAACGGTAGGAGAAATAACGCACGATTACGTAGGACAGAAAGAAAACATCCTACAAATATCGGTGGATTTCGATTTTTACGAAAACACCGTGCCGGAAGAGACGACAGAAGCAGCAAGAGAATACGACTTAACAATCAAGAAGAAAGAGGAGGCATAAAATGAGCGAATTAAAAGCACCGGAATTTAACGTTTCCTTTAAGGAAAAGGGCGCAAGCGCTATTGCTAGAGGATCGCGGGGAATTGTGCTTTTGGCAGTAAAAGACACGATCGTAGCCCCGCTTAAGAACCCAATTACAATTACATCAACCGGGGATATTCCTAGCACATTAGACGACACCACAAAGGCACAGATTAAGTTAGCCTTAATCGGCTATCAGACGGCGCCTATCAAAGTATTGGTGTATGGAATGGGAATTGCCAAAGAGGCAGAAACAGACGCCGTAGAAACCGCATACACGACGGCGGAGAAAGCATGGAAATACATTAAATTCGATTACTTGGCAATCCCTAGCGTGTCAACAGACGGAAAGACGCAGGAAATTGCGACATGGGTTAAATCCATGCGGACGGCTAAAAAGAGAATTAAAGCAGTATTACCTAACGTCGCAGCAGACGAAGAGGGAGTAATCAACTATACGATCAACAAGAACGTGTACGCCGAGACTATCACGAACGAGGACGGAACAATAAGCAGAGTAACCACAGAATATACCGCAGAACAGTATTGCGGACGTATTGCAGGCCTGCTTTGCGGTACACCGTTAACAATCTCCGCTACATACGCGCCGCTTGGAGAATTGGACGATTGCGAACGTGTAGAAGATATGGACGCAGCAGTAGGAAAAGGACAATTTATCATTTTCAACGACGGAGAAAAGATTAAGACGTCAAGAGCGGTCAACTCATTTACAACAACCGTCGAGGGCAAGGGAGATTCATACAAGAAATGCAAAATTGTAGATTGCATGGATCTTATCGCAGACGACTTGGAAAAGGCGATCCAGGACAACTACTTAGGAAAGTATTCAAACGGTTACGAAAACAAGCGCGTGCTTATTTCTGCAATGAAAGTATATCTCATGCAGTTAAAAATCAGCGGAATTATTGCGGACGATTTCGACGTTACCTTTGATATTGAGGCAATCAAAGCATATTTGCTTGGCAGAGGAAAGTACACAGAGGAGCAGTTGGCCGCAATGGATGATACAACAATCGCCAAGTTAGACACCGGATCAAGAGTAATTCTTAAGGCAAATGTAACAATCTTGGATGCTATGGAGGATGTAGATCTGCCTATTGCGATCTAAGGGAAAGGAGTAAACGACAATGGAAGATTTCAGAGCAACCCAAGTAATTAACGGAACTTGGGGAAAAGTTTGGTATGACGGCGAATATTTGGCCGAGTTAATTTCCGGAAAAGCGGAGGTAGGTTATAAAAAAACCGCAGTATCGCAGGTACAGAAATTGGCGGACGGCGAGAAAATTACCGGATTGGAGCCAAAGGGAGAGTTAAAGCTGCATCACGTAAACGATAGAGTGATGAAGAAAGAGCAGGCAGACGTTAAGGCAGGAAAGACACCAACGCACACAATTATTATGGGCGTGGATGATCCGGACGCGGTAGGAGCAGAAAAAGTAACGCTTTTTAACTGCGTGCTTGACAAAATGATCCTTGCGGATTTCGAGCAGGGAAAATTAGGCGAAAGAGCGTACGCGTTTACGTTTGATGATTGGGATTTGGATGAAACAAGTTCCAAATAGCATAAAAACCACAAGGGTTGCAGATTGCAACCCTTTTTTATTTTGAAAATGGAGGGCTAACAAATGAATTTAGCAGAGAAGTTATTAAAAATCGACAAGGGCGAATTTAACAAGGAAAAGACAAAGGACATTCCTAGCAAAATGTTAAGCGAGTTATTCGGAGAGAAAACAGAAATTACAATCAAGGCGATTGATCCGCAGGAAGTGTTAGATATTTCGGCAACCGGACTTGACGACGAGGGAAACCCAATCATCAAAAAGTCGTTAGAGACAAATTCGTTATTAGCGGCAGCAGCGGTAGTAAATCCGCCGCTTAAAGACACGAACTTACTTAAGCATTTGGAGGTAACCACACCGGATGCGGCAGCACTTAAGTTATTCAAGGGAGAAGTTAACAAGATTGCGATCGAGGTTAATAAGCTAGCCGGATTCGACATTGGAAACGACACCGACAAAGAGTTAAAAAACTAATTGAAACCGATAGCGAGGTACAGTTCGACTACCTACACTATCGGTTTTTGCATTGGAAAGTAGGCGAGTATATCAATTTGCCGTACGGAGCAAAGAGGATAGCACACGCCTATATGCAGCAGTACATAGAGGACAGAAACGAAGAATTAAAACAGATATTCGGATCCGGAGAGGAGGGGTAGGCAATGGGTAGAGTAATTTCAACGTGCATTCAGTTTATAGATCAGTTTACGAAACCGTCAAAAGAAACGCTAAAAGCAATGAAAGAAATGAGCGTAAACGCAAAAGCGGCGGGGAGATCTATAAAGAAAGCAGGGGAGACCATAGCCGGTGCCGGATCCGCAATGACAAAAAGCATTACCACACCAATAGCGGGCGTTGGAGTAGCGGCGGTCAAAACGGCCGCTGACTACGAAAGCGCAATGAGCAACGTACAAGCAATTACCGGAGCGACCGGAGACGACTTTAAGAAACTGACACAGTTAGGAAAAGATCTTGGAGCGTCTACCGCATGGAGCGCGCAGGAATGCGCAGAGGCAATGCAATATACCGGCATGGCAGGTTGGACGGCAGAGGAAAACATAGCAGGTTTAAAGGGAATATTAGACCTTGCGAGTGCATCCGGTACAGATCTTGCGAGAACGTCGGACATTATGACGGATGCTATAAGTGCATTTGGAGACACGGCAGGAGATAGCACAAGATACGCGAACGTAATGACAAGGGCTTGCACATCCGCCAACGTATCGGTTGAGACGTTGGGCGAAAGCTACAAATACTGCGGCGCAATCTGCGGAACAATGGGGTATTCGATTGAAGAAGTAACGGCCTCATTGGCAACAATGGGTAACATGGGAATTAAGGGCAGCCAAGCAGGCACAACCCTTAAAAACGCAATATCGAACATGGCGGCACCGACAAAAAATATGCAAGCAGCCATGAAAGATTTGAACATCAGCATAACAAACCAAGACGGATCTATGAAATCTTGGGGAGCGGTTATTAAAAATCTGCAAGGATCCTTTAAAGGGTTGACGCAAGATCAGCAGGCTGCATACGCAAAACAATTATTCGGAAAAGAAAGCATGGCCGGTATGCTTGCCATTATAAATACCTCAACAAGCGACTATAACGCGCTTGCAGACAGTATTAAGAATAGCGGAAATGCAGCAAATGACGCAGCACAGACGCAGTTAAACAACCTCAACGGTCAATTAACCCTATTGAAATCAGCACTAGAGGGCGCAGCGATAACAATAGGAGATAAATTATTACCGTACATCAAAAGTGCGGTAAGTTGGGTACAAAAAGCGACGGATTGGTTTAACGGCTTATCCGACGCGCAAGTAAACATGATTATGAAATTTGCAGGAATAGCGGCGGCGATTGGCCCGGTACTGTTAATGTTTGGAAAAACAGTAGTAGGCGTTAGCAATGTATGCAAAGCATTTGGAGACATAAACGCATCAATAGTGAAAACAAAAGGCGTGTTAGGAATTATAACAAGCCCGGCAGCAATCGTTATAGCGGTGCTTGCAGGAGTAGCAGCCGCGGCATTTCTGATAATTAAGAATTGGGATAAAATCAAGCCGGTTGTAATGAAAGTCAAGGACACATTTTCAAGCGTTATGCCACAGATAAAAGGCGTAATCTCAAATGCGCTTAACACACTATCGCCGGTTATAAAAACAGTTGTAGGAACGATAACAACAATCGTACCAATCATATCAAGGACATTTGCAACCGTAGCACAAAACTTATCGCCGGTTGTAAAAACAATAGCGAATGTTATAAAAGCGGCGATCCCGGTTGTAGGCAAGCTATTCGCGGCAGCGTTTAAGTTTGTTGGTAGCACAATAACTAAAATTATGCCATACATAAACAGAATCGCAAAAGTAATAGGATCAGTCCTGGTATTTGCAGTTAAGGCGGTAAGCCCGGTATTATCCAAAATGGCATCAACGTTTAGCATTGTATTCACAAGCGTTTTTAATATTGTAAGCAAAATCGTCAACAAACTAAAGCCGGTATTTAATGTTATCGGGGTAGTCATAAAGGCAGCAATGGCGGTTGTAAAAACAGAATTTGTAGCAGCGTTTAGGATCGTGGCAAACGTAGTAGAAAGCGCAGCGGGCAGCATCAAGCAGGTAATAAGCGGAATTACAAAGGTATTTAGCGGAATTTTAGATTTTATAAGTGGAGTATTTACCGGTAATTGGAAAAAGGCTTGGGGGGGCATAAAAGAAATATTCGGCGGAGCGTTCGAGGCGTTAGGCGGTTTGTGCAAAGTTCCAATCAATGCAGTTATTGGCATTATAAATGGAGCGATCGAGGGAATTAACAGTATTTCGGTAGATATTCCGGAGGGCATCCCGCTTGTTGGCGGAAAACACATCGGTTTTAGCATTCCTAAAATCCCTGCATTGGCAAAGGGTACACCTAATTGGTTGGGCGGATTGGCACAGATCAACGAAAAAGGCGGAGAAATCGTAGACTTACCAAAAGGCGCTAGAGTATATCCGCACGACGAAAGCGTAAGCATTGCAAAGAATACGTCAAACGCTAAATTGTCTATGTTAGATAGACGGTTGGCAAAATTGGAAACCGGAAAAGGCAAGAGCGGCGGAAAGAAAGAAATAAAAATTACAATTCCGAAACTAGCAGATCAAATTATCGTAAGAGATAAGACAGACATAGACGAAATTGCAAAAGAAGTCGCAACCAACCTTAAAAATACTGCACTAAATATGGGGGTGTGATAAATGGAAATATGGTTTAAACAAGCGAAATTAAAATTAAGATTGCCAATCCTGCCTGCGTCGTGGGAAAACGCGGGCGGGCAGGACAACCGCACAGAATCGGTAAATAAAACAGGAGAAGTAAACTTGTTAGGACTTGCCAAGTTAGACACACTACCAATTAGTGCATTTTTCCCGGAAAACCAAATGTACTACGATCAATACGCAGGTTATCCAAGCCCAAAAGAATGCGTTAAGATCATAGAAAAAATGAAAAAGAATGGGGTTGTAAACTTAATTATAACCCCATACATTAACAGACAAGCCACTATCGAAAATTTTAGTTGGGGATTTAAGGACGACGACAAAACCGGAGACATTTATTATACGATTGAAACAAAAAAGTATAGAAAACCGACAACAAAAAAAGGCAGTAGCAGACCGACAAAAAAGCCAAAGAACAAAACAGTTATAGCCAAAAAAGGCGACACATGGGCGAAGTTGGCGAAGAAATACACCGGCAGTAGCAAGAATGCAAAGAAAATTAAAAAAGCAAACAAAATGACAAATAAGAAAACACCGCCGGTAGGGAAAAGGATAGTGATACCGGCATGAAAATTATTTGGACAAAGAAAAAGGACGGAAAGAAAACAAACATAACAAATGTAGTAGGTACGGTAACATGGAGCGGATCAGTAGAGCAGGCGGCAAGAGAGGCTACAGTAACCGTGCTTAACGCACCGAATGACAAACATATAACATCACTCAAATTAAATATTGCCGTAGGAGACGTTATAACCTTGTATGAGGGAGAGACACTTATATTTTACGGAGAAGTTCAAACAAGCGAGAAAAAAGACGAGATAGGAACCGTGTCATATAAAGCGCGCGATCTAATGGATCACTTGTTAAGGATCAACCACAAGCAGAATTTCAAAGGGAAAACGGCGGAGGCGATCACGAAAGAACTTTGCAAAAAATACGGAATTTCAACCGGAACTATTGTAGCGACCAAGAAAGCAATTAAGAAAATTATAATAGACGATAGCAGCTTATACGACATTATTATGATTGCATATACAAAGGCTGCAAAATCAACCGGTAAAAAATATATGGCATATATGCAAGGTAAGAAACTTTGCGTAAAAGTCAAAGGAACAACCATAAGCAAATACACGCTAGACGAGTATAAGAATTTAATATCTGCATCATACGAGGAAACCATAGAAAATATGGTAGACCAAGTAAAGATATACACGGACAAAGGAAAACAAGTGGACGTCGTAAAGAATGCAGCGCATATTAAGCGCTACGGAATATATCAGAGCATATACACAAAAGAAAAGGGAGTAAATGCACAGACAGCCGCTAAGAATATGCTTAACGGCGTTGAAAAGAAAGTGAACGTAGAGGCAATAAACGGAAATATTAAATGCGTTGCAGGAGACGGAATAAAAGTATACGACGCTACAACCGGGCTAAACGGTTTGTTTTGGATCCAAAACGATACCCATACATGGGAGAACAGACAACACAAAATGAGCCTAGAGTTATCCTTTAAAAATGTAATGGATAAAAAGGAAAGCGACGCAACAGAGAAGAAAAAGAAAACCGGAAAGGGAACTGATAAGAAATCAGCAGGAGTATACACGGTAAAGACGATAAGATCCGTAATGAGGGCGGCGGCAGGAAGAAAAGCGAAAAGTGTAGCGACGCTTAAGCAAGGCGACAAATTTACATATGACGGAAAATACGAATACGTAAGCGGTAGCACATGGTATCACGGCACAAGCAACGGAAAGACCGGATATGTATATAGCCCGAATTTGAAAAAATAGGGAGGCGGGGGAAATGAATCCATACGAGCAGATCATACACTTAATGCGAGAGCAAGGGGCGGTAAAGAATACCGCCCCTTTACAGTTAGCAGAAATGACAAGCGCGACAAGCTGCAGGATAGGGGATCTTAAATTGGATGCAGACGACCTATTGATCCCAGAACACTTAACAGAGCATGAAATAAAAATAGATACAGAGACTACAAAGAACATGAAAATAAAAGTACACGGAGCGCTTAAGCAAGGCGACGTTGTATTGATATATAGATTAAGCGACGAACAGTACGTAATCATTGAAAAACTTGTGGAGGTGGCGTAAATGGGCTTATTTCCGGCATACATAGAGGACGAAGAAACAACGGAAGAATTAACGGAGGAATTAGAAACACCGCGCGAATTTGGAATTGATTTTAGCACCGGGCAGCTAACCGGAACGATCGTAGAGGGCGTGGAGGCTATAAAAGTATGGATCTACCTAGCGCTAAAGATAGCGAGATACCGTTATTTTATCTGTAGTTGGCAGTATGGAAACGAGATAGAGGATTTATACGGACAAGGATATAGCACAGAACACCTAGAAAGCGAGATAAGCCGAATGGTGGAGGAGTGCCTATTGGAGAATGAATATATAGACACGGTAACGGTAGACGATATGGTTTACATTGGCGGAAAGATAAGGGCAAAAGTGACAGTAACCACGGTATACGACGAAGAGGTAAGCGAGACATACGAAACGGAGGCAGCGGCATAATGGAATACAACAAAGACTACGAGACCATATTAGAGGAAATGAAAGACGAAGTAGACACGGATATTTCAAAAGGAGAGGGAACAATTACGCACTTTGCGCTTGCCCCGGCGGCGGCAGAGTTCGAGGAATTGTATAACGATTTGGAAGTAGCCGACGAGAATAGCAGCCCGCTAAATTGTGACAAGGAGCATTTAATTATTTTTGGAGCAGACGACAATATACCAATTAAGCAGGCTACGGCCGCTATTTGGCTTGCCACATTCAACGCAGACTTTGAAATCGGGGAACGTTTCGAGTGCGGCAATATGACATATATAAGTACGGAAAAGATCGACACCGGAAAATATTACTTGGAATGCGAAACAATCGGAGCATCCGGAAACGCAAAACCGGACGACGAATTATTACCAATCGAATTTATTACAGAAGATTTCGAGGGCAAGTTAACGGAGTTAGTGCAGGAGGCGACGGACGAGGAGGACGTAGAGGTTTACCGGGAAAGATATTTAGCGGAAAAGAAAAACAATAACAGTATGGCGGGAAACCGGACGGCGTACAAGAAAATGATAAAAGCATTGCCGGGGGTTGCGGCTGTTAAAATGGTTCGCGTCACAGAAACAAGAAAAAGGATCAATGCTTATATATTATCTAGTTCATACGGAAAACCAATAAACGAGGTTGTAAGCGCGGTGCAGCAGGCCATAGATCCGATCGGGCAGCAGGGAGACGGAGCGGGCGCGGCGCCGTGGTTTCATGTAGTAGACATTTACCCGGTTGAAGAAACAAGCATAAACATTAGCGCAAAATTTACATTATCAGACGACGTTACTTTTGAGAGCATCTTGGAAGATCTTAAAGCAGCAGTAGACGGATATTTTGTAGAGTTAAATAAGACTTGGGAGGATGAAACGGAGTTAGTAGTAAGAACGCTACGAGTTGCAGAAAGAATGGGAGTGGTAACCGGAGTTGTGGACGTGCAGGAACTGTTATTAAACGGATCAGACGACAACATAACGCTAGGACAATACGCAATACCGACGAGAGGAGCGATAGAAAATGTTAATTGACTATTTACCGCCTATCGTTAAAAAAATAAGAGAAATGCAGGCAATCTGTACGGCAGAACAATCCTTTTTTGACGAGGCAAAAGAAGAAATAGAAAACATTCTTTGCCGAGTTTTTGTAAGCAAAGCAGACGAAAAAGGCATAACACGATTTGAAAAGATTTACGGAATCACACCAGGAGAGGACGAAACATTGGATCAAAGGCGCGTTAATATTCTGATTCGGAACATCAAACGGAATATAAGCCTATCAGAAGTATTAACGATCCTATACAACTATACAGTAAACATAGAGTTGGAGTGCGATTACAACAAGGACGAGGCAACAATAACCCTAAAGGACGAGACGACGGATATTGCAATTATCTATAAGGCATTGGACGAAATAGCGCCACTAAATGTCTATATAAAAGAAAGATTATCGACACTTGATAAAACAACCATATTAAAAAGCGTACTGTACGAAAAAATGTACTACAATTACACGCTTGGTAAATGGAAGTTGGGGCATCTTAATTTCGGATCGAGAGGAGAAAAAACAAAGTTAGGAGGGGATAAAGTGAACCTGCAACCTAAAATGTATTCAGACGTAAAAGACACAATCAAAAGCGATATAAAAAAAGTGCTTGTAAACGACGAGTTGGAGTTATCGGAGTTTGAAGTAACACAAAAAGAGAATAGCGTAATTGTAAACTATCACATACGAGCAGCGGACGTAAGGAATATTAAGAAAATATCCTTTAGAACGGAAGATAACGAGGAAGTAGCAACGCTTAACACAGACTTAAATATAGACGTCGATATAGAGGTAACACAAGAATTTACAATAGAGGAGGCGGCGAAATGAAATTTAAGACAGATTGGAAATTGGACGACACCGTAGAACCGGGCGACGCCAACCGGTGGGAGAACAACGCAAAAGAGACATACGAGGGATTGCAAGACGCACAGAAGAATATAGAAAACGCGGCAGCAGTCGGCGCAAACAACACGCACGATATAGCAATGTTAGCTTTTCAATTAGAATTAAAAGATCTAACGGATAGCGACGAGTTAACAAACGTGTGTATTGACACAATTACAAGCGACGATAGCGTGAAGATCACAAAAGGGAAATATGCAAAAGGGAAAGTGTATGTATAATGGAAAAATTACTTTTAAGCGAGAAAACAAAAGTGTTTTTAAATTCAGAGGTTTACCCGGCGCTAAAGAATTTCCCAAATGCAGAAAAGTTTTGCATATGCCAAGAGATAAAGCAATCGTTCTATAGAACGTTAAGAAATGCACAATTTTTCTGCAACCACCCGAAAAAAGATAAAATGAGTTACTTAAAAGCGATAGATGCAGAATTACAACTATTGCTAGTTTTGTTTTCGATTTCAAAGGAACAAAAGTACATTTCAAAAGGCCGGGCGAAATTATGGCAGGATAAAATAGCAGAATTAGGAAAAATTAACGGCGGTTTAATGAAAACACTATAAGCACCATTGGGATAGGGCTATATGAGCGTCCAACCGGTCGATTCGCGGCTACAACTCCGCGCGCAACTACAATTACAACAACGCAACGAACACGAACACGAACATTGGTTGGCGCCCCGCACTTGAAAGATTTTATGATCGCGGCGTTTACGGATTCCGCGACAAGTCCTTTAACATTTCAAGGGGAGCCTTACCCCACCGCATTAGCGCAAAGCCCAATGAACAATGGCGCGCAGCCGAGCAGAAAGGAGCCGCCCGCGTGTCGAATTTATATACAAGGACAATAGAAACAGAGAGACTAGAGAAAAGCTACAAGAGAACGCAGCAGGGAATGAGGAAATATAGAAAAGCTGCGATCATTTTTGAAATGAGCCGGGAAAGAAAACTTGATGATTTACAAAAGCAATTAGAAAATCACACGTACAAGCCCGGAAAGTACAACAAAATAATAGTGCATGAACCAAAAGAAAGAATAGTACACGCGCCGTTACTAAGAGATAAGATAGTGCAATTTTCAACGCACGAATCATTGCAAGAGGTATACAACCCGGTTTTTATTACCGACACATACGCTTGTTTTGTCGGAAAAGGAACACACGACGCAGTACAAAAGATACAACACAATATGCGGCAATGTGTATGGCAGCACGGCGACGCATGGATCATAAAAGCGGATATACGAAAGTATTTCTACAATATCGACAGAGACACATTAAAACGGACGTACAGAAAGAAAATACCGGGATACGAAAAAGAATACTTAGATCTACTAGATACAATGGTAGATAGCAGCCCGGAGCCGAACGGAAAAGGAATACCGCTAGGAAATGTAACGAGCCAGGATTTTGCGAACATTATAGGAAACGAAATAGACCAATATTGTAAAAGATATTTAGGCTTAAAATGGTACGTTAGATTTATGGACGATATTATTATAGTTGTACCGACGAAAGAGGAGGCACAAGAGAAATTAGAGAAAATCACACAATTTGTAAACGAGCGCCTTAATTTGGAATTAAACGAAAAAACAAAAATATTTCCATACAAGCAGGGAGTAAAGGCGCTAGGGTATATAATCAAAACAACGCATATATCATTGCAGAAACGAACCATACAAGCAATGAAAAGAAGAATGAAAGAATTAGATAGGCAGTACAAAGCAGGAGAGAAAACGACACAAGAAGTACAAAACGCCGTAGCCTCATGGTTAGGGCATGCCCGCTTTGCTAATGCCTATAATTTATGCAAAAAGATATTTGAACCATACCCATACATTAAATTTGAGGATCCAAAACAAAAATTTGGAAGAAAAATAAATAGAAAGAAAAAAGGAGGCAATAAGAATGGCAAACGGAACAATACACACGTTCGGAACGCTAAAAGTTAACGGAACAACATACGCAAAGCCAAGCAACCCGGTAAACGGTGGTAACTGCGTATCGTATAACGGCACGGCGATTTCGATTGAGAACACGGAAAGCGGAAAAGCGCTACAGTGGATTGAATTAACAAAAAAGGACGGAACAAAGCTATTGATATGCGACCGTTGTTTGCTTGTATCGGTTTCGTGGAATAACTTAAATTCTGCAGGGCTGATATTTGGTAAAGAGGTAACCATAGACGGAAAGAAATATAAACTTAGATCGCTAACCGGATCTACCGGAGCGTCGGGAACAAACGGAGCAGGCGGTAACAATGAATGGGATAATTTAATAGATGCAGTAGGAGAAAGCAACGATATTACGCATTGGCAAAATATGTATACTTGGTGTCAAGAAACGTATTACAACAACGCGTCCTACCGGTCGATTCGCGGCTACAACTCCGCGCGCAGCTGCGATTGCAGCTACGCAACGGGCGCGTACGCGGACGGTGGTTGGCGCCCCGTCCTTGAAGTTCTGAACGCTGCGCCGTCCATTACGCCAAAAAGTACCGAGTACGGCAATAAGGCCGGAGCATTCAGCATTGCATATATGGTAGCAGACAAGGACGGCGATAATTTTAGCGTATCGGTAAAGTTGGACGGAACGGAAATAGATAAAAAAACCGGTAAGGCGTCGGGATCATATACGCTAGATTTGTCGAGCCATTGGCAGACATTAACAAAAGCTGCACACACAATCACGATCACGGCCACGGATAGTAACGCGGAGAGCACAACGGAAACATACACGTTTACCAAGACAAATTCCGCACCAAACGCGCCGACAATCACGCGCCCGGTACAGAATTTAAGAGTTGAAAATAACGGATATATCTACTACACGCCCGCAGCGGATCCGGACGGAGACACGCAGAAAATCAAAATTGAAGTTTCGGAAAGTGCGGATTTTTCGACAAAACAAACATTTACAACAATGGAAAAAGAACACGCCGGAGAATGGCAGACGGTGGAAAACATCACAAATGCAGACGCGGGCGCAAATATGCGAACACATTACAAAACAACGGCAACCGGGAAGATCTACATAAGAGCGATTGCGACAGATAGCGGATCCGGAACATCAGCAACGAGCGCAACCGTAACGGCGTCAGTAGGAACCGTGTTACAGATCGAAACACTACCGTACGACTATGACACAATGCCGGGAAAGATCGCGGTTGCATTAAAAGAAACGCGGGGAGAGGCGGCACAAACAATAGAGGTATGTAACAATGCAAACGACGACGCCCCGACGTGGGAGGCATACGCCCCGACAAATGGGTTACACACGTTTGTAAACAAAGAGAAAACCGCGGATAAATGGGCGGTTGCGACGAAAGTAACGATTGTAGCCGGGGAAGAAACCGGAGCGATTGAAATTAACGCTATATGCCAGGGGGTGTGTTAAAAATGCGAGACGTAAAACCAACAGAGAAGAAAAAGCAGGAGCAGACAGATGAGACAACCGCAGAGTTGTTATTACTCATGCAGAAAAAGCAGGAGCAGACAGACGAGGCGTTGGCCGAAATGATGTTGCTTATTGCAGCGGCAGGAAAGGAGGGATAGGAAATGTTTACAACAAAAAGCCAATTAGTACAGACATGGGTAAGACTTATTAACGCCGGGAAATACACAAAAGACGAAGTACCGGACATTTCAAACCTTAAAGAAATGGTAAACAAGGCATTAGAGGAGGGCTAAAATGAACATTATTAAAAATGCAGACGGAGCGCAGGCGGCGTTATCGGTAGTAATTACGGCAGCGGCGGCACTTTTTAACAGAGTGCCAACGCTGCTTTTATTATTTATGATAGCGGTTGTAATTGATTACTTAACCGGTTGGATCAAAGCCGCGTTTTTCTTGAAAGAGTGGAATAGCAAGACCGGGTTGCAAGGGATCATCAAAAAAGCAATGTATTTCGTACTTATCGGCGTAGCGTTTATGGTAGGTTACGGAATTAAAGAGTTAGGCGTACAGATCGGATTTGATCTTGGATTTAGTATTTATATCGGTTGGTACACCGTGGCAGTGTTGCTTATCAACGAGTTAACAAGCATTTTAGAAAATCTATACGTTATCATGCCGGGAAAAGTACCGATTTGGCTAGTAAAGATCCTTAAAATCGCGGACGACAAATTAGACCACAAGATCAATGATATTGTATGTAAAAACCAAAATTGCGACAAATGCAGCATCAAAGAGCGTTGCAACCACTACACAGAAAAGCAGGGTTAAGCCCTGCTTTTTATTTTACAAATGGAGGCAGAAACAATGGAAAATTATGCAAGCAAGGTAATTGAGATCGCGAAAGCAGAGGAGGGCTATTTAGAGAAATCAGCCGCGGCATACAAGAAAGATCCGAAAGTCTTAGATAAAAAGACGGACGGCGCAGGGAAAGACAATTACACAAAGTACGGTAGAGATATGCACAAGATCTATCCGACAGTTATGGATTTTCCGGCGTATTGGTGCGACGCGTTCGTAGATTGGTGCTTTTATAAGGCATACGGAGTAGCGACGGCGAAAAGCCTTTTGTGCGGAAATTTCGACGACTACACCGTAGCGAGCGCAAGTATGTACGAAAAACACGGAGCATTAGGAACAACACCAAAATACGGATCGCAGGTATTCTTTACAAGAAACGGAAAGGTTAGCGGCTGCCACCATACCGGATTAGTAACAAAAGTAGATAGCACGTATTTCTATACGATGGAGGGTAACACGTCCGGAGCATCTACGGTGGTATCTAATGGAGGAGGAGTAAAGACGAAGAAATACAAGATCGCGGATTATGAAGGAAAAGTTATTTTCGGCTATCCAAAATATGACGCAGAACCGCAGACACCAAGCAAGGCAACTAAGGTTGAAAGCGCAAAGAATTTCGACAAGAAGTTAGCAGGAACATACACGGTAACCGCAGATGCCATTAACATCAGATCCGGAGTCGGAAACGATAAAACAACCCTTGGGAATCTGAAAAAAGGAACAAAGGTAGCGTGCTACGGATATTACAACGTAAAAGACGGCGTAAAGTGGTATTTAGTGGCCGCAAACGGAATTACCGGTTATGTATCAAGTAAATATTTAAAGAAATAGGAGGGCTAGACAATGGCAACAAGAAAAGAGAACACAACAGAGACAACGCAGGAGGTCAATACAGAGGCTAAAAAGCCGGAGACGTACAAAGTTGTAGGGAAAGCATACAAGGACAAAGCAGAGGCGAATAAGGCTATCAGAGAGGTACACAAGAAAGGCTTTAAAAACACCGGACTTTGCGTAGAGGGCAACGAGTTCGTATTACTGTTTGGTACATACGATACCGAGCAGATCGCTAAAGCGAACTTAGACGCGATCAAAAAGGCGGGATTTAATGACGCCAAGATCGAATCTTAGGCGAACAGAACAAAGGCGCCCCGGGAATATCCCGGGGCTATTCTTTTTCTATTTTTTATCCTGCGACGTGAACGTATCAAAATAAAAAAGAGAGAAAAACTAAATTTTAATATGCAGGGTTTGACCGTCATAAACGCATTCTTTAAAGAGATCCTTTAACAATCCGTTAATTTCGTCATAGTCTGCATACTCTAAGTTATCCACTATATCACATACCATTTTATATTTTAATTCCCTATCATAATTAGCGCGGTTGCGCTTTTTCTCATTTGTGGATATTTCCAACAATTCATATTTAAGCCCGGACAATTCACGATCCAATCTTTCTATTTCCCGCACAATGTATTTCGACGCAGTAGAGCCGGAGGCGTTACCGAGGGCGTTAGTAAGATTAAGTATTTTTCCGTCGATCCTATCTATATCGCGTTGCACGTCGGATCGGGAGCGGTAGGCAACATTTATTTTGCTATCATCAACAATAAAATTATCGATCATGGATTTATCTAGCTTAATTCGCTTTAAGATCTCGATAACTGCATCATCCAAAGTAGAAACCGGCGTAAAGTGCATATCGCAAAAGGATTTACCGCGACGGTTCCTTAAGCTGCAAAAGTAATTATCGTAAATTTTTCCGTTAGCATTATCGACTTTATGCTGAACACGCATAGTATAGCCACATTTACATTTAACTACACCCTTAAGGATTCCGATTTTATGTTTACGCGCCTTGTCAATCTGATTATTCCCGAAACGATCTTGTATAGCTATATATTTTTCGGAAGTCCACAAGGGAGCGTGCAGCCCGACGGAAATAACCCATTTTTCCGGAGGATTTACAACATGTTTCTTTCGTTTACCGCCTGCCGTCCTGCCGTAAGACATTATCGCGCGTTTACCGTCGAACTTATCACGATCAACACCCATTTGGCACCCTAAACCCTCGAAGTAATCATAGGCGGCTTGATCTGCGGTGCAGTAGATAGGATTTTTTAATATAGTCCATATTTGCGAGGAGGAAAAATAAGCGCCGCGAGAGGTAGTTATATTGTTTTCCCTGCAATATCTTTCTAACTGCGTGAGAGAATAACCGGTATCTAAAAAAGTATCAGAAATAAGATTTAATAACTTGCAGCCTTGCGCATCCGGAACCAATACGGTATGTGATTTCCCGGAGATCTCCACGCGTTCGCGCTTATACCCAAGAGGAGCACGGCCGCCCGCCCATTTACCGGTTTTAGACAGATCGGTCATACCGTCTTTTACGCGTTCTGCGATAGTCTCACGTTCCATTTGCGCGAAAACGGAGCATATATACATCATAGCGCGCCCAAGCGGCGTAGACGTGTCTATTTGTTCCTTGATGCTAACAAATTCTACGTTATGATCCTGCAAAAAGGAAAAGAAGTTGGAAAAATCCTTAACGTCACGGCTGACACGATCAATTTTATAGCAGATCACAATATTTATTTTGCCGTCCTTTATATCCTCAACCATGCGAGAAAACGCCGGGCGGTCAGTATTGGCGCCGGTGTAGCCCTCATCCTCATAACGGATAACATCATAATCATTATAATGACCTTTGCAGTAATCAAGCGCTAAATTATACTGCGCCTGCGTGCTATCTGATTTATCACTGTATACAGATTTTCTACTATAATCAGCAATCATTAACATAGTAACACCACCTAAAAAGAGTATAAAAAATAAGCCTACACAAATTGTAAGGCTTATGCTATAATATATTTGCTAAATATTGGCAATAAGCCTTATACGAGCCGTTCGACGTTGCAGCGTCGAGCGGTTTTTGTTTTGCCTAGTTTTTATAAAATGCAAGTTCTATATTGCATCCATACTTCATACCGTCGAATCCGCCGGTAACTTCCCATTCAGTAACCTTTATAGCACAATCGGCGTATTTCCTGCTAATTTCTGCGGCAAGTTCCGCATTTAGATTTCCTATATCGCTACCACACCGATCGTTAACAACTCTATAAGCGGGCTTGCCCTCATATTCAAATAAAACAATAACTAATTTATCTTTACGGCGCATATCTGCTAAAACCTCTTGCCGTTTAAAATATCCGCCTTGCACGGTTGGGTAAGTAACGCCAACAACGCTTGTGTGAAATCTTGCAACCTCATTTGTTGGGGTGGCATTCTCAACGGTTTTAGCGGGTTTATCCGGTTTTTCCGGAGATAATGACGCCACAATATCAACAATCCAACCAATACAGAACAAACCGCAGGTAAAAAGATAAATAAAACCTAGGACAAATTGTTTCTTATAAAAGCGGTAACCACCGCACCAACCGAGAAAAATAGCGATCAAAACGCCTTTTCGATCACGGCTTATTTCATTACCAAAAGTTCCCATGATAAAAACCTCACATTCAATTTTATAATAATGCCTGCGCCCGCCATACATAAAGGAGGGATCGCATGATAAAGAAATATATTCGTTTTGATAGCCCAACAGTATACGCCATATACTACCGGGCAACAAACACAATATATTACAACGTTATGTTTGCTGCCCACACTAAGTTATACGTAATAAGATAACGCAACCGGCGGGCGCCTAACCAACGTCGCTATTTTCGGTGTCGATTGGCGGGTAGAGTCTTTCTAATTCCTGCTGATCGTCCGGGATAGCGGCGTTGTTTTCATTAAAGGCATTAGAAAAGATATTATAAATTGCCTGCCGTGTTTCCGGATCCAACTCCATAAAACCGCGAATAATAGAAATTTCGGTTTTATTAAGTTTATTTGCCTGCGCGTACTCATCTAATGAGAAAGTAGCAGGATCTATAAACATTTCCCCGGATCCGTTGCGGAGCCAATCGGGATTTACGTTGTACTCATTACATATAAGGTTAACAACGCTACCTATCGGCTCATTTCTGCCGGTTTCGTAATTGGCAACCGCATTTCGCTTTATCCCGATACGTTCGGCAAATTCTTGTTGAGTAAGCCCAAGCGCTTTTCTAAGTTGTTTAATACGCTCATTCATTACGCACACCTCACTTTCTGTTTATACAATAACACCCATAAAACAAATTGTCAATTAAAAAAGTCACAAACTCACAAAATAAGTATTGACAAACGTCAAATACTGTCATATAATAGTCACATAAGCACAAGGGAAACACAAAAAACCAATAATCAACCGGGAGGACAAAGAAATGAGAACATTTGAAGTAGGAAAGACATACAGTTGCAAAAGCGCTTGCGATCAGAATTGCACTTGGAGTTACACAGTAACCGCAAGAACCGCAAAGACGGTTACGTTATCAGACGGAAATAAAACAATCAAGTGCCGGATAATCGCTAAATTATCAGAAATCGTAGACGCCGAAAGCGTTTACCCATTAGGTCAGTATTCAATGGTACCAATCTTAAGAGCATAGGCGGGAAACCGCCGGCGCTAAAGGCTGCAAAGGAGGCAAAAAATGAGTAGAGTAGAGGAATTTAATAAGTACATAAGCGATCTAATGGACTATTGGGAGGGCAAAAACGACGATTTCGAGCCAATGCCAATACCGAAAGAAGTTGACGACGAAATGCAAAAAGACAGTTTTTATTAGGCGGTTAAAATCCGCCGCTATAATGTAGCCCGGCAACACCGGAGGGTTCCAAGCCCCTAATACAGAGGATAGCACATAGAAGAAAAGGAGGCGGCAGTTATGGCAAAGGATGTAGACGTTTTAATTAAAACAGAGGACAAGCCGGAAGTTGATAACGTAACAAGACTTATTAAGACAATGAGCGATAGCGAGCAAAGCAAAATGCTTATTTTCTTGCAGGGCGTCAAGTTTGCCGAGGCATTAAAGGCGCAGCCGGTAGCGGAATAGGGGGGGCGAGTAAATGGCAAAGAGGGAAAAACCCGCCGTAGAGGTAAAAATTACTTTTACGGCGGGCTACGAACAAAGATTTACCGCAGGAATCCTTAAGATATTTGAGACAAGAGAAAGAGCAAAGCAAAAGCCTGCAAAAGCAGGATAAATATAAGGAGGCAAAGAGAATGGATAAGAAAATCAAAGAAGAATTAGGCAAGATCTGTAAGCAGATCGAGGCACTTTTAGGAGAGGAGGAGAAAGTTAAGAAGTTCGGAACCTTGCAGATCTTAGGGGCAGCAGTACCGGCGCCGGAAAAACCATATTACAAAGGCGACGTATTAGGCTACAACGGTACAGATTTCAGCGTTGGCGATACAGTACCGGGAAAAGAACTTACTTGGCTTAAATTGGGCGATATTTGGGTATGCGACAGAAATATTTTACAAGGTATTTCATGGGAGACATTAAACGAAAAAGGTTTCGTATTCGGTAAAGAAATCGAGATCGACAACGAAAAATATACCCTTAGAATCTTAACCGGATCAGACGGCAAAGATTGTGGCGAGGGCTGCGGTAACGAATGGGATCACTTAATGGATGAATACGACGAGGACAACGATATTTTACACTTTGACGATATGTATTCTTGGTGCCAGGAAACACATTACAATTATGCGTCCTACCGGTCGGTTCGCGGCTACACCTCCGCGCGCGGCTGCAGTTGCGGCGACGCAACGAACACGGGCACGAGCCTTGGTTGGCGCCCCGTCCTTGAAAAGCTGAAAACTGAATAGGAAAGGCAAGAAATGACGTTAAAAGACCACGTAGACATTATAGACAACCAGGTAGCAATGGCAATCGAGGAAAAAGACGGAACGGTATTATACCGCGGATATAAAGGTTGTTTCGGTTATAAGGAGGATCAAAAAGCGCTACAGAAAAGAGAGGTAGCGAGATTTCATTTAAGAGCCGAGGGAACGCACAGGACGAACGAAAAGGACAGATACACGATCACAGAATTAAATAGCGGCATATACAATTATGCAGATCTGCACATAGCCCTTGTATATGTATACGTTTTGGCATGAAAAAAGCGGCAACCGGGAGAGTTGCCGCCATGCTGCAAACTTGGTATGAAAAGAAATTTGCAACACCAATAATCTAAAAATATTATACCAAGTTTCATGCGAAAAGTCAAGAAAATAGGCGCAAAACAAGCGCTTTTAACACTTGTTCAAACTATTAACTTTACGACAGAAACGAGGTATAAGCGTATGCCGTATTACAGAACAGAAATAACGGCAGGAAAGACAGTAGAGGTAATAAAGAGTTATTCCAAGAGGATAGGAGATCACAGACCAAGAGGAGGGAAAGAAAAGCCCACCGCAGAGGAAATGGAGAAAGTAAACCGGAAGAACGCAGAGGCAAGGCTAAGACGTCTTATAAACGCTAATTTCGGTTACGGAGATTACCACTTAGTCTTAACCTACAAAAAAGATCTAAGACCGGATCCGGCAGATGCACGGACGAGGTTAACAAAATTCTTAAGGACTTTACGCCAGGAATATAAGAAACGAGGCGAGGAGTTAAAGTACATAATAACAACCGAGTACAAAAATAAAGCGATCCACCACCATTTAATACTAAATGGGATCGAGGCAAACGTAAATAAAATCGTTCGCGATTGTTGGAAGTGGGGAAGTCCACATTTCACACCGTTAGACGATACCGGGCAATACAAAGAGTTGGCCGCCTATTTCATCAAAGAGACCGACAAGACCTATAAAGAACACGACGGAGGCGCGAGACAACGTTACAGTTGCAGTAGAAACTTAATAAAACCGGTAACAAAGGTAACGATCGTAAAGAAAGCCGAGAAATGGTTAGATTATCCAAAGCCGAAAAAAGGTTATTGCATAGACAAAGAAACCGTTTACAACGGCATTAACCCATTTAACGGTAGACCGGTACAACATTACACAATGATTAAGTTACCGGATCCCGGCGGCGGGTGTGGATAGGATGTTGAAAACCTGCGCGCCGTCTAATAAATACTAGACGAAAGGAGAGTGCATAAAGTGAAAGTAACAATAGACGTTACATTGGATCACAAAGGCAACCCGAGAGGATCCGGAAAAGCAGCGGCAACAATTATTTTTATTGACGCGCAGGGCAAGAGATACGAGAGAAAAGCAGCGGCAGCAGTTGAAAACGACACAAAGAACGCATTAGCACTTAAGATCACAACGGCAGCACTAAAGATTTTAATTAAGCCCTGCGACGTGGAAATACACTTGGATAACGAATATATAAAGAATTGCATTAAAAACGGTTGGTTGGAAGAATGGCGGCAGCGGGAATGGAAGAAAGCCACCGGGAAACCACCGGCAAACGTGGAATTATGGAAAGGACTTTATATATCGTTGCAGATCCATAACGTGAGATTTGATTAGGAGGGCGAATGGAAGTAGGAATAATAGACGTAGACGGTCACAATTTCCCGAGTTTGCCGCTTATGAAAATATCGGCATGGCACAAGACGAGAGGCGATAGCGTGGAATGGTACGAGCCTTTGTTTAGCGGACACTTAGATAGGGTGTATTTATCAAAAGTGTTTTCATTCACGGCGGATTACCAATATTACATAGACGCGGACGAAGTTATAAGAGGCGGTAGCGGCTATGCGATACAAAACATTAACGGCATAGAGACGTACGATAAGACAAAAGATATTGATTTACCGGAAGAAATAGAACATATATACCCGGACTACTCAATATACGGAGAAATGACAAGAGATACCGCATACGGTTTTTTAAGCCGGGGTTGCCCGCGAGGGTGTGAGTTTTGCCATGTGAAAACAAAAGAGGGCGGGAAATCCTATAAAGTAGCGGATCTAAACGAGTTTTGGAGAGGACAAAAAGAAATAAAACTACTAGATCCAAATATACTTGCCTGCGCGGAGGCGTTAGACCTATTGCAGCAGTTAGCAGATAGCGGGGCGAGAGTAGACATAACACAAGGGTTAGACGCTAGATTATTAACGCCGGAAAAAATAGAAATAATCAAGAAAATCAAAATAAAAATGATACATTTTGCGTGGGATAGACCGCAAGACGAAAAGTACATAGTGCCAAAACTAAAAGAGTTCAAAGCAGCAACCGGAATACGAGAAAGAGACCTAACAGTTTATGTATTAACAAATTTTGGCAGCAACTTAGAGGAAGATTTACACCGGGTTTATACGATACGCGACATAGGAATGACGCCGTACATAATGATTTACAACAAAGAAAACGCACCACAAAAAGTTAAGGATCTGCAACGTTGGGTTAACAACCGGACGATTTGGTATAAGGATCTAAACGCAAAGTTTGAAGATTACAAGAAAAGGAGATAAGTAAATGATTAAGCGAGGACAGATTTATTTTATAAAATCTAACAGAAAAGAGCAGGGATCGGAAATGTGGGGAGATCGCCCGGCGGTAATTGTTTCCTGCGACGAATTGGCAGAGACAAGCCCGACCGTGCAGTTATGTTATATGACGACAAGACCAAAGAAAGATCTACCAACACATTTTATTACCGAGGGGGGGTTAAAGCCGTCTACGGTAATATGCGAGCAGGTATCGACAGTAAGTACGGATCGCGTGGGCGAATTGATCGGGGAATGCAGCCCGGAGGAAATGCACTTATTAGATCAATGCTTGCGCAAGTCGTTGGGACTTAAGCAGGAAAACAATATAAGCACAGATACCGCAAAACTCATAAGGGAAAGAGATTTATACAAAGACCTTTACGAGAGATTGAGTAATGAGATTTTAGGAAAGTGAGGCAGCAGTTAACAGAAAACTGTTATAAAGACAGAAAGGAGAAAATATATGCAACCATGCGAAGTACCGGGCTGCAACTTGCCCGGACAAAGACACCACATAGTATTTAGATCGCAGGGCGGCTTAGATATACCAATGAATTTTAAGTATTTATGCCCGGAACACCACACCGGAAAGAATAGCCCACACGGCAGCAGGGCGGTAGATCTGAAGTACAAAGCAGAGGAGCAGGAAAAGTTATTTGCAATCTTTACAGAGAAAACCTACACAATAAAGCAAATTGCAGACTTGATAGGTTGCGACAAGAAAAGGCTAGAAAAGAGGTTTGCAAAGGTACGAAGTCGCGCCGGATCCTATGAAAGAGAGGACATTATAAGGGCGTTAATGGGAGGGAGGCTATATTGAGTTTATCCAAATTAGTAGCAGAAATGCAGCGGGAATTTACACAAAACCGCGAGATTGAGAAAAGAACGTTACAAGAGATTGCAGCCATAACAACCACGGAATTTGCAGAGCAGGCAGCGGAAATATTAGATCCAACCAAACACGCATACAGTTTCGAGGGGTATTTAACGCTACTGAAAAACTTACGAGAGATTATAAAGGCAGGAGTGCCGGAGGAATACGCATTAGACGCGGTGCAGACGGCATGGAACGTAGAAACAATATTGGAAGTTTGGAGAGGAGGAACAAAGGGAAATGAACGATTGTAAATTTAGCGGCAGACCAACAAAGGATCCGGAGATCAGATACACCGACGGAGCGCAGCCGGTAGCAATAGCGAGATATACACTTGCGGTAGACAGAAGATGCAAGAAAGACGGCGGGCAGCAGGCGGACTTTTTAAGCATTGTTGCATTTGGGAAAACTGCGGAGTTTGTAGAAAGATACATAAAAAAGGGCGTAAAGATCATTGTAGAATGCCATGCGCAAAGCGGATCATACACAAATAAAGACGGAAACAAGGTTTATTACACAGAATTTGTAGCAGACACCCACGAATTTTGCGAAAGCAAAGGAAATAGCAACAATTCCGGCGGGCAGCAGGAAACACCGGTAGACAATGACGGATTTATGCAGATCCCGGAGGATGTAGACGAGGAATCGCCATTTAACTAAAGGAGGAAAAGAAAATGCGTGCAATATCAATAATCAATTTAAAAGGTGGCGTAGCCAAAACCACAACAACGGTAAACATGGCTTATTTGTTAGCGAAAAAAGGCTATAAGGTGCTTTTGGTGGATAACGACAAGCAGGGAAACGCAAGTAAGGCGTTCGGGCTTTACGATCCGGAGGATCACGACAATATGGCGCGGGTTATGTTAGAGGGAACGGCACTTATAGACCTTGCAGCAAGTACGAAATATGAGAACTTAGACATTGTACCGGCTAACATGGATCTTTTAGAGGCTAATTTAAGAGTAATCGCGGATGTATCAAGACCGCAGCAGACAAGAATTAAAAAAGCGATCCATAAAGCCGGGATCGAAAGAGAATTGCAAGGGAAGAAATCGACAAACGCGGCGAAAGAGTATGATTTTATTATTTTTGACAACGCACCGGACATTAACATGAGCATTATTAACGCGCTTGTAGTATCGGACGACGTTATAGTACCGGTAGAGATCGACCAATACAGTTTTGACGGCTTAGACATTCTGTTAGAGCAGGTGGCAGCAGTAAAAGAAGATCTTAACCCACAATTAAACTTCGCAGGATGCTTGGTAACAAAATACAAGAACCGGGAGGACGTGCAGACGCAGGGCGCCGAGATATTGCAATCGCGCTATAAGGTATTTGACACAAAGATCAGATACACGGAAAACAAACCGAAAGAAAGCACGTTTGCAAAGATCCCATTAGTAGAGCATTCGGTAAGATGCGGAGCGTCGCAGGACTACAAACACTTTGTAGACGAGTATTTAAAGGCAATCGAGGAGGCGCAGCATGAAAATAATTAAAATCAAAGCAAAATGCCCTTATGAGATTGGCGACAAGATCCAATTCGAGAAAGCCGGGAGGGTTAACGTAATGAAAATTACGGATGTTATCACGGAAAAGAGCGAGAAAACCGGCAAGATCAATTTTGTATTGGAGTTGGACGGCTGGTACAAGTTAGATACAAAGCTACACGAGGTAAAAACAACGTGACGTCTAGTATTTATTGGACGCGTGCCCGATTGGGGCACACATAGGAGGCGAGTAAATGGCATTCGACATTAAAGATTTTTTTAACGAGGCAAGCAAAAAGGAAATGACCGACGATTTTGCAATTAAAAAGATCCCGGCGGAGAAGTTACACCCGAGCACGCAAAACTTTTACGCAATGGATCCGGCAGAAATCAAGGCACTTAAGGAAACAATAGAGTTAGTAGGCGTGCAGGAGAACTTAGTAGTAAAAGAGATTAACGACGGAGAACACGTCGGAGAATACGAGATTATCGCAGGACACAAAAGGCATCGCGCAGTAACGGAATTATTGGCAGAGAGCAAGGATATTTCGCCCCTGCTGCCATGCAAGGTAGAGAGCGCGGACAGTGTTAAGAATGAGTTAATTTTAATATTCACAAATTCAACGCAGCGTGAAAGATCGGATTACTGCAAGATGCAGGAGGCGCAAAGGGTAAGAGAGTTATTACAAGAGTACGCAAAATATAACGATTTACACGGAAGAAAACGAGATATTATAGCCGGGATCCTTAACACATCAAAAAGCGTGATAGGTAGACTAGACAATATCCGCAGTAATATTATTCCGGAATTTTTAGAGGAGTACAAAGACGGTAAGATCTCAACCGATGCAGCCGACAAAATTGCAGGAGCAACGCCGGAGCAGCAAAGACAGTTATTAGAGAAATACAAAGAAACCGGCAGCATCATAGCGAAAGACGCGGAAGAGATCAAAGAACCACAGTTGCCGGGGCAATACAACATTGAAGATTATCCGGGCATTGTACCGGATCGGACAGAGGACGAACAGACCGAGGAAATCGAGGACGAAGAAACCGAGGTAGAAGAAAGCGAGACAGAAGAAAGCGAACCAAAGGTAACAATAACACGGCAGCAGGATAACACAGATCGAAAAAGCCTTATTATTTCCGGACAAATCAACCCAAACAAAGAGTATAACGGAATGAATGCGGCATATTTTATAGACGCTATTATAAATTCCGATTTATTCAATGATGATTTTTGGAAAAGTTGGGTAGATCCGGCAATAACAAAAGAGGACATTATAAAAGACTACCAAGGCGTATTAACCGCCTACACCGCAAGAACCGGGGAACCGTGCCAAGTAGAAATAACAGACAAGGTAACAGTTAAGAGAACCGAGGCGGCAGCAGTCGGCGAGATTTCTTTTAAGGAATTGGCAGAAATCATAGACGCGCTGATTTTAACAGAAGCCGTAACAGTTCACACCGAGGAGGTAAACGTACCATATTGGACGAAAGAGACCGCAAGAGAAATTGCGAGGTTGGCAATATGGGCGACGCCGGAAGAATTGAGCGTATTACAAGACATTGCGCTAAAAATGAAAGAGAGGGCGGGCGAATGATAGAGATAGAAACAAAGAAATACTGTTATATATGCAGCCCCTATAAAGGATCTGCGCTTAAGCGGATCCGCAACATAAGATACGCAAGGGAAATTACAGAGAGAGCCATAAACGCCGGATTTATACCAATAACACCACATTTATATTTACCGCAGGTATTAAATGACAAGATCCAGGAAGAGCGGCAGAAAGGCTTGCAGATCGGGCAGGAGTTATTAAAGGTATGCGAGGTTGTATTTATCGGCGAAAGATACGGTATAAGCGCCGGAATGGCGGCAGAAATAGAGGCAGCAAAGAAAAGCAATAAGCAGATATGGAGGTTTGATAATGACAGATAAGGTTATTAACGTAGTAGCAATTATGGCAGTTATCGCAATCGCAGCGGGAATTTTAATTGCCATATGGTTCGGGATTGTAGGACTTAAGGTTGCGGCAACCGGCGTTGTGGTATTTATAGCGGCTTGGATCCTTAGTTGGTGGATCAGAGAGGAGAAAAGAAATGTTAAAACCCAAAGTAGACGTAAAGAGGTTTGAGGAATACGGCTTTAAGCCATGCAAGGGAACGGCAAAGGAAAGCCAATGTTACTATTTGTGCGTCTCTAGGGGTTGCAAAATGCTATTTGTAAGTCCTGCAATACTCGACGTGAACGAATGGAGAGACGACGACACACGAATACACAAGAAAGCAAATTGCAGATATAGAGACAATAGAACGTATTTAGATATTATATACAATCTGATAAAAGCAGATATGCTAGAGAGCGTATTACCGTAGGAGGTTGACAAATGGCAAAAAATTTAATAACGCGGCAGCAGTACAAGAACATTAAGAAAATGGATCACGTACAAATGAGCGAATTTTATACAAGAGTATGGCAAGACGGATTCAACGACGGCATTAAGGCAGGAAAGAAGAACAAAGCGGCAGCAGTTAAGCCTGGGGATATTGAAAAGGCTATTGCAGACTTAAAAGGTATTGGAGAGGTCAAGTTGAAAGCAATCATGCAGCGAATTTACAAATTATACGAGGAGGTATAGAAGTGTTAACACTACCAATAAAGAAAAAATGGTTTGATATGATCTTGTCCGGGGAAAAGAAAGAGGAGTATAGAGAGATCAAAGAATATTACGACGTAAGATTTGTAAGCGTATTCGGACTAATGGCAAAAAACGGAGAATTGATCGAGATAGGCAGAGCGAAAGGGGGAATGCGGAAAATATTATTTAGAAATGGCTACGGAAAGGATAAGCCGGCAATATTGGCGGATTGCGAGTTAAAAGTAGGCACCGGGAAAAAGGAATGGGGCGCAGAACCGGGGAAAGCGTACTACATATTGCAGATCAAAAACATATATAAATTATACGAGGAGATGTAGGAATATGCACAAGGAAAAACGTAAAGCGGAGCAGATAATGGAATCGAAAATGTATATAACCCCGGAAACACGCGAGGAAATATATAAAACGGCAAAAAAGCGAAGCACAAACAGAGTAATAGAGATTGAAATGGATCTAATGCAGATATTAGATCAGATATTAAAAGAGATACTTACAAAAGACGGAAACCGCCAAGACATAATCATTCAGACGCCGGAGCGAGTAATAGGAAAGACAAGCGCAACAATGGCGGTTGCGGCAGAGTGGGGAATACCGCTCATTTGCAAAGAACAAGAGAGAAACAACCTAGGGTACATAGCAGCAGAGAGATATAAAAGCGAAGATTTTATGATTATCGAGGAAAACACCGCAGGAAAGACATTGAGAGGAACAAATATTAGAATTGCGCTAAAAACAGAAAGTGTAAAAGCGTCGAAAATAAGAAAAATACTAGACGCAGCATCATGCGAGCGCGTAACAATTATCGGATTCGAGGAGGTATAACATGAAAGCAATTATTATTACGGCGATCATATGTATAACAGTAGCGTATATAAGCACACACGGAGGAGAAAATGAGAAAAAGTAAAATAATCTGTATCGACATTGAAACAACCGGGCTAGATCGGAACAACGACGAGATCTTGCAGGTGTCAATTATTAACGGCAGAGACAAAACGCTTTACAACTCATATATCAAGCCGGACTACAAGACAGAATGGAAAGCCGCAGAGGAAATCAATAAAATATCTTGGGATTGCGTAAAATTCGCGCCGGGGATCCTAACGGAAAAAAGAAAGATCGACAAGATCTTAAGAAAAGCCGGGTTAATCATTGGCTACAATCATAAAACCTTTGATTTGCCTTTTTTGGCCGCCAAGGGCATAGACACCGCAGTAAAAGCAAAGATCTACGACGTAATGTTGGAATTTGCCTATATCGTAGGAGAATATGACGAGAAACACGATAATTACAAGTGGAAACCGTTAACATATTGCGCCAAATACTACGGCTACACAGATTACAAGGCGCATGACGCACTAGAGGATGTAAGAGCAACACTACATTGCTATTACGCCATTCAGAGAGATAGAAAAGGGCAAAGGGCTGCCCGGAGGCGAAAGCGTGGTAGCAATGAATAAGAGGAGAAGAAAGAAAGCACTTAAAAAGGATCTGCGAAAGCTACAGAGGCTATTAGACGATATGGCGCAAGAATACAAGGCGGCAGCAGGACAGATAAACCAAAGAGAGATAGCGGACTATTTAACAGAAACAGAGTATTTCAAGGACAAGTTAGAGATAACGCGAGCAGCAGCAAGAGAAATGGAGGCGAGAAAATGCAAATAGCGGTAGCAATTTTGATTGTTGCAGCAGTAGACGTGGTTTTGGACTATATAACATACAGAACATGGAAAAAGAAACTTGAAGAAAGGGAAAGAACACTAGCGACAATCGAAAGACTATATGCAGGCGGACTTGCGCTGATTAAGCAGCAGACAAGAGAGACACAACACTTATTAAACGGTCAAAAACTGCGACATTTTGCAATGAATAAGCAAGTATCAGACATACAAGACACATTAGAGGAGGTAAAACGAGTTGCAGGCGATATTAAGCGTAGAAATAAAAAATCCGGACGGCAGCAGGAGAAATAAACGCCTGCTATTTGACACTGAAAAGGCTACGGAGATTTGCGACATGGTTAATGGTTTCGGGTATGCAGTACAAACAATATTTTTAAGCCCGGGCGGGTGGCTGTTTCTAAGAGACAACAATAGCAAAAGTCTAACCGTAGCAGACCAAAAGACGACACGAGACTACATAGGCGAGAATTACCCGGATAAATACAAAGAAATATTCGGAGAAGTTGAGGAGGCATAGAATGAGTGTAACAAAGGAAACAAAGGAAACCATATTAACCACAATCGACGAAGTATTTAAGAAAATGAATAGTATTTCGTGGATCGACAGACAAAAACAGATGAAAGACGAGGCATTTAAGAACACCGAAAAGATTTTATATTGCTATCGCGCACTTAAGGAACACGTAGCAGACGAGCAGGAGTATTTAGATATTGCTTTTCACGGAAAAAGCAAGTCGATTACATCATATTGCAAGAATGGATCCACACCAAAAGACGAGGACACAATATTAAGAGATCGCCAAGCGTCATACGAAAGATCCAAGAGCGATATAGAGCGAATAGAAAAAGCACTTAGCAAAATCAGAGATCGAAAGGGCTACGAGGCTATCGAGATCCGCTACTTGCAGCGGAAAGAGACAAAAGAGGGTAGCCGGGTAAACGAGGAGGTTTACACTTGGGAAGAAATCACGGATATTCTAGCCAATACAGACGGCTACCCGGACAACCTTAACGAAAAGACGGTAAGAAACTACAAAAACACGCTTATTAGAGAAATGGCGGTATTATTGTTTGGATCAGACGCGATATAAGAATATTTAAAGAAAAAGGGCAGCAGTTACAAGATTTACCATGTGGCGGCTGCCTATGTTGTAAATACGCAAGGGAGAAAATTAAAAATGGCAAATATTAACGGATGCGAAACAAAGAATTATAACAGTCTCGCCAAGAAATGCAGACAATGTAATAATAAAGAGTATTGCCGCAACAAAGAACTAAATACACAAGCGGAACTACAAAGCAATATAGAAATACATATACCGCAAGCAGGACTAAGCGCGCAGGAGGTAGCAGATGCGCTTGCGGTTTTGGCGAAAGGGATAAGATGATATGAAAACGGACAAAAGGAGAACCAATCTACAACAGATCAAGGAAAGCCTAAAAGATATTGATAGCGCAGCAGAAATGGCAGGAGCGCTAGACGGAATACACGCGGCAGCAGTCGTGTATTGTATGCAACATTGCAAAGAGGAATTGTATAAAACAATAGCAGGAACGGAGGTAACAATATGCGGGATGATAAATTACCTACAAGCACCGACGAAAGAATAAGGGAAGTAACGCGGGCTATACAAGCAGAAATGACAGAATCCGAACGACGTTGCAGAGATAAGAAGTTTGAAAAAGAAATAGCAGACAAACTAGAAAGACAGATACGAGAGAATATATATAGACTTATTCCGAACATAGAAGAAATGATAAGGGTAAGCGAATCAGAAATACACATAAGCGAAAGACTAACATGGAGGCGTAAGGCGCTTATATGCTATATACCGTACATATTTACGATAAGAGAAAATACATACTACGATATGTTTGTAGGAACAAAACGAGCGTGCCAAGTCATGTATAAGAAAAATTCAGATTTAAAAGCATATGGATATGTGGCGACAATACACGTAGCAATATAAAGGCCGATGCTTGACAACGCGCCCGATTTAGCACCCTAGACATTTCCGTTTAACTACGTTAAAATAATTACAATGAAATATTAAAAAAGTTAAAAAGCCCCGAGACATATTTATTTATGCCCCGGGGCTTTTGTAGCACTAGGAGGTTTTTGTTATGCCCCTGCGTAAGTTCTGCGCCCACCCGGGATGCAACAAAGTAATAGATATTACAGAAACATACTGCGCCCGCCATACGGTAACAAAGGCACAGAGAGATAAGGAATACGACGCCAAGTACAGAGATAGAAAGGCAAAAGCCTTTTACAACTCTAAGGCATGGCAGACAGTGAGGCAAAGGGCATTAACCCTAGACAATCATATAGATCTTTATTTGTACGCGACAGAACGGCGCATAGTTAAGGCGACGTTAGTACATCACATTGTAGAGTATCGCGAGGATCCAAGTAAAGGGTTAGATCTAAACAATCTTATTAGCGTATCAGAAGAGACGCACGAAAGCACCATTAAGCAAGCGTATGCAAGCGAGGAAAGCAAAAGAGATATGCAAGAGCGATTGCGGAACATTGTTAAGGAATACAGAAACCTTAATGGGTGAGGGGGTAGCGG
>ERZ1034730.97-NODE-97-length-39173-cov-31.656066_pt1 | contig 39173 bp, 32 predicted proteins | sample MGYA00520650_ERZ1034730 | MGnify/ENA primary metagenome ERZ1034730 (study PRJEB33766, sample SAMN09781702) | gut metagenome | biome: gut microbiome | host: Homo sapiens | place: Madagascar | study: EMG produced TPA metagenomics assembly of the PRJNA485056 data set... | reverse complement strand
TATGAGATAAAAACTTATCTCATTCTCAATCACTTATAAAAAATACGTACTTTCATAGTATGTAACTCATAGTTTTACTAGATAGAAAACTATGTTTTGCGGGTAGCTACTCATAGACTTCCTATACGAAATGAATGCCTCTTGTGGGAAATTACGGGACAAAAAAATATATGGGACAAATTGAATTTGTCCCAAAAGTTTGTCCCAAGAAACATAACGGCCTAAAATATAGCATATTATATCGCCAGGGACACTGGGACGGGACAAATTCAATTTGTCCCATGTTTTATTTTTTTGCCATAATTTCCTTTATAAAGGAAAGAAATAGGGTAAAAGTTTCCTTTATAGGGGAAACTTTTTGGCGATCTCCCTATCTCCACACTGGGAATATCTGCAAAACTCAGACATCAAGAGGGCTTTTCTGGAGTATTCCCATATTGGCGGTTTGCCAGAATTAGCGATTATAGACAACCAGTTTAAGCGTGAATGGTTAGGAAATTTGTACAACAAGATCTATTTCGGAGATCTGATAACCAGATATGGAATACGTAATCCATTGGCTATGAAAACCTTGATAAGGAAGCTGTCTGAGAGCGTAAAGCAGCCACAGTCATATAATAGGCTTGCCAATCTAGTATCTTCTGTAGCGGGGAAAGTTAAGCAAGAGACAGTGGTTGACTATCTGGGATATATCAAGGACACCTATCTGATTTTCTCCTTAGAGAACATTACGGCTAAGTTGCAAGACAGGATGTCGAACAAAAAATATTACTTTGTGGATAATGGTTTCTTGAGCCTCTTTCTCTTTGATCCAGAAACATCTCTCTTGGAGAATCCAGTTGCCATCCATCTGCATGAGAAATACGGAGATGAACTTTTCTATTATTATGACAATGTAGAAGTAGATTTTTGTCTATTTGAACATCAATATGCTTTCCAGGTATCTTATAGCATAAAGGATGCTGCTACCCGAGAGCGAGAATTGGGGGTTTTGAAAGCTTACCATAAGAGATTTCCGAATAGTAAGCTCTTTGTTATCACAATGGATGAGGAAGAGACTATTATGTACGAAGGTGTGGTGATAGAGGTACTGCCAGTATGGAAGTGGCTACTGATGGAGAAGTAGGATTTTGTTCCTCGCTAGGACACCAAAGTGCTCTAGCGAGGAGCTTTTCATGCTAATTAAATATTTTCATCCATTTCTATAGGCCCAGTTCCGTTATCATCCCCAGATTAGCCTCGGCTAGGTCGGGGTCAGCTAGGCTCCTTATATATAATAATGTGGTGGAAGTCTTGGTATGCCCCAGTGCCTTGCCGATGAGCGAGATGTCGAGGTGGTGCTGATAGGCTATGCTTGCCCAAGAGTGGCGCACCACATAGGAGGAGAGATGGCTGGGATTGGGGAGAAGCTGCTCCAGGCGTCGCAAGGAATAGTTGTATTGGCGCAGTCGGCAGCTGTATAGATGATGCAGCCGCTGGGGAGTATCAGCCATAAGAATCGGAAACACATAGTCAGAATCATCCTCTTGGTATCGCTCGATGATGCGGAGCATACAGGGCAAGAGGGCCACCTGGATGCGTTGTCCCGTCTTATGGCGAGCATAATGGATATAGCCATCTCTCAACTGCTGCTTCTTGAGATAAGCTATGTCCACAAAGGGCATGCCCATGGCATAGAAACTGAAGAGGAAGATGTCGCGCGCCAAGGCTAGCTGGGAGCCGTGGGGCAACTCTAGGGCATGGAGCTGCTGGATGTCATCGGGCGAGAGGCTGCGCTTTCGAGTCTTCGCTCGTCCTGTAAATACTTGGGCAAAAGGATTATCGTCTGTCCCCATCATCCGATGATACATCACTCGAAGCGCCCTCATATATGCCGAGATGGTGTTCAGACAGATGTCTTGTTCAGAGAGCCATCGCTGATAGGCAGTCACTTTATCGGCAGTCATCTCGGAAAACAGCCAGTCTTCCCTGCCCAGAAATCGCATCCAGGAGCGGGCTGCCGTCAGGTAATTGCTCGCCGTCTTGTATCTCCCCAACTCTCTTACTCGCTCCACCTCCTGCTTCACCCATTCCCATCCCTTCATCTCATCCGTGTGCAGGGTCTGCTTCTTCTGTTCTTTACTCCAACTAAATTCTAACTTAAAGTATGCCATAATTGTTTTTTATTAAAAATTAAACCTAAAAATTATATCCAAAGGTATAATACCCTAGGGTATAATTTGTAAACATGGAGCATTTTTCTTGTGAATTTCTTAGTATTTCTCCACCTCGGGGCAAGAGGTGGAGAATGTAACTGCCCACTTAGGTATGAGAGGGCGGAAAGCAAATGTAGAGAAAGAAAAAATAAACATTATACATTCATTTATTAAAAAAAGAGAGAGATTTATGGAAAAAAGACTCATGACGTTTATCGCCTGCCTTTTCCTCAGTCTGGGAATGGCACTGGCACAAACTCAAGTTTCCGGTACAGTTGTCTCAGCCGAAGATGGAGAGCCAATCATTGGCGCATCTATCAAAGTGGCAGGTACTAATACAGGAACAGTTACCGATGTTGATGGTAAATTCTCTTTAAATGTAGCTAAGAATGCTATCTTGGAGATTACTTACATTGGTATGAACAAGAAGGAAGTCAAGGCGACTCCTAACATGAAAATTTCAATGGAATCAGATGCTCACAATCTTGATGAAGTTATGGTTGTAGCTTATGGTAAGGCTAAGAAATCTTCATTTACAGGTTCTGCTGCCGTCTTGAAGAATGAGAAGATTGCAGACCGTCAAGTAACCAACATCACTCAGGCTTTGAGTGGTGAAATCGCTGGTGTTCAGGTTACTCAGCCTAGTGGCAAGCCTGGTGAAGCATCAACAATCCGTGTACGTGGTATTGGTTCTTGGTCTTCTAGCAACTCACCTCTTTATGTTATCGACGGTGTTCCTTACGATGGTGATATATCTGCATTGAATACAGCGGATATTGAAAGCACCACTGTATTGAAGGATGCTGCATCTAATGCCCTTTATGGCGCTCGTGGTGCCAATGGTGTTGTTTTGATTACAACTAAAAAGGGTCGTTCACGTGAAGCAGAAATCAATGTTGATGTCCGTTTAGGAAGTTCTTCTCGTGCATTGCCAAACTATGATGTCATCAAGAATCCTGGTACATATTACGAGAAGGCATATACTGCTATCTACAATAGTGTATATGGCACAGCTGATTATCCTACAAAGGAAGCAGCTAATGCTTATGCTAATGCGACCTTGCCAACAACTGGAAATGGTGGTGTTGGCTACAATATTTTCACTGTACCAAGTGGTGAGAATCTAATTGGATTGGATGGAAAGTTGAACCCTAATGCGACACTTGGTTATAGCGATGGTAACTATACGTATAGACCAGATAACTGGTTTGACGAAGTGTTCAATGGAGGCAATCTCCGTCAAGAGTACAATGCTAACATCTCTGGTGCGACAGACAAGATCAACTATTTTGTATCTGGCGGCTACCTGAAGGATGAAGGTATTGTGAAGAATACAGGCTTCGAGCGTTATAGTTCACGTGCTAAGGTTGATTATCAGGCAAAGTCTTGGCTCAAGTTGTCAACTAACCTTGCTTACACTCACTATGATAGCAATTATTCTGTAACTAACAAGGATGATTACAATGCTTCTTCAAGTGCAAATATTTTCTATGTTGCCAACTTCATGGCTCCTATCTATCCACTTTACATCCGTGATGCTCAAGGTAATATCATGACAGATAGTCGTGGCTTTACTATGTATGATTATGGAGATGCTAAGGGATTGAGTGGCTATAAGTATAAGCGTAATTTTATGGGTGGTAGCAACCCTGCTTCATCAGGTCAGTTGGACAAAAACTCATACGTAGCAGATGTATTCAGTGGACGTTGGTCTGCCGAGGTCAACTTGTATGATGGCTTGAAGTTTACCTACAATCTTGGTTTGGATATTGATAATACTGTCCAAAGTGTACTTTATAATGCTTTCTATGGTCAGTACTCTTCACAAGGTGGTGTGGTTCAGAAACAAACAGAACGCACTTCTGCCATTAACAACCAGCAATTGTTGACATACGTTCATGATTTTGGTAAGCACAACATCGACTTACTTCTTGGTCATGAGACTTACAAATGGAAAAATACAGGTTTGTGGGGTAGCAAGAACAAATTGTACAATCCTGGAATTATCGAAATTGACAATGCAATTCTGTCGCCACAAACAGGTTCTAGCTCAGACGAATATTCAACAGAAGGTTGGTTAGCACGTGCTCAATATTCATACGATGACAAGTATATTGCTAGCGCCTCTTATCGTCGTGATGCTTCTTCTCGTTTTGCAAAAGATAGTAGATGGGGTAATTTTGGTAGCTTTGGTGCCGCATGGGTTCTTACCAAAGAAGACTTCATGGCAAATACCAAGAGTTGGCTTAACTTCTTGAAGTATAAGATTAGCTACGGTATTCAGGGTAATGATGCTTTGATGACCCAAGATGGCAAATATTTGAATCAGTATCCTTATCGCGACATTTATCAGGTATCTAATAATAGTGGAGACTTCGCTGTAAGTTTGTATCGCAAGGGAAACAAGGATATTACTTGGGAAACTTCATACTCATTTAATACTGGTTTTGATTTCAATCTTTGGAATGGAAAGTTGAGTGGTAGTGTTGAGTACTACAACCGCTTGACCAAGAACCTTCTTTACTATATGCCAGTGGCTGTATCTAATGGTTACTCTGTATATCCAACCAATATGGGTAAGGTTCGCAACAGTGGAATAGAGATTGACTTGAACTCTACAGTATATAAGACCAAGGATATTCAAATCGACTTGTACGCAAATGCCACCACATGGAAGAACAAGATCATCAAATTGGACGAGTCTTTGAAGGGTCAGATGATTGATGGTAGCCGCATCTATAAAGAAGGTGAGTCTATGTATCAATACTATATGAGAAGTTATGCCGGTGTATATAATGGTGACGAGACAGAATTGGCACCAGGTGCAAGTGCAGAACTTGGTGAGGCTCTTTACTACATTGATGTCAAGGATGAGAATGGCAATGTAACACGTAAGAAGACTAGCAGTTGGAGTAGCGCAGACCGTTACGCACAAGGCGATTGCTTACCATCTGTATATGGTGGTTTCGGAGTTAGAGTAGCAGCTTATGGTGTTGACTTCTCTATTGCTGCCGCTTATCAGTTGGGTGGCAAGGCATGGGACTATGGTTATCAACTCTTGATGCATGGTGGTTCTGCAACAGACGCTGGTACAGGTTGGAGCAAGGATATTGATAAAGCCTGGACTCCAGAAAACACAAATACTAACGTTCCTCGCTTGAACTCTAATGATCAATATACAAACGCAACATCAGATCGTTGGTTGACAAGTTCAGACTATTTGAGTTTGACAAACCTTTCTTTGGGTTATTCTTTCCCTAAGAGTTTGTTGAATAAGATTAAGTTAAATGGTCTTCGTGTTTATTTCACTGCCGACAACGTAGCTTTGTTTGCAAAGCGTAAGGGATTTGACCCAAGACAGTCGTTCGGTCAATCTACCAATATGCAGTATTCTGCTGTTCGTACAATCTCTGGTGGTATCAGTGTTAAGTTCTAATATAATAGATTGAGACAATGAAAATGAATAATAGATATTTTGTGGCACTTCTCGGTAGTGCCATGTTGCTGACAACAAGTTGTTCTGATTTGGATACCAATCCTAGTGGAAGTACAATGAGCGATGGTCAATTGAATGAGGTGTTGGCGCAAGACCCAAGCAAACTGAAGTCTGAGGTTTCTGGTATGTATGCCAACATGATTGAGTATGGAGCTATCACACAATGGTATGGCACAGGTCAACCTCGTCACTATGACTTCGGTTATGCTTCTACAATGATGATGATGGATGCCTCAGGACAAGATGAACCTTCTCAGGTGTCTGGTTACAACTGGTATCACAAACCTTTGCGTTTCGTTGATAGAACTGCAAACAGTGAGACTACATATTTTATTTGGAACCAATGCTACAAGAACATCAAGGTTGCTAATGACGTATTGAAGTCTGTAGATTTGGAGAATCTTTCTGATGTGGCAAAATCTTACGTAGGTCAGGCTTATGCCATGCGTGCTTTTGAGTATTTCACATTGATTCAGATTTACCAATTCTCATATAAGGGACATGAAGATGCAGCTGGTGTGCCTATCGTAACTGAGAAAACAGCAGAGGCAGAGGCAAACAACAATCCTCGTGCAGCAGTAAAGGATGTCTATAAGCAAATTATGGATGACTTGAATACTGCTATTGATTACTTGACTGACTCACGTTCTGCAAAATCTGAGATTAATCGTCAGGTAGCATATGGATTACGCGCTCGTGTTAATTTGGTTATGCAAAATTGGTCTGACGCAGCGGCAGATGCCAAAAAGGCAGCAGAAGGCTATACTCCTCTTTCAAAAGATGCAGCAGCTGCACCAGGTTTCAATGATGTAAGTGCATCCAACTGGATTTGGGGTAACATCGTTGATGAGTCTAATGATATCGTACAGTCTGGTATCTTGAATTTCCCTTCTATGATGTGCTCATTTACAGGCAATGGCTATTCACCAACATACGCTTGCCGAATGATAAACAGTAAGTTGTGGAAAGAGATTCCTTCTACAGACGTTCGCAAGGGATGGTGGATTGATGAGAACTTGAACTCACCAATTGTCAATCCAAAATATGTGGTTCATAAAGAAGATGAGGACGAGGACGGAAATGTCGTAAAATACCTCGCTGTATATAATCAGACAGGTGATGAGGTTGCTGACATCACAGAACCTTATACCAATGTAAAGTTTGGTGCATACAAGAATCAGTATGGTAATGAGCTGAATGCTTGTGATATTCCATTGATGCGTGTAGAGGAAATGATTCTCATCCAAGCTGAGGCTACTGCAATGGGTGGTAATGTAGAAGAAGGCAAACGAATTTTGGAGAACTTCGTCAGAACATATCGTGACCCTTCTTATACTTGCAATGCAACTACTGCAGAAGGTGTGCAGGATGCAGTTTGGTTCCAAAGAAGAGTTGAGTTGTGGGGTGAGGGATTCTCTTTCACAGATTTGCTCCGCTTAAAGAAACCTTTGGATCGTACAGGTGCTAATTATGAAGTTTCTGTAAGATTTAAACTGCCAGCAGAATCTCCTATATTCTTGTACTTAATTCCAGAAGATGAGGAAAATCATAATGAAGCTTTGGTAGGCAACAACAATCCAGTTGTAGCTGTTCCGAAGGCTCAATAAAGAGTATTAATTAAGGTGTGCTTCTTGCTACTCATTAGAGTATGCAATGAGCACACTTTTTATTCATAAAGATAATCGACTATGGCTCAAAAAACAATTATTTGCCTACGGGGCAAGGAAAATACAGGTAAGACAACCTCTATAAGGGAGTGCTACAAATTAATGACAGGAAAAGAACCCGAAAATCCCGGTGATTTCAATAAAAGGGTAAAAGCTGGAGAAAAAACAGAAATAGGCTTTTCCTCTTGGGGAGACCCCAATGTTTTTAACGGCAAAATGGCCAATGAAGAGGAGTTGGAAAGGCTGCTGCCTTACAATTGTATTGTGGTGATTACTGCTTGCAGAAGTCGTGGGAATACCATAGAAGCTGTAGAACGACTAGCTAAGGAATATGGCTACAAAGTTATCTATATAGATCTTATGCATGGGGATACGTATCACTCATTATATGCAAAAAAGAATGCAGAGGTTATTTGCGAAATCATAGACTCTCTAAATCTCTCATACTTTTCGGGTATTACGAGTTGTAAGGCAGGAAAGTTCATACCTATTAATTAGGCAACTTGTAAAAAACTCCCCATTTCCTTGCATCATTCAAAAGAAAATCGTATCTTTGCAGCAAAAAGGAATTATGCCAACAATATTTATCTTTTTCGGCTTTAGGTTCATGTTCTATTCGAACGATCATACTCCCATCCACGTTCATGTTATCAAGGATGGGAACGAGGCAAAATACAATGTGTCTCCTATACGGCAAGTCTACAATCATGGATTCAAGAAACATGATATTGCCTTGATAGAATCTATAATCTCTGAAAATGAAGAAGTGATTATTGACAGGTGGAAAGAATATTTTAATCAAAAATAAATGTATTATGGAGCAGTACAGAATAAGTAAGGTTTGGGTGGATGATGCCCATATTTGGGCTGAGACACAAAATGGATGGAAGGCTAATTATCCATTCAGCCATTGGAGTAAGTTGGCTAATGCATCTCCTAAGCAGCGTAAAGATTTCGTACTCAGCAGATACGGCATTCATTGGCCAGAAATAGATGAAGACTTGTGTTTCGAAGGCTTGTTTGCAGATGCCGGCTTCTGTAAGCCAACAGAATCCGAAGACAAAATATATTATCAAGCACCATGCTAATCTAAAAAGGTGTGCCCACCGTGCCGCTCCATCCATCGAGCAGCCGTGGGCACACCTTTTATTTTGTCTTTAGCTAGAGTGGGCTAGAAGTCTACATCGTAGCCACTCTTCTCCCACTGGGGGGTATCCACGGTGAATGTGGCATTGTTGTCGTTGCTAAATAGCTTGCCTGTGTAGGTGGTTTTCTTGCCCTTTACCAAGTGGACATCATCAAAGCTGAGTGACCTTACCACCTTTCCATCCTTGTTTTTGGTTATTGCAGATACCTGAATGTTTTCCAAGTCTGCTTCCTTGAGGAAAACATAGGTAGTGAAGAACAAAGTATTGTTTTGGAATTTCTTGGCATCTATCGGAATAATGCGAGTGACGGGCGTTTCCTCTTTGCATGTGCCTGTAGAGGGATTGAATACCGTGCCGCAGCCACTCTTTATCTCGATCTCCTCACTAGCCACGTATAATGGCGTGTATTCAGTGGCTTGCAATATGAGGGCGCTCACTCCACGTGTCATCGCAGTGCTGAACGACTGCTCACTGACGCTACTCTTCACCGTGATGTCCTTGTAGGCGTAAACCATGTCCGTAGGACTATCGTCGGGGAAATGAACTTCGGAGCAAGACTTGATGTCGATGTGCTTGTCGGACTTCAGATTGATGTTGGCAGCCACCGCTACTACGTGATAATCGCCGGCAGGCACCTGCAGGGCTACCTTGCCGAAATCTTCTCCTAGGCTATCTTGGCGGATGATATAGCCTGCACCAGCTTCTTTGTCCACCGGTATGAGGGCCACTTGCAGTTCGCTAAAAGCATGGCAGGCTTGGAGGGCTGTGCCGCTGTTGGCGCGAGTCCTGCCACCTATATCGCTCATCGACTGCTCGAAAAAGGTGAGGCTTATAGAGGTGTTAGTTACCTGTGGTGTGCTTTCGCCCATCACGCTTTCTTGAGTGCAGCTTACCAGTGTGGCAGCGGCAAAGGTCACGATAAGACCCTGATGCCATGCTTTCTTCATTTATTTTGATTTTAATAGTTCATGATGCAAATATAAGAAGATAATTCTTTTGTCGGTATGCTATTACGTTGATATTTAATCTTTTATAACGTAAAATGATATAATGTGTAGAAAATAAAGGGCGATGTAGCTGTCTGATGTGCTACATCGCCCTTTGGGATTTTATTGATTTACGCTAGAAGAAACATTGTTCTTCTCATAATATGCTTTGTATTCCTCACCGCCAAACTTCAAGCCGAGGTCCTCGCCTGCGATACCATCGCAGAAGCCCTTATATGCCCACTTGCGCTTGTAGTCCTTGTCGAAGAGGTTAGGTACCTGACCCTTGAGCCAGTACTCATGCTCTGCCTCGTTATCAGACAAGCTCCAGATGGTATCACTCAATATATGCAAAGAAAAACGCAGAGGCTGTTTGCGATATCATAGACACTCTAAAACTCTCATACTTTTCGGGTATTACGAGTTGTAAGGCAGGAAAGTTCATACCTATTAATTAGGCAACTTGTAAAAAACTCCCCATTTCCTTGCATCATTCAAAAGAAAATCGTATCTTTGCAGCAAAATAGTATAAATCCTAAAAGTGGGAGGTAGAATATGAGAACTCAAACATTGAAATTTAATGCAGCTCAACAAGACATTCTTAATATCGTTTCTTGTTTGCAATCAGAACAAGACTTGTCTGACTTGAGAAGAGTCTTGATAAAGTTTGTGAATGACCGTTTGCAGCGAGAGATGGATAAACTGTGGGAGTCAGGAGAATGGAGCGACAAGAAATTGGACGAAATGAAATCTGAGCATTTGAGAACTGCTTATAAGTGATGAGCATGAACAAAAATATTGTTTTAGATACCAATTGCTTGTTGCAAATTATAGCAAAACAGAGCAAGAATTATTTCTTATGGGAAGGATTCTTGGATGGAGATTATTGTCTATGCTATACAAATGAAATTCTCGAAGAGTATGAAGAAATTCTCAGTATAAAGGCTAATCCTGTAATTGCCTCAATGGTAATTGAAATTATAAAGCGAGCACCAAACTCTATACCCATTGATGCCCATTTTCATTGGAATCTTATTACTTGTGATCCCGACGACAATAAATTTGTGGATTGTGCAATCGTCGGCAATGCTGATTTTATAGTTTCAGAAGACAAACATTTTAAAGAACTAGAAAATGTTGACTTTCCGAAAGTGGTAGTAATAAGATTGGAAGAATTTACGAGACTTTATAGAAATCTTAATGCCAACTAAATGTATTATGGGCTTGTTTGCAGATGCCGGCTTCTGTAAGCAAACTGAATCCGAGGACGAAATATATTATCAAGCATCATGCTAATCCAAAAAGGTGTGCCCACCGTGCCGCTCCATCCATCGAGCAGCCGTGGGCACACCTTTTATATTTTTTATACCCCGATATTTGCTCCTTCCAGCAGAAAGCTATACCTTTGCACTAAAATTAGGAAGAAAGATGAAAAGGATTATCGCTTTAGTATGCCTATGCTGCACCATCGCAATGCAGGCGGCAGCACAGACTTGGATAGGTACTTGGGCTACAGCACCACAAACCGTGGTGAAGAGCTTTATGCCCTATAACAACAATATGACCAATCGCTCCGTGCGACAAGTGGTGAAGGTATCCGTGGGCGGAGACGTGATTCGACTCAAACTGAGCAATATCTACTCCATGCAACCCGTGGAGATTCGCTCCGTATACATTGCCCATGCCAAGGACTCATCGGATATAGACGCTAAATCGGCACAATACTTCAAGTTTGGCAATAGCTACAAGGCTACCATACCTGCAGGCAAACAACTGGTGAGCGATGCCCTCAAGTTCCCCCTCAAGAACCTGGAGCGAGTAGCCATCACCATCAATTACACCTCTGCCCCCGATGTACCCACCGTACACATGGGATCTCGCACCACCTCTTACATCATGAAGGGCGTAACCAATGCCCACTCCTCCTTTGCCAAGGCATTCCGAGAGAACCACTGGTACAACATCAGCGGCATCGACGTATACACGATGAAGACCAACATGAGTGCCATCGCCATCATGGGCAACTCGATCACCGATGGTAAATGCTCCACCGACAATGCCCAGAACCGCTGGCCCGACGTAATGTCAGAGATGCTCCAGCTGAGACACAAGGTTACCAACCTAGGCGTGCTGAACCTGGGTATCGGCAACAACCGAGTGACTGTGCCTGGCGGATTTGGAGCCCTAGCCAAAGAACGATTCGACCGAGACATCCTGGGACAGAGCGGCGTTAAGAAGGTGATTATCTTTGAGGGCGTCAACGACATCGGCGCTGCCAAGAGCGGCAGCAGCGAGACCGTGGCACGCCAAATCATAGAGAGCATACAGGGTATGATGAAGAAGGCAAAGGCTAGAAAGATGAAGGTTTACCTGGGCACTATCACTCCCTTCAAGGGAGCAGGCTATTACACCCACTTCCACGAGGCAGCCCGCCTCTACGTAAACGACTGGATACGCAGCCAAGCCAAGAATGTGGATGGCATTCTAGACTTTGCCAAGCTCCTGCAAGACCCACAAGACGAAAGGAAGATGAAGCGAGAATATGCCAGCAGCGACTGGCTCCACCCTAACCCAACGGGATATAAGGTGATGGGAACCTACGCTGCAGAGATAGTAAAATAAAAATAGCCGTCCATAATTTTGGACGGCTATTTTTATATAATATATAATAATGTGTATTTACTTCAAGACAATCTTGCAATCATCCAGGCTCTCCACTGTGGCGAGAGCCTCATAGCGCATACCTTGCTCACGCAGGAAATCGCCACCGTGCTGAAATGCCTTCTCTATGATAAAGCCCATCGCCTCTATCTTGGCACCAGCCTGCTCGCAGAGGTCCATCACGCCCTTAGAGGCATTGCCATTGGCAAGGAAGTCGTCGATGAAGATGACGTGATCATCAGAAGTCAGGTAGCTGTTGCTCACGCAAACGGTGTAATCACGATCCTTAGTAAAAGAGTGAACCACCGATGTAATCATGTCCTCCATCGTCTTAGGCTGCTTTTTCTTCACGAAGACCACAGGCAGATTGGTCAAATAGCCCACCATGATGGCAGGCGCGATGCCCGAAGCCTCGATGGTAACAATCTTGTTGTACTTGATGTCCTTGAAGAGGCGTACGAACTCCTTCGCCAAATCCATCATCAAGATAGGGTCCATCTGATGATTCACAAAGCTATCCACCTTAAGGATACCACCAGGAAAGCATCTGCCTTCCTTCATAATTCTTTCTTTCAATAAATCCATTTTGACTTGAATTATTATAGTTTATTTTGTTTTATTTTCCAAACTCTTTGGCAATACGAGGTTCAGGATGACAGCGAGCAAGAATACCACTGCCACGCAGTTGTCTGCGAATACCGTGCGAACTATCTCTGGGAAGATGTCGAACATGCCCGTAGCCTGGGTAAAGCCGAGACCCACACTGAGCGAGAGACTCACGATAACCATGTTGCGCTGTGAGAAACCGCTACGAGCCATCATGCCGAAACCAGCGAAGAGGATGCTACCAAACATCATGATGGTACAACCGCCGAGCACTGCCTGAGGTATGGTAGTAAGCACAAAACCGATGGCTGGGAAGATACCACCGATTATCATGATGATGGCACCCATGGCGATGGTAAAGCGATTCACCACGCCCGACATGGCAGCCAAGCCCACATTCTGACTAAATGAAGTGATAGGAGTACAACCAAAGAGACCTGATACCGAACTAACGAAACCATCGCAGCATACAGCCGATCCCATCTCCTTGGTCTCAGGATCGCGCTTCAGCGCACCATTGCAGAGCGCAGATGTATCACCGATAGTCTCGGTGGCAGATACCAAATAGACGGCGATGACCGAGAAGATGGCACCCACATTAAATTCTGGAGTAAAAGGCAAGAACTGTGGCAAAGCGATAATGGAAAGATTGGATAGGCCACTAAAGTCAATCATTCCCATGAAGCAAGCAAGCACATAGCCCACTATCAAACCAACGAGCACGGAGAGAGAACGAAGGAATCCCTTCGCGAAAATCTGACAAAGAAGACAAGCTAGCAAGGTAACAGAACCCACAATCCAGTTGTTCATGCTACCAAAGTCGGCTGCGCCCTGACCTCCAGCAAAGGAGTTGGCACCGATAGGAAGGAGCGAGAATCCGATGGCAGTAACCACGGTGGCAGCCACCACATGAGGGATGAGTTTGATCCAATACTTGGCAAAAAGTCCAAGCGTACCCTCCACAAGACCGCCGATGATGACAGCCCCCATCAAGGTACCCATACCGTGAGCGGCAGCGATGCTGATGGCAAGCGAGAGGAATGTGAAGGAGATACCCATCACGATAGGCAGGCGAGAACCGATGCGCCACACAGGGTAAAGCTGCACCAAGGTACCGATACCGGCGATGACCATACAGTTTTGGATGAGCACGGCACTGACGGAGCTATCAAGCCCAACCGCCCCAGCAAGAATCATGATTGGTGCGATGTTGCTGACAAACATAGCTAGCACATGTTGCAGACCAAATGGGAGTGCTTTACCGACGGGCACCCTTCCGTCCAATTTGTAGAGATTTTCTATTGACTGTTCCATTTTAAATATGTAAAAATAATATAGAATTTCTAAAATCTTTCGGCAAAAGTACAAATAAAATCTGAGATAATCTCATAAACTGATGAAAAACTTGTTATCTTAGGCAAAAACGTAAGCTATTATTTTCTTATATCCACAAAAAGATGTAATTTTGCATCGCATTAATAAAAGAAAAGAAACAATGGAGAATCCATATATCAAACAATTCCCCGACCTGATGTCGGGCAAGAAAATCATGTATGTTCACGGATTCCTATCCTCAGGACAGAGCGGAACCGTGAAGATGTTGCAGGAACTGATGCCTAACGCTACACTAATAGCCGAGGACATTCCTGTACATCCAGAGGAAGCCGTAGAGATGCTCAAGAAGATGCAGGAAACGGAGAAGCCCGACCTTATCATCGGTACTTCCATGGGCGGTATGTACACCGAGATGCTCAAGGGCACCGACCGTATCCTCGTAAACCCAGCCTTCGAGATGGGCAACACCATGAGCAGCATGACGGGCAAGCAGGAATTCCAGAATCCTCGTAAGGATGGCGTAAACGAGCTGATGGTTACCAAAGGTCTCATCAAGGAATACAAGGACATCACCACCCTGTGTTTCCAGAACATCACACCAGAGGAGCAACAGCGCGTATATGGTCTCTTTGGCGACAAAGACCCCGTGGTACATACCTTCGACATCTTCCATGAGCATTACCCACAAGCCATCCGATTCCATGGCGAGCACCGCCTCATCGACAAGGTGGCATTCCATTACCTCTGCCCTATCATCCGCTGGATAGACGACAAGCAGAATGGCAAGGAGCGCCCTATCGTATATCTAGCCTTCGATGCCCTGCACGATAGCTACATGAAGGCTACCAGCTCGATGCACAAGGCTTACGAGATGCTCATCGAGCATTACAACGTATACATCGTGGCTCCTGCCCCAACCAACAACCATGCGTATATGGCAGAGGTGCAGGCATGGGTAGAGGAATATCTCTCCGCCCCAGCCTACGACCACGTGATATTCACCAACCAGAAGCAACTGCTCTATGGTGATTATTTCATCGACCCACAGCCTGCAGAGGGCTTCATGGGAACGAGCATCGAATACGGAAGTGATGAATTCAAGACCTTCGAAGAGATCATCACCTTCTTCGAAAGATTGGGAGGACAATAGGAGTGAAGAACGAAGAGTGAAGAATTCATGTGCCTTATAGACTATTGAATTCTTCACTCTTCGCTCTTCACTCTTCACTTAATATTCTGTTTTATTCGTATTCTCTTCCCACATACGGAAAGCCCCGAGGGCCTCATCTCTCAACAAGGCAATCATTGGGCGATGGCGGTCCTCTATCTTTCTGCCTATCTCCTCGTAGATAAACTCATCGTCGAAGCCTATCTTAGCCGCATCCTTGCGGTCGTTGGCATAATAGATACGGTCTAAGTGAGCCCAGTAGATGGCACCGAGACACATAGGGCATGGTTCGCAAGAGGTATAGATCTCGCAACCCTCCAGATTGAATGTCTTCAGGGCACGGGTAGCCTGACGGATAGCATTCACCTCGGCATGAGCCGTAGGGTCATTGTCGATGGTCACGCTATTGGAAGCCTCAGCTACGATGATACCGTCCTTGGCGATGACAGCCCCAAAAGGACCACCGCCATTCTTCACACTATTCTCAGAGAGCGCAATGGCTCTACGCATCAAATCTTCTTTTGTCATAATCTTAATCTTTTAGTTGCCTTCACCATATTATACTGATAATCACATACATATTACCAAGGTGAAAGGAGATTGCAAAATTACAAAAAAGAATTGAAACAGCAAGTATTTTAACACAAAAAATACTTAATGAGACATTTATTAATCCCATCGTCTCGTTAATTATCCATAATTATAAATGTATTTATTATAAGAGTATTTATAATTTTTGTAATTTTGCATATATCAACCATCTAGATTTCTAGTAACATATTGTAATTTCATCAAATGAATCAAAATATATCCGCAGCAGAACTCTTCCAGAGAGTAAAGGAACTATTGATGCTGCCCGACTTGGAGCCAAAGACTCGCAACAAGATGATGCACGATACGCTCATTCTCTGTTGCCATGAGGGAGTAAGAGACACCCAGCAAGCCTTCGGTAACCTCTTCTCACAGGTGGACTATCTCTGCAAGGCTCGTGGCATCAAGATAGCCGACAAGATAGCCATCCAGACCATGCGCCGACACAGCAACTCACAAGAGCCACTATCCAGCGAAGACCTAAAGTATGATGCCCGAGCACTCGCCCTCTTCATATCAGCCGTATTCGGAGTGGACGTACCCCATGAGCTGAATGTGCTCATTCCCCACACCAACCGCCCTTTCCAGAAGGGACTGGAAATCAACAACCGATACATCCGCTGCATCGTAAAGAACTGGGATGGCGACTTTATCCGTGTTGACATCGACCAAGATGCCAACGAGGAGGAATACTTGGTTCAACTCAAGGACGACGACAACCACATCGACCATACCTATCTCTGCGAAATCATGAGAGAAGGCATGCAGCTCAACCTGCTCGACTGCCAAGTGCGCCAGCCCATCATCACCCCTCGACTCATCGTGGTAGAGCCCGACTATCTGGTGGACATCAGTAGCATCGCCGCCTGCTTTACGACTTACGGTCATCATCCCCTGCTCTATCTGCTCAACTTGATGAAGCCTCGTGCCAATACCCAAGCTACCCTGCTGGGTAACTTTGCCGGCGCAGCCCTGGACGACATCATCAACTGCCATGGCAAGTATCAGGTGAACGAGACCGTGAAGAGCAATTTCCGAGAAAAGGCATTGGAGTTCTGCACCTGTCCTTACTTCGACGGCAAGAAATTCTATACCGATGCCAACCTGCAAGCTTTCAACCTACAGCAGGTAGTGGACATTCTCTTCCCTCGCACCGCCTCGCAAGCCCAGATGAACGGCATGCGTGGCGAGGGCATCTACGACCGTAAGAAAGCCATCTTGGAGCCATCCTTCGTTTGCGAAGCTCTTGGCATTCAAGGCCGTGTTGACCTCATGACCACCGACTGCAAGCTCTTGGTGGAGCAGAAATCGGGCAGGAACATGAACATCGAGACCCATCAGGTAGATCCCGATTATCACAGTTACCAACTAGAGCCTCACTATGTACAGCTCTTGCTCTACTACGGCGTATTGCAGCACAACTTCAAGTTGAACAACAATGCAGTAAACATCCGTCTGCTCTACTCCAAATATCAGCCACAAAACGGACTGATGGTGGTGGCTTACTACCAAAAACTATTCCGTGAGGCGATAGAATACCGCAACCAACTCGTTGCCGCCTCCTTCGAGATAGCCAGAGAGGGATTCGAGCATGCCCTCGATGAATTCACTCCCGATGTATTAAATGTAGCAGGGGCGCAGGATTTCTTCTACAACAAGTATCTGAAACCTCAACTCGCCGCCATCACCGACCCTTTGCACACCCTATCTCCCTTGGAAGAAGCCTACTTCTGCCGCATGATGACCTTTGTGCTCCGAGAGCAGATGATATCCAAGATAGGAGCACAAGAAGGCACCAACACATCGAGCAGCGACCTCTGGACTATGCCGCTTGCCGAGAAGAAGGATGCCGGCAACATCTATACCGACCTCCATATTATCAAGAAAGAGATGAGTGGCGAGGGCGCAGGTTATGATACCATCACCCTGAGCGTACCCGACCAAGGCAAGGATTTCCTGCCCAACTTCCGCATCGGCGACATGGTGTATCTCTATACCTATAAATTGAAAGAAGAACCCGACGTAAGAAAGGCTATATTATATAAAGGTGTATTGCAAGAGATACATTCGCATGAGATTGTGGTACACCTGAACGACGGTCAGCAGAATGCCGACATCTTCGAGATGAACCTGCCATACGCCATCGAGCACGGAACTACAGATGCAAGTACAGGCGGTAGCATACGCAATCTGCACCAGTTTATCTGCGCCCCAAAGGAGAAGAGAGATCTGCTATTAGGTCAGCGCCCACCACGCCGTGACACCTCGCTCACGCTCACCAAGCATTATGACGATGTGCTCGACGACATCATCCTGCGTGCCAAGCAAGCCCAGGATTACTTCCTGCTCGTGGGACCCCCAGGAACAGGCAAGACCAGTCGTGCCCTGAAGTTTATGGTGGAAGAGGCATTGAATGATAGAACCAACTCCTCCATCCTCTTGATGAGTTATACCAACAGAGCCGTGGATGAGATCTGCGAGATGTTGGTGGACAGTGGCATTCCTTTCCTCCGCTTGGGCAGCGAGTACTCTTGCGATGAGCGATTCCGCCCTTATCTGATAGAGAAAACCATCAAGAACTGCCCGAAGCTCGAAGCCATCAAGCAATATATCATAGGTACACGTGTTATCGTAGGCACCACTTCGATGATGACCTCCAAGCCATTCATCTTCAATCTGAAGCACTTCAAACTCGCCATCATCGACGAGTCGAGCCAGATATTGGAACCCAATCTTGTAGGTTTGCTATCAGCTGTGGATAAGTTTATCCTCATCGGTGATTACAAGCAGCTACCCGCCGTGGTGCAACAGAGCGAGAAGGATTCTGCCATCCCTACCATCAACGACCGTCAGCCAGGAGCCGTCATCGACATGAGCATCTTGCAAGACATCTGCCTCACCAACTGTCGCAACTCCCTCTTCGAGCGTCTCATCCATTGGGAGGACCATGAGGAGAGAACCGACTTTATCGGCATCTTGCGCCGCCAAGGCAGAATGCATCCCGACATAGCCGAGTTCCCCAACAAGATGTTCTACCAAAGGGAGCAACTGGAGCCCGTGCCTTGTCCACACCAGCTGGAGACGGAGCTGTCATATACCCTCCCCTCAGAAGATGCCCTCGACGATATGCTCAAGGAGCACCGCATGCTCTTCCTGCCATCGGCATTCTGCAAGGAGCCGAATGTATCAGACAAGATCAATGCCAACGAGGCAGACATCGTGGTAGATATGCTGCGCCGCATCCATCGTTTCTATGGCGACCGCTTCGACTGTCAGAAGACGGTGGGCGTCATCGTGCCTTATCGCAACCAGATAGCCATGGTGCGCAAAGGCATTGAGAAGCTCGGCATTCCCGAACTGGAGAAGATAAGCATCGACACTGTGGAGCGATACCAAGGCAGCCAGCGAGATGTCATCATCTACAGCTTTACCATTCAGAACATCTGGCAGCTCGATTTCCTTGCCGGCAACAGTTTTGTGGAAGATGGAACCATCATCGACCGCAAGCTGAATGTGGCAATCACGAGAGCCCGCAAGCAGATGATTATGACTGGCAATCCAGAGATACTTTGCAATAATCAGATATTTAACGAATTGATGCAGTATGTGAAGGGAAAAGGAGGATATTTCAACAAAAACAACTCATTTTGAGAAATTTAATCGAAAAAGTTTGGCAATACCAAAATAAAGTCCTACCTTTGCAACCGAAAAGAAATAAATAAGAAGAAAATAGAGAAATCATATAGATATGGGATTCCGGTGCTAAGCTGGCACTGGAATTCTTTATTTTTTATGCCTCTAGCAAACATATTATTAATAACATTAAACAAAACAACAAAAAGGATTATGGCTTACATGTCACAAGAAGGCTACGACAAACTCGTAGCTGAGCTGAAACAGCTCGTTACTGTAGAGCGCCCTAAGGCATCTGCCGCAATTGCTGAAGCCCGAGACAAGGGTGATTTGAGTGAGAACTCTGAGTATGATGCCGCCAAGGAGGCTCAGGCTCATCTAGAAGATAAGATCAACCGCATCAAGCTCACCATTGCCGAGGCTAAAATCATCGACACCAAGCAGCTCAGCACCGACTGCGTACAGATTATGTCAAAGGTGGAGATGACCAATATGGCCAACAAGGCTAAGATGACCTATACCATCGTGAGCGAGAGCGAGGCTAACCTCAAGGAGGGCAAGATTTCTATCAAGACCCCTATCGCACAGGGCTTGCTCAACAAGAAGGTAGGCGAAGTGGCTGAGATCAAGATACCTCGTGGTATCATCAAGCTCCGCATCGACAAGATTTCATTCGAATAAGACAAAAGAAGGAACCATCATACAGACTCCATAAGAGCCTGTATGACAGTTCCTTTTTTGCTATAATCCAAAACGACATATAAACACATTAAATATCATACAACTATGGCAAGCATTTTTTCAAAGATTGCAGCAGGAGAGATTCCTAGCTACAAGTGCGCTGAGAGTGACAAGTTTTATGCATTCCTCGACATCAGTCCTATCGGCAAGGGTCACACCTTGGTAATCCCTCGCAAAGAGGTAGACTACATCTTCGATATGGAGGACGAGGACTTGGCTGAGTTTGAGGTATTCGCTAAGAAGGTGGCTAAGGCCATCAAGGCAGCCTTCCCTTGCAAGAAGGTGGCTCAGGTAGTATTGGGCTTGGAGGTTCCTCACGCTCACATCCACCTCATCCCTATGAACAGCGAGGCTGATGTCAACTTCCGCAAGGATCACCTCAAGCTTTCAGAGGAAGAGTTTAAGGAGATTTCAGATAAGATTTATGCTGAGTTCAAGAAGCTCTAATCATAAACCTTATTATATATATAAAATAAGGTGGGGAGTTAAATAAACTCCTCACCTTTCTTAATTTGCACCTCATTTACATACTTTCTTACCAAGGCAGAAGAATCTTGCTTCTTGCAAATGAGCAAGACATTGTCCTTCTCTGCCACGATGAAGCCATCCAAGCCATTGAGCACGGCTAGCTTGCCCTTAGGCAATTTCACCACATTGTTGTGACAATTCTCCATCATCACATCGCTGTCAATAATCACATTATCGTCCTCGCTCTTCTGCATCGCCTCATAGATACTATGCCATGTGCCCAAATCAGCCCAACCAAAGTCACACTTCATCATGCAAACATTGCCTGGCTTATCCAAGATGCCGAAATCCACGGAGATGTTAGGGTAAGAAGAGAAGCTCTCCTTCATATAGGCATTCTCCGTCTCGATGCTGAACTCTGGATATTGCTGGTCGTAATTGCGAAGCACTGGAGGCAGCAAATTGGAGAAGCACTCACGCAGATAGCTCACATTGCTCAGGAAGAGACCCGTGTTCCAATAGAACTCACCGCTCTCCACGAATATTTTGGCAAAGTCACGCTCAGGTTTTTCGGTAAACGACTGCACCGTATACAATCCATCACCCACATTATCGCCCAACTGTATATAACCATAACCAGGTTCTGGACGTGTAGGCTTGACTCCCATCGTCAAGAAACGATTATTCTGCTCCACAAAAGCCAAGCCCTCCAATACATTATTACGGAAAGCCTCCTCATTAAAGATTGCCTGATCGGAAGGAGTAGCTATAATGCAAGCATTGGGATTGAGCATAGAGATGCGGTGATTAGCCCAAGCCATGCTAGGTGCTGTGTTGCGATGTATTGGCTCAGCCATGATGCGCTCGGCAGGAACCTCTGGCAATTGTTCCTTGACCAAATCCACATATTCCTCGTTGGTATTGACGAAAATATGATCAGCTGGGAGTATTTTCGCCATTCTATCATAAGTTTGCTGCAACTGCGTACGCCCTACTCCAAAGAAGTCGATAAACTGCTTTGGATGGTTGCTTCGACTGCAAGGCCAAAGTCTGCGACCTTTACCTCCTGCTAGTATCACGCAATAGTAATTATTCTTGTTGCTCGTCATATTTTGAAAAGTTCGTTTTACTGTTTGTTTATAATTTCAGTGTAAAGTTAGGAAATATCTGCGAAAGAGCCAAAGTTTTTTCTCTATTTTAAGATAGAAAGGGATAAATACAACAAAAATTTAGCCTTTCAGCACATAAAATGCAAGTTTTTTGAAAAAAAAATGGCAAAAAGTTTGTCAGTTCAAAAATTATTAGTACCTTTGCACTCGCAATCGCCCAGATGGCGGAATCGGTAGACGCGCTGGTCTCAAACACCAGTGGAGCAATCCATCCCGGTTCGATCCCGGGTCTGGGTACAAGGAGCTGCAAATCGAAAGATTTGTGGCTCTTTTTTTGTTTATGACATACCCCCATCAACAAGCTTATTATACACAATAACGGCAGCCCCCCTGATAGAGGGCTACCGTTATGCTACTATTATATATATAATAATGTGATTATCTCAACTTCATGCTCTCCCATCCCTGCATACCTACAGAAGGGATAACAGTTGGAGTCTGGCTCTTATGGTTGATAACAACCGACTGCTTACGCACTTCCTGATTGACATAGTTGCCTAACTCGCCCAAAGTTACATCACCCTTTGTCTCCTGCAACTTCTTCAAGAGATAATAGGTAAAGAGTCCATGTCCCTTTTCCTTGTATGGATAGGCTGTCTCATCGCCAGTAGCTGCGCTAAACACGATAGTATTACCTTGAGGAACATCAGCCTTGGCCTTTAATGCCACGCCACGTGCAGAAGCTAGCATACCCTCACCACGCTGTGCTCCACTAAAACAGGCATCCATAAAGACGATAACCTGATGGGCATTCAACTGATTGAGTGTATCATAAAGTCGCTTGGTACTCAAGCATACCTCCGTATGCTGACCATCAGCATCAATAGGCAAAAGATATGCATTTTTCTCAGCCTCGTTAGGCACGCCATGACCAGCATAATAGAAGATGACATTCAAGTCGCCATTATATGCCGACCCGATACTCTTGATATCATCTAACGCTGAGAGCATAGTACCATAGGTGGCATCTGTATAGCTACGTATGTTAGATACAGGAATGCCCAAAGTCTTCTCGCAATATGTAGCAAAGGTCTTGGCATCATTCAGGGCGTAATTGACCTTAGTGACACGCTGATAGTTCTCATTTCCTATGATGACTGCAAAGGTCTGAGTATTGGTTGCTGCCACCTCTGGCACATCAATGTCAAGGGAATTATCCACCACAACAGCAGCTTCCTTTGCGCCCCCAAGATTTACATCCAAAGGAGGAAGATTAGCCAAGAACTCATCAGAATTATCATTGGTATAGCTAGTAGCCGTCTGATAAGTCTTATCGCCAAGGCGGAAAGTACAAGACAGAATAGCCACCTGGTCATCCTTCACACCATACTCTGGCAAAACAACTACGCTGTTCCAATAGTTTTTAAACTCTTCTGCCTCTTCTGGCGCCACTTTGGCATAGACTGTCCCCATGCCTTCTATTTTAACAGGATAAGTACCATAATCCGTGTCATAAGCACCCAACGTGCCTGTTACCTGGCTACGAGTTAACGAAGCAATATAGTTTTTTCTTACCTCATCAATCACCTCCTTGAGTTTCTTACTACGATTCTCTACAGTAACTCGACTTCTCCACTGCTCCGGTGTCTCGTATTCCTTCTTTTTCTGCCAATCAGCCATACGACTGTTCACTTGGTCATGCGCCACATAACTAAAAGACTTGACAATGCGACGCAAATTGTTCTTGGCAAAAGGACTTGACACATAAGGATACTCTGCATATTCCTTGGTAAGAGAGAGAATGTCCTTGACGGCAAACTGAGGGCAGGATGCAGAAGCGTTGCCTTTAATCTCGACAAGAGAAGATCCCTTGAAACCATAGCTATAGTCGGTAGAAGAACTCAAGAAGTTTTCCTTGGATGGATACAAGCGCTCAGGTTCTGCATCAGGCAAGGTGAGACTCTTCAGTTTATCACAATACTGAAAGCAATTAGATCCTAATTTCTTGACAGAATTAGGAACAACCACCGTCTCCAAACTACTGCAATGATAGAAAGCGCCAGCGCCGATAGAGGTAACCGAATTTGGAACGGTTACGCTCTGCAAACCACTAGCCTCGAAAGCCAATTCACCAATAGAAGTGACAGAGCTAGGAATCACAACATTTTGCAATGCAGAACAGCCACTGAAAACGCTATAACCAATAGTCTTGAGGGAAGTGGAAAGTTTCACATCTGCCAAAGACTTACAGTTATAGAAAGCCATATCCCCAATCTCTGTAACAGAGCTAGGAATCTCTATCTTGGTGAGAGGAGCTTCCTTAAATGCAGACTCACCAATCTTCTCCAGGGTCTCAGGCAACGTAACTGTACTTACGCCCACTCCTACAGAATTAGCAGCGAAGGCTTGTGGAGCGATCTCAACCACCTTGTATATCTTGCGCTTAATCTTAACATGACCAGAAACGATAACATCGCCATACGCAGCACAGTTAGCAACCTTGGCTGTAGAATCAGTCAAGGTCTCATAGTTCACGCCATTCAAATTCAATTTCAGCCCCTGAGCTTGAACGCCGACAGACGCTGCTACCATCAATAGAGTAATTAGAAAAGACTTTTTCATTTGACTTCTGTATTAATCATTCTTTAATTTTTGCACAAAAATACAAAAACTTTTCCAATTGAAGAAACATATTCATAAAAAAAATCACTTTTAAGTCTACATTTCATATTAAAGAGACAAAAATAAGTATAAACGAAAACGTTTTCAATGATTTCCAGATAATTAAGCACTAAATATTTGGTAGTTTAGGATATTCTCCGTATATTTGCCAAAAATAAGAAAATAAACTGATTAATAACAAACAAGACTACTTATTTCATGAAGAAATTATTCACATTCGTCTGCGCTTGCTTATTGGCATTCAATTCCCAAGCGGCAGACATCGACAAGTATGATGCCCTCTACAAAAGCTTGCCTTTCAAGATGGAGAAAGTAACTCGTCCACAATTCCCTGACAACAAAGTCAATCTCCAAGACTTTGGCGCTGTGGGAGATGGTTCTACACTCTGCACTGAAGCTTTCAAGAATGCAATAGATGCACTCTGCCAGAAAGGTGGAGGTACGCTGATTGTTCCACAAGGCGTATGGTTTACAGGACCTATCACCCTCAAGAGCAACATCAACTTACATATTGAGAAAGGTGGCATCATCCTTTTCTCTGCCGACATCAATCTCTATCCACTAGTAGAGACTTCATTTGAAGGCCTTGACACCCGCCGCTGCCAATCACCTATCTCCGGTAGAAACTTGGAGAATGTTGCCATCACTGGTCAGGGAGCCATCGACGGCAATGGCGAATACTGGCGTCCATTAAAGAAAGCCAAGGTTACAGAAGCTCAGTGGAAACAAATCACTTCTAGAGGAGGGGCTTTCAAAAATCCTAACTATTGGTTTCCTTCAGAGGCTGCACTCAAGGCCGACGAGAAAGGCGCTGGCATGAATGTGCCTCTCGGCATCACAACAGAAGCTGGATGGAATGAAGTAAAGGACTATCTGCGCCCAGTGATGATTAGCTTGATCAGTTGCAAGAATGTGTGGCTTAATGGCGTTATTTTCCAAAATTCACCAGCTTGGAACATTCACCCACTGATGTGTGAGAACGTATTGATTGAGGACGTATTAGTCCGTAACCCATCATTTGCACAAAATGGCGATGGTCTGGATTTAGAATCATGCAAAAATTCGCTAATCGTCAATTCTACATTCGATGTAGGCGACGATGGCATCTGTATCAAGAGCGGCAAGGATGCCGATGGCAGAAAACGTGGTGTACCTTGCGAAAATGTCATCGTTGATGGTTGTACTGTATTCAAAGGCCATGGCGGTTTCGTTGTAGGTAGCGAGATGAGTGGTGGCGTAAAGAACGTTATGGTTACCAATTGCCAGTTCTTGGGAACAGACGTAGGTCTTCGCTTCAAGAGTGCCCGTGGCCGTGGAGGCGTAGTTGAAAATATCTACATTAAGGATATGTCTATGTTTGACATCCAGACAGACGTGGTTACCTTCGATCTCTACTACGGAGGCAAATCTGCTGTAGAAGTATTGAATGATGGCGACCAAAAGAAACAGCAACAGGTGGATATGAAGAAGGTAGATGAGACCACTCCTGTATTCCGCAATATAGACATCAACCATGTCATTTGCCGTGGTGCTCGCCGTGCGGCCTATTTCAATGGCTTGCCAGAAATGCCTGTCCGGAACATCAGCATCAAGGATATGGAGGTAAATAATGCTGAACAAGGCATTGTCATCAACCGAACAGAAGGGGTAACACTGGAGAATATCAAAGTTACAGCCAAGACTCATACCTTTGAGGCAAAGAACTCAAAGAATGTAACTGTGAATGGAAAGACTTACAAGAAAATAGATGACAAGGGCATTACACTGGACTTCTAATCTTCACACACCAAGAAAATAACAAAGGCTATCTTCCTCAAACAGAAGATAGCCTTTATTTATAGTATTATTTATCTGTTTCCTCAAAAGGAATACTAAGTTCTCCTGTACCCAAGAGATTATAGCTCATACGATGATAAGGAGTAACGCCAAATTCCTTGATGGCAGCACGATGTTTCTTAGTAGGATATCCTTTGTTCCCTTTCCAATCGTACTGGGGATATTCCTCGGCAAGGGCATCCATATAGTCGTCACGATAGGTCTTGGCAAGGATACTTGCCGCCGCTATCGCCATATACTTGCCATCACCTTTTACGATAGTAGTATAAGGTAAGTCATGATATGGAGTGAAACGATTGCCATCCACAATAATTGCTTCTGGTCGTACCTGAAGCTGATCCAAGGCACGATGCATGGCGAGGAAACTGGCATTCAAAATATTGATTTTGTCGATTTCTTCTGGAGTAACCACACCTACAGCCCAAGCTACGGCGTCTCGCTCTATTTGCTCTCGCAATGCCTTGCGCTTCTTATCGGTCAACTTCTTGCTATCATTCAAGTCTGGGTTCTGATAATTGGGCGGCAAAATGACGGCGGCAGCATATACACTGCCTGCCAAGCATCCTCTGCCGGCCTCATCACAACCTGCCTCTATCATATCCTTATAATAATGACTTTCTAGCATATATCAACCTCTAGAACATTTGTGCTACTCGCTTGACTCCTGCCACCAGGGCATCTACCTCTTCCTTGGTATTGTAGAGGGCGAAGCTGGCACGTACCGTACCCAGAATACCATAACGATCCATCAACGGTTGGGCGCAATGGTGACCCGTGCGAACAGCAATGCCAAGGCGATCGAGCAATGTGCCCATATCCATGTGATGAATGTCGCCTACCAAGAAGCTCACCACAGCATCCTTGCCTTCCTGTTGACCAAAAAGTCTGATTCCATCAATGGTTCGCATCTGTTCCATGCAATATCGAGTCAGCTCTTGCTCATGCTGAGCTATATTGTCCATGCCCAATGCCGATACATAGTCAATGGCCTTTGCCAATCCATGAGTAGCCACATAGTCAGGAGTACCAGCCTCAAATTTGAATGGCAACTTCTCAAAGGTGGTCTTCTCGAAGCTTACGCTCTCTATCATCTCACCGCCTCCTTGGTATGGAGGCATCTTATCAAGCCACTCTTCCTTGCCATACAATACGCCAATACCTGTAGGACCATATATCTTATGTCCGCTGAAAGCGAAGAAGTCGCAGTCCAAGTCTTGCACATCCACCTTGAAGTGAGGGGTGCTCTGAGCACCATCCACCATCACAGGCACACTATGGGCATGAGCTATCTGAATCATCTTTTTTACAGGATTCACCGTACCTAACACGTTGCTCACCTGTGTAATGCTTACTATTTTGGTACGTTCGGTGAACAAATTGGCGAATTCATCGAGATTAATCTCTCCTTTTTCATCGATAGGTATCACACGAATAGCAATGCCCTTCTTGGCTGCCTGCAACTGCCAAGGCACGATATTGGAATGATGCTCCATATTAGAGATGATGACCTCGTCGCCCTCCTGCATAAACTCGTCACAGAACGATGAAACCACGAGATTCAGGCTCTCTGTCGTACCACGAGTAAAGATGACTTCCTCCACCTTAGGTGCATTGATAAACTTGCGCACGGTTTCACGAGCCGCCTCATGCAGATCGGTAGCCTGCTGAGAGAGGTAATGCACACCACGATGCACATTGGCATTGACATTGAGATACTCATCACGCATGGCATCGAGCACGCAAATAGGCTTCTGCGTGGTTGCCGCATTGTCGAGATATACCAATGGCTTATCATACACTTTTCTCGATAAAATCGGGAAATCTTCTCTTACCTTATTAATATTATACATGTGTTAGTCCTCCACTTTTATTTACAGAGTTTGCAACCTTCACACTTATTCAACTCACCACGGAATCGCTTCTCTACCAAGTGATGCAGGCGATCGCGCAATGGTTCCAACTCCATCTTGTCGATGACCTCATTGATAAAGGCAAACTGCAAAAGCAACTTAGCCTCCTCACGGCTCACACCACGCTGCTGCATATAGAACAAGGCGGCATCATTGAGCTGCCCCACCGTGCTACCATGCGCACACTTCACATCATCGGCATAAATCTCCAGCATAGGCTGAGTAAACATACGAGCGGTCTTGGTGGCGCAAAGATTCTGGTTGGTCTCTTGAGAAACGGTCTTCTGAGCACCATGACGAACCAACACTCTGCCTGCAAAAGCACCTCTTGCCTCATCATCGAGCACATACTTATAAAGCTCATTGCTCGTACAGTGACCCACCTGATGGTCGATAAGCGTATTGTTGTCTACCACCTGATTCTTATCGGCGATGACGCAACCATTGCAGAAGCACTCAGCTCCCTCGCCCTTGAATACTAAGTCGAGACGATTGCGAGTGATACCATTATGGAGCGTTATCACATTATGGTTGACACGGCTGTTAGCCTGCTGCTCAATATACACATTGCTGACACGGCGATTCTTGATATGAGTCTCCTCCAAGCAATAGAGATCGAGACTAGCATTCTCGCCCACATACGCCTCGATAACTTGGGTAGCGAGGAAGTTCTTATCATCAGCTGCATGATCACAGAAAAGGAACTTTGCCTCAGCACCTTGCTCCAAGATGATGAGCACACGGCGATTTACCATCAAGTCTACGTCCGAACGAAGGATATTGATGACCTGAATGGCACGTTCCACCTTTACATTCTTAGGAACGTAGACGAGCAGACCATCCTGCGAAAGCATCGTGTTGAGCGCAGTGATACCATCTTCATCGGTTTTAGCGATTTTACCATAGTAATTCTCGATGAATTCAGGCTTTTCTGCTGCAATCTTGCTCAGGGAATCCACGATTACGCCCTCTGGCAACTCCACCTTAGGGAGAGCCTTCTGATAAAAACTATCGTTGACCACAAAATAAAGCGAAGTGCTCAGATTAGGCACATCACAACGGAAAGCCTCGTATGGATCTACAGGAATCTCCAGACGCTTTAGGTTCAAGCCATAGTCTGGTTCGAAGATGGCATCCATATCCGTATATTTGTATCTCTCCACCTTGCGAGATGGGAAGCCCAATCGACGGAAGTCCTCGAACGCCGCATCACGTACGGCATTCAGAACCTCAGCACTGTTCTTCTTGATCATTCTCGAAGAGGTCTGATACAATTCTAAATATTGTTTCTCTGCATTCATAGCATTCCTCCTTATTCCTTGCCATCCACTTCAGCCTTGATCCAGTCGTAGCCACGAGCCTCAATCTCCTTGGCAAGTTCAGGACCGGCAGTCTTCACGATTCTACCCTTATAGAGTACGTGAACCACACTTGGCTTAATCATATCGAGCAGACGCTCATAGTGAGTAATGACGATGGCAGAAGTCTTGTCGGTATGCATCTTGTTCACACCGTCAGCCACAATACGCATCGCATCCACGTCGAGACCAGAGTCGGTTTCATCGAGGATAGAGAGCTTTGGCTCCAACATTGCCATCTGGAAAATCTCGTTGCGCTTCTTCTCACCACCAGAGAAGCCTTCGTTTACAGAACGGCGAGCCAACTTGCTGTCCAGTTCCACCAACTCACGCTTCTCGCGCATCAGCTTCATGAATTCGCTTGTATTCAATGGTTCCAAACCCTGATACTCACGCTTGGCATTGATAGCCGCACGCATGAAGTTGGTCATGGATACACCAGGAATCTCTACCGGATACTGGAAAGAGAGGAACAATCCCTCACGGGCACGATCCTCTGGCTTCATATCCAGGAGGTTCTTGCCGTTGAAGATAGCCTCACCCTCGGTTACGGTATAGAGAGGGTTACCTGTGAGCACAGCGCTCAAGGTTGACTTACCGGAACCGTTAGGTCCCATGATAGCATGTATCTCACCATCGTTGATAGTCAGGTTGATACCTTTCAATATTTCTTTGCCTGCAATAGTTGCATGCAGATTCTTTACCTCTAACATAATTGTTATAAAATTGTGTCAATTAATAAATCACATACTGATTCTAACAATGTAGGTGGCTTGGTCCACCCCCATTGCTCAAACAAAGGAGGAGGGTCTAACACCACGAAGCTACATTCACCAGAGAGTATAATATCATGTGAGAAAGCTGAAACTCTGTTATTTTGCAGCATGATAGAAGCCGTTGAAGATGGAGCAGAAGCATCCAACTTAAAATAGCCATAAAAATGCCCATCGACAGTATATATCGGCCTATACTCAGAAGCAAAAACACTTACAATCGAATCTTGTTGAGCAGTCAAATTTACAGGTCTTATCTTGGAAAGGATCTGACCAAAAGCATTCAAATGCACTGCCAACAGCAATAACAAGATACACTTTTTCATCACAAGCCTCACTTTCTATTCATTTTTATCCTACGGTTCCCTCGAGTGAAACACTCAGGAGTTTCTGTGCCTCAACGGCAAACTCCATAGGCAACTTGTTGAGCACATCCTTGGCATAACCGTTTACGATCAAGCCGACAGCCTCCTCAGTTGGAATACCTCGCTGATTGCAATAGAAGAGCTGGTCTTCCGAAATCTTCGAGGTGGTTGCCTCATGCTCGAACACGGCTGTGTCGTTATGGGCATCCATATATGGGAAGGTATGCGCTCCACAATCGCTGCCCAGCAACAAGGAGTCGCAGGAACTGTAGTTGCGGGCATTATCGGCATTGGATGTAGCACGAACCAGACCACGATAGGAGTTCTGGCTATGACCAGCCGAAATACCCTTCGAGATGATGGTACTCTTGGTGTTCTTACCCATGTGAATCATCTTGGTACCGGTATCTGCCTCCTGATAGTTGTTGGTAACCGCCACGCTGTAGAACTCTGCCACAGAGTTGTCGCCACGCAAGATGCAAGAAGGATACTTCCAAGTTATAGCTGATCCCGTCTCCACCTGAGTCCAGCTCAACTTGGAGTTGACACCACGCAAATCGCCTCGCTTGGTTACGAGGTTTAAGACACCACCCTTGCCATTCTCATCACCAGGATACCAGTTCTGAACGGTAGAGTACTTTACTTCTGCATTATCCTTGACGATAATCTCCACGATGGCGGCATGCAACTGGTTCTCATCACGCATTGGAGCTGTACAACCCTCCAAGTAAGAAACATAAGCATCATCATCGGCGATAATCAATGTACGCTCAAACTGACCCGTGTTGCGGGCATTGATGCGGAAGTAACTGCTCAACTCCATAGGACAACGCACACCCTTAGGGATGTAAACAAACGAACCATCGCTGAATACGGCACTATTGAGTGCAGCATAGAAGTTATCACGATAAGGAACCACGGTTCCCAAATATTCCTTCACCAAGTCTGGATGCTCCTTGATAGCCTCACCTATACTACAGAAGATGACCCCCCTCTCACGGAGTTTCTCCTTGAAGGTAGTCTTCACCGAAACGGAGTCCATGATAGCATCCACGGCTGTGCCGCTCAGTGCCAATCGCTCCTCCAAAGGAATGCCCAGCTTATCGAATGTCTTCTCCAGCTCTGGGTCTATCTCCTTGTTGGCTGGTTTCTTAGCCAACGGATCGGCATAATATGAAATCTCCTGGTAGTCAACTGGTGGCACATGCACGTGTCCCCACTTAGGTTCCTGGAGCGTCTTCCAATAGTTAAAGGCTTTCAGACGAAACTCGAGCATCCATTCTGGCTCTCCTTTCTTCTGCGAGATCAGGCGCACAACATCCTCGTTGAGTCCTTTTTCTATGATTTCAGTATGCACATCAGTGGTGAAGCCGAACTCATACTTCTGCTCTGCTACCTGCTTGACAAACTGATTCTTTTCGTTCTCTATTTCTGCCATTTTAATCTTTAAACCTTAAGCATCTCCATCCAGAAGAAAAAGATTTCTTCTAAATAAGAGACCTATAATATAAAACCCCAAATAGGGATAAGCCTTTTCATGGCTCATCCCTACCTTTTTATATATAATATATAGATATTACAACTTCTGTTCTACCTCGATCTCTGTGAAGGTCTCGATAACGTCGCCTTCCTGGATATCGTTGTAGTTGACGAGGCTCAAACCGCACTCCATACCGGTAACCACCTCCTTGACATCGTCCTTGTAACGCTTCAAGGCGCCAATCTCGGCTGTACGGATCACGATACCGTCACGAATGACGCGAGCCTTATCCTTGGCATGTACCTTACCCTCGGTAACGAGACCACCGGCAATGGTACCCACCTTGCTAATCTTGAAGGTCTGCTTCACCTCTACCTGACCAGTGACGATTTCCTTCTTCACCTTGTCGAGCATACCTACCATCGCACTCTTGATATCGTCGATGGCATCGTAGATGATAGAGTATGTATTGATCTCCACACCCTCACGGTCGGCAGCCTTGCGAGCATCGGCAGAAGGACGAACCTGGAAACCTACGATGATGGCATCTGATGCAGAAGCCAGCATGACATCGTTCTCAGAGATCTGACCCACAGCCTTATTGACTACGTTCACCTGAACCTTCTCAGTAGAGAGCTTGATGAATGAGTCGCTCAAAGCCTCAACAGAGCCATCGGTATCACCCTTCACGATAACGTTCAACTCATGGAACTCACCACGAGCGATACGATGAGAGATATCACCCAGAGTCAAGCGCTTCTGAGTACGCAAGCCCTGCTCACGCTGCAACTGCTCACGCTTAGTGGCAATCTCACGAGCCTCCTGCTCTGTCTCAATCACGTGGAACTGGTCGCCCGCTGTAGGAGCACCATTCAAACCGAGGATGATAGCTGGCTCTGCAGGAGCAGCCGACTTGATGTTGGCATTACGCTCATTGAACATAGCCTTGACACGGCCCCAAGAAGTACCTGCGAGCACGATATCGCCCACCTTCAAGGTACCATTGGCTACCAATACGGTAGAAACATATCCACGACCCTTATCGAGAGAAGACTCAATGATAGTACCAGTGGCACGACGATTAGGATTAGCCTTCAAGTCGAGCATATCAGCCTCAAGGAGTACCTTGTCGAGCAACTCATGAACACCAATACCCTTCTTGGCACTAATCTCCTGGCACTGATACTTACCACCCCATTCCTCTACGAGGAGGTTCATATTGGCCAAGTCCTCACGAATGCGGTCTGGGTTGGCACCTGGCTTATCTATCTTATTGATGGCGAATACCATTGGCACACCTGCTGCCTGAGCATGAGCGATAGCCTCCTTGGTGGTAGGCATCACTGAGTCATCGGCAGCGATGATGATAATGGCGATATCGGTAGCCTGAGCACCACGGGCACGCATAGCGGTAAATGCCTCGTGACCTGGAGTATCCAGGAATGTAACCTTTCTGCCACTCTTCAATGTCACACTATATGCACCGATGTGCTGTGTGATACCACCAGCCTCACCAGCAATGACGTTGGTATTGCGAATCCAGTCGAGCAAAGAAGTCTTACCATGGTCTACGTGACCCATCACGGTTACGATTGGAGCACGTGGCACCAAGTCGTTCTCGTCATCCTCTTCCTCGCTCACTGCCTCCTGAACCTCAGCACTTACGTACTCAGTCTTGAAGCCGAACTCCTCAGCCACCATATTGATGGTCTCTGCATCGAGGCGCTGATTGATAGACACCATGATACCTACACCCATCAAGGTAGAGATGACCTGAGTTACGCTGATATCCATCATCGTAGCCAACTCGCTTACGGTTACGAACTCTGTCAGCTTCAGTGTCTTGCTTTCCTTCTGCTCCTGGCGAGCCTGGTCTTGCAACTTCTCCTGAACAGCCTCACGCTTCTCCTTACGATACTTAGCACCCTTCTTGTTCTGGTTCTTGTTGGTCAAACGAGCCAACGTCTCCTTTACCTGGCGTGCTACTGCCTCGTCGTCAACCTCTATCTGGCGCTGACCGCCACGGTTGTTGCCGTTCTTGCCGTTGTTATTATTGTTGTTATTATTTCTGTTCTTGTTTCTATTCTTCTTGTTGCCACCGTTGTTACCATTACCACCGTTGCCATTATTCTGCTTAGCCTCGGCGTTGATATCAACGCGCTCCTTATTGATGCGTACACGCTTCTTGCGTTCACTGTGCTGCTGAGCCAACTTCTCCTCACGCTCCTTGCGGCGCTCTTCCTTAGATTTTTTCTTTGGTCGAGTGCTTTGGTTGAGTGATGACAAATCAATTTTACCCAACACCTTAGGTTCATTAGAGTTGAATTTCTTCTCGCTCTTCAATGTGAACACACTAGATGGCTGCGAAGAAGCAGCCTGTGGCTGTGCCTGCTGATTACCCTGATGTGGCTTCTGTGCTTGCTGGCTACCCTTAGCCTGAGCAGTCTGATGCTGCTTCTTAGTTTGGTTTTCCTGTTTCATTTCCTGCTTGTTCTGAGAGCCTTGAGGTCTCTGTTCATGATGAGATTCAGCCTTTGGGGCTACCTTGTTAGGCGCTTGACTGACGGCAGCAGCCTCGCGCTTAGGAGCCTCCGGCTTATTGGCAGCAGACTGTGCAGTAGGTTTCTTGCCCAAGTTATCCAAGTCAATCTTGCCCAACGGCTTGTACTGCTGCTGGCCACTTGACTCCAATAAGCTTTCGGCACGACTATCCTGCTGCTCTGGCGCACGCTTTTTATCCTTTGTTTTCTTGGTGATGAGTTTTTCAGCTTGATCACGAACAGCCTTGTCCTGGCTAAAGGCGTCGGTCAACGCCTTATATTGTTGGTCGCTCAGCTTGAAGCTCGGCTCAGCCTTCACCTCTCCCAATTGTTTTCTTTTTTCCAGGAATTCAACTGCCGTCTGAAGTCCTATATTCAATTCACGTAGTGCTTTATTTAATCTGATGCTCATATATTACTTTTTATCTCCTATATATTTTTTTGTTAGATTCCCTGCAAGCACTCGCCAGCTAGGGAATTATTGTTCGAATTCGGCGCGCAACACCTTGATTACGTTGTCCACAGTCTCCTCCTCGAGGTCTGCCTTCTCTATCAACATAGTGCGTGGAGCATTGAGTACTTGCTTAGCAGTGTCAAGGCCAACGCCCTTGATTGCGTCGATAACCCACTGATCAATCTCATCTGAGAACTCATCCAAGTAGATATCCTCGTCTGCCTCATTCTCGTCCACCTCGCGGAATACGTCGATGGTATACTCTGTCAACATAGAAGCCAACTTGATGTTCATACCGCCACGGCCGATAGCCTTGCTTACCTGGTCTGGCTTCAAGAACACCTCTGCCTTCTTGTTCTCTTCATCGATATTGATAGAAGTGATGTTAGCTGGTGCCAAAGCACGCTGGATAAACAACTTGGTATTGCTAGAGTAGTTGATGACGTCGATGTTCTCTCCATGAAGTTCGCGTACGATGCCATGTACACGGCTACCCTTAACGCCGACACAAGCTCCCACTGGATCGATGCGCTCATCAAAGCTCTCTACTGCAATCTTAGCACGCTCTCCTGGAAGACGAGCCACACGGCGAAGAGCGATCAAGCCCTCTGCAATCTCTGGCACCTCAGCCTCGATCAAGCGCTGCATAAAGATAGGAGCGGTACGGCTCAAGATGATTCTTGGGTTGCTATTTGCATTGTCAACTCTGAGGATGACGGCACGTACAGTTTCTCCCTTGCGATATGAGTCGCCAGGCACCTGCTCAGACTTAGGCAGGATGAGCTCATTGTTCTCGTCATCTACGATGAGCACCTCGCGTTTCCAAACCTGATATACCTCACCAGCAATTACAGTTCCCACACGATCCTTGTACTTATTGTAGAGAGAGTCATGCTCCAACTCCAGGATCTTGGAAGCCAAAGTCTGGCGAAGGGTCAAGATGGCACGGCGGCCAAACTTATTGAAGTCTACCTTCTCACTTACATCCTCACCAACCTCGTAGTCAGGTTCTATCTTACGAGCCTCGGTAAGAGTGATTTCCTTATTTTCGTCTTCCACTTCACCATCTGCCACAACCACACGATTACGATAGATCTCGAAATCGCCCTTGTCTGGGTTTACGATGACATCGAAGTTTTCATCACTACCAAAGATCTTTGCGAGCACGTTGCGGAAGCTTTCCTCCAACACGCTCACCAATGTAGTACGATCAATATTCTTGGTTTCCTTAAACTCGCGGAAAGTATCTATCATACTCGCAGTCAGTTCTTGCTCTTTTTTAGCCATAGCTTATTTGAAACTAATTATATATTTTGTATATTTTACTTTATCCATTTGGAACACGTGGTCCACCTCCTGCTTCACAGGACGCTTCTTACCTTCTACCTTGACTTTCTCTTCTACGCCCACGGTGAAGTCGTTGCCATCCACGGCTTTCAAGATGCCCTTCACCTTCTTGCCGTCGGCATCGAGCACCTCTACCTCCTTGCCCACAAAGTTGACATACTGCTGGGGTACCTTGAATGGCTGACCAAGACCGGCCGAGCCTACTTCCAGCTCATAGTCTTCATCATCACGACTCAAGCGCTCCTCGATATATCTACTCAAGGCAACACAATCTTCTATCCATACGCCATCGGCATGGTCTATTTCAACAACGATTCTGTTGTCGGGACTGATTTCAATGTCTACCAGGAAATATTCCTGATCCTGGAGCCATTCATCAACTAATTTTTTTACGACGTTTTTATCAATCATATATACCTTATTAAAATAAAATGAGGAACTCTTTCGAGCCCCTCATTCCACTGAACGTTTGCAAAATTACGAATATTTTCGTTATTCTCCAAAGTTTTTTCTGTTTTTTCTTCACAACGTGCACAATTTTAATCATTTGTGCACGATTTTGTACTTATTTTTTCACCGGAAGCAGTATTTTTGCATATTCTTCGGGAGAATTAAGCAACTTTACTGCCTCCTTCACTTGCTTGTCATAGCGCAAGGAATTCTGGATGGCGCCAGCCTGGTAATAGTAGGCTGCCACGATGTCGTTTTCGAGTAGCTGCTTGATATAATTTTTATTATAATCCAAGTCTTTTGCCACATTATGGCTCAGCTTTTTCTTCAGCGCCTCAAATTCTTGCTTGGCATCATCATAATAGCCCTCAAACTTGGCCAGTTTCTCCAGGTCCTTGAGATACTTCTCCGTCTCTCTGTCATACTTGAAGTCTGCCTTCAGCACGCGAGCCTTGAACTCATCATAGTCGGCATCGGTGAGGGCGAAGTCCTTGGCTGGAGCTATCTGTGGATGCCTGGCGATGTAATCCACCTCGTAATTGAGCATCACCTCATTGCTATCGCGGGCACCCGCCAGATAGAAGGCGATGTTAGGCAGCGAGTCGGGCTGCACCTCCACATCGGGCTTGATACCTCCGCCATCACGTACCTCTCTGCCCCCCGCAGTGTAGAACACCTTGGTCAGCGAGTCGGGCACATGCTCCACGTAGCCACCCTTGTCATGCTTATAGTTTAGCGCTTGCACGCATCTGCCACTAGGGATATAGTATTTGGCAGTGGTCAACTTCATCTGTCCATTGTATGGCAAATCCATCGTGGCCTGTACCAATCCCTTTCCGTACGTGCGCGTACCTAATATTACTGCTCTATCATAGTCTTGTAAGCTTCCGCTCATAATCTCGCTGGCACTAGCTGTATTGTTGCTTACCAGCACCACCATTGGCATCACGGTATCAATTGGCTCCACAGTGGTCTTATACACATTGTTGGATCGCTGCAACTTGCCCTTCATCTCGAGCACCATCTTGCCCTTGGGCAGGAACATATTGATGATGCTTACCGCCTCGCTCACCGAGCCACCGCCATTGTTTCTCAGGTCGAACACCAAGCTTTTGGCTCCCTGCTTTCTCAGATCGATGTAAGCACGGCGCACATCCTTGGCACACTGGTCGGTGAAGCTATTAAAGTTGATGTAGCCTATTTGGTTATCCAGCATACCATAATAAGGGATAAAAGGCATCTGGATGGTACGACGGGTTATCTTCGTCTTGATGATTTTGCCTGTGCTAGGACGCTTCACCTTGAGGATAAAGGATGTACCTGGCTCTCCGCGTAAGTGATCGCTCACATATTCTACGCTCTTATCGGTCATCGCCTCATCATCGATGCTCAGGATGATGTCACCCTTCTTGAGTCCCACTTCCGCGGCAGGCATATTCTCATAAGGCTCGCTGATGCATACGCGCTGAATCTGGAAGTTGTATCTCACCACAGCTCCCACGCCAGCATACTTGCCCGTAAGCATCTTTTTCAACTCGTCTACCTTCGACTCTGGATAATAAGTGGTATAAGGGTCCAAGCTAGCCAGCATGGCATTGACGCCATTGCCCACCACCTCATCGGCATCCAGCGTATCTACATACATCAAGTCAAGGTTCTTATAGATGCTATTGAATATATCCATATTCTTAGCCACCTTGAAGTCGTGATCCTTGTCCACCTGCGCAGAGACAGGGGCAGCAAGGAGCAGCACGAGCAGCGAAATCAATATCTTTTTCATTCTACCTCTTTATTTTGTTTATATTTGCCCACAAAAGTACGCATTTATTCTTGAAATCCGCTATTTTTAGCTCTAAAAGTGCATAAAAACCCAGAAAATTACATACTTTTGAAGAAAAAACGAAAAAAAACAGAGAAAAATTTGGTGATACAAAGAAAAGTTTGTACCTTTGCAACCGCAAATAAGGAAACGAACGCTTACTTATAAGCATCTGCTTCAATAGCTCAGTTGGTTAGAGCACCTGACTGTTAATCAGGGGGTCGTTGGTTCAAGCCCATCTTGAAGCGCAAAGAGAGAGTTACGGGAATTACTTGTGACTCTTTTTTATTTCCTTACAAACTGCTTCAATAGCTCAGTTGGTTAGAGCACCTGACTGTTAATCAGGGGGTCGTTG
>ERZ1034730.95-NODE-95-length-39332-cov-12.876034_pt1 | contig 39332 bp, 27 predicted proteins | sample MGYA00520650_ERZ1034730 | MGnify/ENA primary metagenome ERZ1034730 (study PRJEB33766, sample SAMN09781702) | gut metagenome | biome: gut microbiome | host: Homo sapiens | place: Madagascar | study: EMG produced TPA metagenomics assembly of the PRJNA485056 data set... | reverse complement strand
GCTGAAGAATACGGCACAGATTGTACATTCGCGTCATAGGTCTGTGAACAACTTTATCATGAACCTTATTTCAGCATTGGGAGCTTATTGTTTCTTTGACAACAAGCCCAAGGCTTTGCAGGGGTACTGCATCGAAAACACAAAGCAACTCTCGTTGTTCTAAAGACAGAATAATCTCTTTCGATTCTTTATATACAGCCCATGTCAGATGGCATGGGAAGAGAATTCACGTATCTGTCTTCACATGCAACTAATCGCTATTTTATCCCGAATTGGGGTAATTTCTATGTTTTTCATCGTGTATGCTATATGAGATTCTGAATTTTATCGTACCTTTGCCATCGATTAAAGGCGTTCTTTGCATACTGCAAAATACAGAAACGAGCAGAAGTCCGCTCGTTTCCATATCGTTACCTATATAGAATAGGTATTCTTGCAACTTCTTTATATTCAATAGAAGTCCTATTTTGTGCGAGTTGCACATAATTAACTTTCAATCTGAAAGCGGATTTTACTTTTTCAGTGCCCTCCCCGGGCTAAGCGCTTTTGGGCTTTAGCCCGTACTTAAACCACTTGCGAAACTTGAGTACCTTGCATAATTTAAGAAAGCAGTAACAGCTGATTAAAAATATGCTGTGATGAAGGGGGATGAAGGGTAAAAAAGTACCATTCACCCCCTGAAACCCCAATAAACACAGGGGATTCCAAGGGATAGATGAAGGGTGAAGGGTTAATGCGTGTTCTATTTTTTTTAATACGGAAACTACAAAAATGCCTACTTATGGCACAATTGTGCCCTACTTATGGCACTTTTGTGCCCAGCGAATAGCAATTCTACGGCATAGGGAAATAATATGGTAAACTCCGCTTTCGCAGTTGCTAAAGCGCAGTTTGTTATTAGCTGCGCACGTTATATTTATTAATCTTCCTTATGGAGAATCAACAGGAGCATAAAAAACATTCACAGACGAGCAAGGATGCTGCGTCTGTGAATGTCGTAGAGGTTGTTGTCCCCATGATAGGGGGGAAGTCTTGTTTATTTACTTACCTTTTTAGTCTTTCCATCGGCATACTTGACGATGTAGATTTGTCCGCGTTGCATCTCCTTGCTGTTGATGCGACGGCCCAGACAGTCGTAAACTCCCATTACCTGAAGACCTTGTGTAGTAGGAGTAGAGATACCTGTCGATGTAAACTGCAACTCAACACTATTGTATGGACTGCTTTCCCCAAAGCTTCCTGTGGCACTTACTGCATAGGTGTTGGTACCATCCAATGGAGCAGGGTCAACATAGTCGGTCGCTGTGCTGGTGGCAATCTTGATGCCGTTTCTATACACGTTGTAGCCAGTGATATTGTTGGAACCGCTGCCCAAGATTTCGAGGTTGTCAATCTGCCAGTAGTAGCTCAACCCCATGTTGTCTGTATCATAGCAGTGGAATCGGATCTGCATTTCTGCAGACTGATATTCCGAGAGGTCGAGGGTAACCTTGGTGTACTTGCCTGCCACCGATGCGGCTAAATCAGTACAAGCATTGAAAATGGGTGTCCATGACTTTCCGTTGTCCTTGCTTACCTCCACATTATAATACTGTGGGTTTGTGGGTTTTTTCCCTGCTGCTGGAGTACGAGAATAGAAGCTCAGCGTCTTGCCGTAAGTGAAGGTCTTAGATGTGAAATATTCATCTTGGTGAATATCCTCCCATGCGGAATACATTGTAGCAGCATAGCTTCCCTCGTATGGTCGGTAAAAGCCCTTGTTGGGGTCGCCTTTCTGCCATCTCCAACCACGATCGCCCGAAGTGCTGACAATCCAGCCATTGGGATTCTCTGTATTCTCAAAATCATCGTAGAGGAGTGTTTCACCAGCAGAAGCCGCAGTCCAAGACAAATGGATGCCGTCGTCTTGTACACTTCCTGTCAGTTGCGATGGAGCTGTTACGATGTTTGACAACTGGGTGATGGTCAGTGGTGCCTCCGTGCTGGCAGTCTTCACCATGATGGTAGCCGTTCTGTTTCGTGGCTCATTGTTCTCGCTGTTTGTAGTGAAGGTGACCTCTGCATTTCCTGTACCCTCGGTCTGGCTCACAGTGATCCATGCAGGAAGGTTCTCTAAAGTCCAAGCCTCGTCAGAGGAGATGGTTACTGTAGCCGAACTCTGTGCGCCTCCAGCCAAGGTAATCTCTTTCTTGTTTAGCGAAAGGTGGTTGGTAGATTCGTGGAGATAGAACGAGATGGTGCTTCCGCAAGTAGAAATGTTGCTGATGGCAAAAGGTGCCTCCTTGCCATTGCTATAGAAGGGCTTGGCTGTAGCCTCGCCACCAAAAGCAGTTCTTCCACTCTCGGCACTGAAGAAAGCCTTTGTGATATCACCATCCGATGTGATGGTTCCGTTAGGACGGAAGATGTACTGTTCGTCGAGTCGGGTAGTGCCATTATAGTTGACGTTGCCTCCTGTGTAGGCAGGGTTGATTCTGTAAATAAGCAGACCCGAACCAGGAAGACTCTTGTCGAAATCTTCTTGCTTACGATATTCCACTACGAAGTATTCATCGCTTCCTACTGGTTTGATTTTATAAGCAATGTTTTCTTTGCTGCTGCCACCTACGGGATTCAAGGTGTAGGTACCAGCTTTGGAAATCTCTGGTATCTCGTCAATCCATTTACAGTAGCGATACTTGGTGTAGGCTGTCATGTTTTGAGCTACGAGCTGATTGTCTGACATCAAGTCCCATATTCCTACAGGGTTGAGGCTTCCTGAAGCATGATACAGATCGTAGGTGCCCAATGAGTGAGACATCTCATGGCAAAGGACTCCGGTGTTGAGGGCGATGCCTTCGAAGTTTTCATAACCATTAGCCTCGTCGAAAACCATGATGTAGCCCACCAACTTCTTACCTTTTATATAGATAGCCTTTTCATCAGGCAAAGCCAAGTCCTTGCGTTGTGGCCAGAGGATGCCTCGCTTGTTGCTCAGTTCTGATTGTCCGCTGAAGATGATGCACAGGTTATCTATGTAGCCATCGTCGTTCTTGTCGATGTCGGTAGCTTCAGCCACGTCTTTCTCTATATAGTTGGCTATTTCTCTTACCAATGCCTGCATGCGTGCTTCACCCTCGGTGTCTGAGTTGTAGCCAGAGGGACGCAATGTGGCATCATACTTCTGGTAGTATGCTCTTTCGTAACGTGTCTTGTAAGACACAATCTTGGTGTCAGTAGTAACAGGATAGAAGGAACTCTTCCATTCCAACTGGTTGTAGGAAGCCTGTCGGAAATAGTTGTATACCGAGTTGTCGGTAGCATTGCTGCCGTTGAACAGGTTCTGATAGGTGTCTATCGTATGTTCAAAAATACTGGCATCCTCATCGGCAAAGCGTACAAAGCATACGGTGTTGCCTACGGTTCCTGTGTTTTTGTTGAAAGCTCCAACCTGCAAAGCAAAGAGGAGCCAAAGAATGGTTAATGCTAAAGACTTCTTCATAGTCGTACTTGTTGGATTGAAAAAAGTGCCATACCCATGGGACGTTTCGCCCATGCGATGTGGCACTTTATGAAATAAAATTATTAGAGGGCTACCTTGATCGCCTTGCCGTTGATGCTGACGATATACAGACCCTTTGCAGCCTGAACATGAGCATTGGCAGAGTTGGCGTGGAAGTTAGCTACCACAGCACCACCCAAGTTGGCTACTGTTACAGCGTCGCCCTGTGAAAGTCCAGAGATAGAAATCTCATTACCTGCTGTGCTTACCTTCACTCCCTGAGCTGTTACAGCGTTGATGCCTGTAGAACCTTCTACCTTTGTGACGGTAGTCTTGTAGATGTTAGTGCCTGTAAACTTGCTATATAAAGTAGAACTCATGGTTACATATACAGCTTCTTGTGCCGTAAGAAATGTAATTTTACCGTCAGCAACCGTGTAGTCGGTGCCTTCTGTCAGAGCTGTTTTGTCTGACTTGTAAACAGCAAATTGGGTGTTCAAAGTGGCACTTGTCTGTGATGAGAGGTCGAGTACATCTCCTACCTTGTAAGATTCTGCAATGACATAGTTGTTCTGTGGTGCATAGTTGAATGTCTTGGCAACGGTTGGAGCAGGGAGCGTAGCCAATGTGAAGTTATTCTTAAAGATGTTCAAAATCCTCATCTTGGCACTGGGCAGTGTGATTTCTGTCAACTGGTTGCTTATCAAGAACAGAGTTGCATTACCTGCATCTTTAATACCTGTAGCATCAAAGGAGGTGAGCTTATTCTCGTTAAAGCTGAAGGTTGGTTTAGATGCCGTGTTATTACCTATCTTAACCGAGGCTAATTCATTTGTCTGTGCATATACAAGTTTGATGGTTGGATTGGTGGATAAATCCAATTCGCCAGTAAGTTTGTTTTGTCCGATTCTGAGAGTCTGTAATGCCTGATTTTTGGTAATATCTATTGCTGTCAAGAGATTATTGTTAATATCCAAAGTTGTCAATTTGGTACACTTGCTGATATCAATACTTGTCAACTGATTGATGTTGATGTATAGCTTCTCCAACTCAGTGTTCTTGGTCAGGTCAATGGAAGTCAGTTTGTTGGCATTGGCAGTCAAATCTTTCAAGGCTGTAGCCTTGGTTACATCCAAAGACAATACTTGGGCACCATCTACTCTTGATGAACATTCAAAATAAACAATGTTGTCGCCATAGATTTTTACCTTTCCATCACCTGATACGGTACCTGAGACGTCCACTTGATTCCAACCATCGAAAGCAGGAATCACTTCTGATGTGACTTTCTCTCCATTACCCCAGTCTATCTGTACTGTTCCTTCTACCCCCAGTCCGATAGTAAGAGTTCTGGTATTACCATCTACCTCTGCTTGCAATTCAATAGCAGGTTCTGTCTGTGCGAAGGCTGTCATTGTACTGATGACAGCCAACAAAAGTGTAAAGAATTTCTTCATACTTGTTGTGTTTTACGTTGATAAATATAAAAGTTTGCGGTCATTTATTTAATGACCTTCTTGATGCTGTTGCCATGCTTGACAATGTACAAGCCCTGCTTCTGACCCTTCAAGGTGTTGCCTACCTTGACGCCATCAATAGTATATACCTCTTGTGCGGCTGTACCCTGTGTCTGTATGTTGGCAATGCCTGTAGTCTCCTGCTTGGGAGTGGTCACCTTGATGCCGTGGATGTAAACCTCATGGGTGGTTGTATTTTGAAAATAAACGTAAACAGGTTTATCTGACTTGATGGTAATGTTGTCGTTATTAGCTGTTTTAGATTCCAGTCCTTTAACTGTTGTATTGCCTGCCCCTGCAAATTTTTTAAATCCAACTATGTAAACTTGTCGTACGCCATAATCAGTAAGTTTAGTCTCGGGATTATCGGTACTTAAAAGTCGGCATGCAATTTGATTATCGCATGAAACATTCATGCTGAATGTTGAGCAAGAAGGCAGGCAAAGTGCTATGCCACCACCATTGGTTTGACCCGAAGCACTTGCTGCAGGTAAGATGATTGCCCCTTTCTTAAAACCATCAGCACCTAACTCACCGCCTTTTCCGTAGCCAATCGCATCTGGATCTACTGTAGTCGGAGGATATGAAGGAACCTGATCTGCATAAACCATCTGGATGATTTTGCCTTCTGGGTCTACTTTGTAGTCATCTTCATTGCAGACACCGACATACTGGTCAACAATATTCTGGCTGTTGAACCACAACCAGCCATTTTCGTCAACAACTGAAGCAGGGAAAAGATTGTACTCCTGTGCTTGAACTCCAATAGCGCTGAGTAACAGCGCCCATGCTAAGTAAAGTTTTTTCATAAAGATGATGTTTTTTGTTAAGGAATGTTCTTTCGTCAGCATCTTGCTGACGAAAGAACTTTTATCCGTTGTTTATATTGAGTGTTTTATTACAGCTATATATGATAAGTGCTTTTTTATTGTTCTGTCCAGTCTGGATTCTGGGCAATGCCGTGATATTTGATCTCGCTCCAAGGAATGGGCAGATAGTATTGTTTCTTGTCGAAGACTCTCACACGTTTAGGGAAACGGTTTACGTTGCTGATGGTGTACTTGGTGTTTACCACCTCGTTGTTTACCACAGTTACGTCGACACGCATCGCCTTCAGAGGATTGGTCTCGCCGTTCATCTTCTGCTCTGCCACACCCCATCTGAAGAAATCCCAGTAGGTGGTTTCCTCGAAAGCCATTTCCACACGACGCTCGTTCTTGATGTCGTCGAGTGCTGGATTCTCAATGTCCGGCATGTGAACACGCTGACGGGTCTTGTTGACATACTCCTTTGCCAAGTCTGTGTTTCCTAAGTCGTAGCAAACCTCTGCGTAGTCGAGCAGTGCCTCTGCAAATCGCCAGATGATGTAGTTCTGCTTGCTGGCATAAGTATCGTTGTTGTCGATAGTCTGGCTTGGATCAACAAACTTGCCCATGTAATAACCAGTCAAGGTTACGGCAGCCGACGTAGAAGTTCCATAAGGTGTAAGGTCAACACCGGCAGTACGGTTTGTATAATGAATGTCCATCACGTGGTTGCGGTAGGTACATCCATCATACAGGATGTTGGCATAGAAACGATAGTCTCTGTTGTCGTATGGATGCTGTGCATCGTAGGTCTTGCCAGGCTGCATGCCATACTCGTCCACATGGTTCTGGGTAGGAGTGTAGGCTGCTGTCGTACCTGTAAAGAAAGGAGAGGCTGCGTCTCTGTCGAGCTTATGACCAAACTTGTTGGCAAAGTCGCCATCATCAGAATGCTGTACCTCGAAGATAGACTCCTGTGAGTTCTTGGTCAGGAAGATTTTGCGATAGGCATCGCGAATATCGTCCTGTGTGGTGGCAGAGATAGGGATGAGGCTGTACTGGTTCAGAGCGAAGAGGTCTTCGTAAGCCTTCTTGGCCTTCTCCAGCATGACGTGTGACTGGTCGTCGGAAAAACCTAAGTAGGTAAGTTCCTCACCCTTGTTCTGGAATACCTTACTGGCAGCCCAGAGGTAAGTTTTCGCCTTTAGCATGATAGCTGCACCCTTGGTGGCGCGACCTGTCTCGGTAGTGGCGTGAGCCTGGGGAAGATACTTGGCAGCCTCGTCGGCCTCAGCCACGATGAAGTCTACCATCTGCTGATAGCTTGCACGTGGGAACTTCTCTTCTTTGATGAGTGGATTATAAGTGTGGTCGATGAGGGTTACACCGCCAAACATTCTCCACAGCATATAATAGTAATAGCCTCGCATGAAGTGCGCCTCACCGATGATGCGGTTCTTCTGGTCGCCATTGCTGATATTACCTAAATTTTCCAGCAAGGTGTTTATAGACTGAATCTGAGTGAAGTAGTTGCTCCATACATTGGCAGCCCATTTGGTAATCTCCTGGCTGTTGCCTTTCAGTAAGTCGCCATAGCCGGCATTGTAATAAGAACTCTTACCTACGCTAATCTGGTCGCCAAACCAAGGCATATAATATCTTGATTTGCTCTTTACCAGCGAAATGCTGGGAACATAAGTGCTGAAGCCATTGCTCATGCATCTGTACCAAGAGTTCTCGTATTCGTCGAGAAGCTGAGGATTACTCCATACCGACTTCTCGGAAATCTTGTCGAGAGGAGCATCCCTGAACAGGCTGTCGCAACTCGTCAGCACACCGGTGGTGGCTGCGAGTGTAATGATGGTTATGATTCTATTGAATTGTATTTTCATACTTTCTGTGTTCTATATATAATATAATGTGGTCTCGTTAGAAACCTAAGTTGAGAGTTACACCGTAAGAGCGCTGGATAGGGTAGCCACGGAGTGACTCTGGGTCCATGCTCTTCAGACTGCTGATGGTGAAGAGGTTGCTTGCCTGCAAAGCGATGCTGAGCGAAGAAAGGCTCATCTTCTTGACGATGCTGCCCGGGAAGTTGTAACCGAGGTTCAGCAACTTGAGGCGCACGAAATTACAGTCCTCAATCCAGAATGTAGACTTCTTGCGGTTGTTGTCGTTGGATGTGGCAATCTTTACGCGTGGATATTTGCCAGAAGGATTGCTCTCTGACCAACTGTCGGTAAGGTGATACTTCTGATACTTAGGCAGGGTACCGTTCTCCAATGTATAGTAGTCGGTAATGTTCTGCTTGTATCCAGACTCGCCCTGGAAGATGGCATTGAGGAAGAAACCCTTGTATTGCATTCCGAAACGGAAGCTGAAGTCCATGTCGGGTTGTGAAGAGTTCTTGACGTAAATATAGTCATGAGAGTCGAGAACACCATCCTCGTTCTGGTCGATGTATTTGATGTCACCAGGAGCGATGGTTGCATTACCCTGTCCGTCCTGGTCGAGTGGCCAGTTGTCGATTTCTTCCTGACTCTGGAACAGACCTGCTGCCTGATACATCTGCCATACCATGCTGCTGGTTCCCTTGCGGCGAAGGTTGGGCAACTGACTGCTCTCGTCGCCGAAGTCGAGGTATTTGTCGTTGCTCTTTGACAGGTTGATTGACATGTTGTACTTGAACTTGCCGATGGTGTTCTTGTGGCTGATGGTGAAGTCCCAGCCCCATGCCTTCAACTTGCTGAAGTTCTCAGAAGGATAAGCTCCGTCGGTACCTGTCGAAGGAGGGAAGAGATAGTCGGGTGCCGATGTGATCTTGTCGGTCTCGTAACGTACGAAGTAATCGAAAGACACACCGATGCGTCCGTTCCAGAAGCCCATGTCCAAACCGAAGTTATAGTCGTGGGTCTTTCCCCATGACAGATCGGTGTTAGGATAACTCATGAGGGTGAATCCAGGACGGTAAACACTTGAGGCAGAACCCTTGCTGCCGAAGCTGTAACCATAGTTGGCAGACTCGGTGTAGTTCTTCAGATATGAGTATGCACCCACCAAACCGTCATTACCTAACCATCCAGTAGAGGCTCTCAGCTTGAGGTTGGAGATAACGCCCTGCTTCCAGGCTTTGAAGAATTCCTCATTAGAGACAACCCATGAACCAGAGAATGATGGGAAGAAACCCCATCGGTTGGAGGGTGAGAAGTTGGTAGAACCGTCGACACGGAAACTGAACTCAGCAAAGTACTTGTTGGCGTAGCTGTAGTTGAGACGGCCGATGGTAGAGGCACGCTCGTTGATCGTCTCATTACCAGAGAGAGTTGAGCTCTTGGCCACACCCATGGTCTCGGGCACAGAAGTCTTGTCGAGGTTCTTGCCTATCATATACTGATTGTTGAGTCGCTGATAGTTCATGACCAGTGTGGCACCTACGGTATGCTTTGCCGCAAAGGTGTTGTTGTAGTTGATACCAGCCTCATAGAGCTGACTCTTATAGAAACGGTCGGTCTGCTCTAAGGTTGTCTTAGCCTTAGGATAAACCGTATTCTGGTCGATGGCAAATTCTTCTGTAGTGGCATCGTAGGTGTAGAGAGTTACAGGAGTGCTGTATCTCTTTTCTATACGATGGTTGTCATCGAAGGTTCCACGTACATAGGCATTCAGACCCTTTACCCAAGGGATGTCCCATCGCAGGTTGACATTCACAGTACCCATTCTTGACAGATCTTTGATGTATCCGCCCAAGCCACGAAGATTGATGAGTGGGTTGCTACCGTCGATACTTGCCAACTCGCCATTGGTAAACTCATATACCTGAAGGGGAGAATAGCTATAGGCTGCATCGAGGGTTGTGTAGCTGCTGTTCTTGGCGTTAGAGTTGGCGCCCGTATAGTCGACAGACAAGACGAGACCCTTGGTGAGGGTGGCATCCAACTTCATGGAGTAGTTGATACGGTCGCGGCCTACACCACTATAGAGACCCTTGGAGTTGGCATAGCCCAAAGAGAGATAGTATTTTACGTAAGAGTTGCCACCACTTGCAGATACAGCATGAGTGGTAGAGTAGCCCGTCTTGTCGAGATAGTCCAGGAGGTTGCTGTCGCCATAGACGTTGGGGTTGGAGTGAGTGCGGATCTCTTCCAACTGCTCCTCTGTATAAGGAGCCAGGGTGCTGGAAGGTGAATTGGCAATAGCCTGGTTGCGAAGCTTGGCAAACTCGTAGGCATCGAGGAACTCAGGCAGTTTGGTAGCTTCCTGGAGGTTGTACTGGCCACGGTAGTTGATGCGCAACTTCTGGTTGCCCTCAGCGCGCTTGGTCTGTACGAGGATAACACCATTAGCGGCACGTGCACCATATACGGCAGCAGCGGCAGCATCTTTCAGTACGGTGATACTCTCGATGTCATCGGGGTTGAGGTCGGAAAGACGAGTTTCACCATCAGAAGTGGTCGTACCGAATCTTGGCACACCATCGATAACGAGCAAAGGTGCCGAGTTGATACCACGGATATGAAGGGCAGCTTCCTTGGCAGTACTTGGGTCACCCGTAGAAGTCATAACCTGCAGACCAGCCACCTGTCCGGTAAGCGCATTGTCGAGGTTGGCGGTAGGCATCATGAGCAAGTCGTCAGCCTTGATGGTCTCAATAGAACCTGTGATAGACGATTTCTTCTGAAGACCATAACCTATTACGACAAACTCGTCGAGATGCTGGGCGTCTTCTTCCAGTTTCACTTCTATCTGTTTGCCAGACTGAGCGTTTACCTCCTTGGTCTTGTAGCCAAGGAAAGAAATGACCAACTTACCCTGATGGGCAGGGATGGAGAAGTTGCCATCCACATCGGTGCTGGCACCTATCTTGGTGTCTTTCCACCTTACATAGGCACCAGTGACAGGCTCACCAGCCTGGTCGATCACCTTACCCTTGACGAAGTCCTGGGCGTTTGCAAATTGACATACCCACATGAAAGTAAGCATGAGTGCCCACTTCATGTAGTTGTGCAGTGTTTTGTTCTCTCTCATAAAAATATTTATTTTCAAATATATAACTTGTTTTAGGGAGTAGAGGAGAAATTGGGGGAGTTAAAGGAGTTAAGAAGTTAAGGAGTTAAGACGTATGTCTTGTTGCTTAAAAACTACGCCAAAAAGACTATTGTCTTAACTCCTTAAACTCCTTTAATTTCTGAACTTGCGTAACTTGAATTACTTATTGTTCAGCAACTTCTCCATGAGAAGAATCTGATAAGAGTAGAAGTCGCGGGTGCTGCCATTAGCGGTAGCACGATAAGCACGATACTTGTTGAGTACACGCTGCAGGCTTCCGGTCATCAGGGCACCAGTCTCAGCATCGCTGAGCATGCTGCCACCATAATTGATACGTACGAAGCTGTCGGTTATATCGTTGGCATTGCAAATCTGCTGCGACATCTCGAGGTCGTTCTGCCACAACTGGTCGTCGGTGAGCCCCTTGGTCTTCTTGCCTGTCTCGGGCTGCAAGCCAGTGCGCTGCATCATCAGATTGATGGCGTTAGACTGCAGAGCCTGCTCGGCATAAGAAAGTTTTCCACCTACAGGAGCCTTGAAGATCATGTTGGTCAGGTCGTTCATATAACCTTCGATGGTGTAGTTGGCGTTGGCATTTACCATTCCACCTTCCTTGATGCGATAGAGTGCAGTGGGGCTGAACAGCGAAGAGATGGTGCGCTTGCAGATGTTTTTGTTGACATCGAGGCTCAGTTCCATCTTGTTCAGCAGGGCATGAGGTGTGAGCCAACTGTCGAAGCTGCGCATCTGTGCAAGCAGCCATGTGAGGGCTTCCTTCTGACGTGCCTTGTTGATGTAGTTCATGCTCTGAGCCTGACCGTCGCCCTGTCTGATCTCAGTATATTCGATGCCACCGATATAAGATGCCACATGGTTGATGTAGCGGGTGTACTGCTTGGTAACCTCACGATAGAGTTTCTCCAAGTCGTCGTATCTCTCGCCCTTCTCCATGGTCCAGTTCTCGAAGTTCTTCATCAGAATCTTCATGTTGCTGATACCATAGTTGCTGGCTTTGATATGGTCGTTTCCAAGGTCCTCGGTCAGGTCGGTTGGGTCTACAGTACCTAAAACCTGCTGAGCGCCAAACTGGAATTTCTTATCGTTGGCTTTTTCGGCAATCCATTTGTTAAGAGTAGCCACTTCCTCCTCAGGAGTATTGGCGCCCTTGATGATCCTGTAACCCCAGTTGATGGCATACTTGTCGTATACACCGATAACAGGAGGAGTAAGACGCACGCCTTTCTCCAAATCGCCAGGCTGGGCGATGTAGTTGTTGCGGGCATAGTCCATGATACTTGGTGTGGTACCATACTGCTGTGTGAACTTGGGATCTCTCAACTGCTCTACGTCGAAAGCATAGCTGGCACCCATGTTGTGCATCAGACCCAGGGTATGACCAATCTCGTGGGCTGCTGCATAACGGATAGACTCGCGCATCACATCATCATCGAAGGTGTTCTTGCGAACTCGCTTGTCTACAGCTGCAGTCTGGATGAATCGCCAGTTGTGCAACAGGGATACGATGTTGTGATACCAAATGACATCGGCGGTGAGGATTTCGCCAGTACGAGGGTCTTTATGACTTGGACCCATGGCGTTGGCAGTAGATGTGACTGCATACTTGAAGCAGTTGTAGCGCATATCGTCTGGATCGAAGTCAGGATCGTTCTTGGGATAGTCTTTAGCAATGATGGCATTCTTGAAACCAGCCTGCTCGAAAGCCTGGTTCCAGTCTTCTATACCCGTCTTGATGGTTTCTCTCCACTTCTCAGGGAAGGCAGAATCGACATAGAACACGATAGGTTTCTGTGGCTCCACCAGTTCGCCGGCAAAGTACTTGTCCATATCTTCGGGCTTGGGTTGCAGGCGCCATCTGTTGATGTAGGTCTTGCTCTCCACCTTGTCCTTGGAAGAACTGTATATGTTCTTGTTGTTATTGAAGAAACCCACTCGGTTGTCCTGGTATCTCATGGGCATAGGATCCTCGGGCAGGACAAAGAGTGAACGGTGAACCTTCACAGAGTAAGGCTTCTTGATCATACCTGTGGTGTTGAACGACAGGGTGCTCTCTATCTCGATGTTCTTAGGGAAAGTCTTCACGAAGTCGATGCTGGAAGCATCGGCAGAGAAAGTACCCTTGATGGCATTGGCATCGCCAAAGAGTTTAGAAAAAACAGAAACCTCTTTCAGTGGCGAGATGTAAGCCTCGTTGGTGCCAAAGAATGAAGTCACGTCAATAACGACATTGCCATTATTGCGTGCAGCAATCTTGAAACCTTTCATACGAGGATTCAAGAAATTCTTGTCGAAAGAAGCTGCGATAGGGTCGTTCTTGTCAACGACATTGTTACTCTGTATGAGATTGATATATACGTTTCGTTCGTCCTTTGAGAACTGTATGAGCAAAGGAGTGTTGATCATCTGTCCAGCCACAAAATCCTGTGTGTCGCTGGTGGCTGCCATTCTGTTGGCAAGGATATACTGGTGACTGAATGCAGAGTCGGGCAATTCAAAATACAGCTTGCCGCTTTTGCTATTGTAGATGACAGTAAACAAGCCTGTATCTTTCTTTCCGCCCTTGGTGACTTTAGCGTAGTCTGTTTTGGTGGAATCCGACTTAGCAGTCAGCAAGTTAAGGCTCTTTTTCTTGCTCTTGGCTTGGGTGTTCAGTGATGGGGGGGGCAAAGCATATACTTACCGCCAATACCAATGTGGATAATCTCATAATAAATGTTTTTTCTTTTCGTTTTATTCTGTACGTTAATGTTTAATGGCGCAAAGTTACGTATAAAAAATGAAAAAACAACCATAATAAAGGAAAAAATATCGATTTGTAGCAGAATTAACAAAAAAGTAAGCGAATTGATAGATTTTTTTGATAAAACTTTTCTTATTACCCTATTTGCGAAAGTGGAGTATATATAATATGGTATAGGAACGGAAAGAGGGATGGAAAAGAGTAGAAAGTGATAAAAAATAATCGAAATTGCAATTTTTATCGACAAAAAGTTTGTAGATTGAAAGAAAAAGTGTAAATTTGCAATCGAAACAATAACGAAACAATATTATTCATAAATAATAAGCAAATGACAACATTCGTATCTTCAACAGCATGGTGGTGGCGTATCTCAAGATTGAAACAGTCGTGAGTCGATAAGCCGTGTGTGGATATGAAAATCCTAAGAGAGATAGAAAAGGCCTGCCGTAACTTGCGACAGGTCTTTTTTCTTTAAGGTCTGTTACAGGTAGAAGGAGGGTTTGAACGAAGATAACAACAAAAAATATAGGAGACAAAACTTATGGAAATGAAGGACATTTTGAACAGAATGTTGAATCATGAGGAACTTTCCCGTGAGGAAACCAAGAACATCATCGTTGGCATCACAAAGAGTGAGTTCCCCGAAGAACAGATCACAGCCTTGCTTACAGGCTTGCAGATGCGTGGTGTGACCGTGGACGAGTTGTTGGGCTTTCGTGACGGAATTCTGGCGACAGGAGTTCCTGCCATCCTCGACTGCGACAGATATATAGACGTAGTAGGAACGGGAGGCGACCGTAAGAATACATTCAATATTTCTACCACCTCGTGCTTCGTCATAGCAGGAGCCGGATATAGGGTGGCCAAACATGGAAACTATGCTGCCACATCGGTGAGTGGAGCTTCCAATGTGATTCAGAATCATGGAGTGCAGTTTACTGATGATCTCGACAAACTCAACCGCTCCATCAATGAGGCTGGTATCGTGTACCTTCATGCACAGTTGTTTGCCAAGGCGATGAAGTTTGTTGGTCCTATTCGCAAGGCCTTGCAGTTTCCTACCGTCTTCAATCTCTTAGGTCCTTTGGTCAACCCCAGCCAGCCTTCGTGTCAGTTGCTCGGAGTTGCCAATCTCGACCAGATGCGCCTCTATAACCAGGTATATCAGAAGATTGGCATCGACTATGGCATCGTCAACAGTATAGATGGATATGATGAGATTTCGCTGACCAGTGACTTCAAGGTAACAACCAACGACTATGAGCGCATCTTCAAACCTCAAGACTTAGGTTTCGAGACAGCCAAACCGGAAGAGGTTAGAGGTGGAGCTACCGAAGAGGAGGCAAAGGACATCTTTGATGCCGTACTTGAAAATCGAGCACTTCCTGCCCAGAAGAATATCGTTTTGGCTAATGCAGCCTTCGGTATCCAGGTGATGGAGAAGGGCAAGAAGAGCATTGAGGAGTGTGTGGAAATAGCACGCGAGAGTATAGACTCGGGCAAGGCACTTGCCACCTTCAAGAAATTTGTGGAACTGAATAGTTAAAGGTAAAAAGGTAAAAAGGTAAAAAAGTAAAAAGGTAAAAAAGTAAAAAGGTAGAACATGGCTGATATATTAGAAGAAATCGTAGCTCATAAGCGAATAGAGATGGAGCAGCGCAAGCGCTTCATATCTCCACGCCAGATGGTAACGCTGACCGACAGGAAGATAAAGGCTGACGAGGGACTTACCCCAGGAGGCAGCATGCGTGACGCCTTGATGTCATCATCCACAGGTATTATTGCCGAGTTCAAGCGCAAGTCGCCCAGCAAGGGATGGATCAAGAAAGAAGGCAAGGCGAGCGTTATTCCTTTGGGCTATCAGCAGAATGGAGCTTCGGCATTGAGTATTCTTACCGATATCGACTATTTCGGCGGCTACGACGAATATATACAGGAGGCCCGCCATGTGGGTGTTACCTTACCTATATTATATAAGAACTTCGTCGTAGAGGAATATCAGCTTTTGCAAGCCCGCTATTGTGGTGCTTCGGCTGTGCTTCTGATTGCTGCCTGTCTGACAAAGCAGGAATGTAAAGATCTTCTGAATATGGCGCATCAGTTGGGACTGGAAGTCTTGTTGGAGATGCATAACGCCCAGGACTTCGAATATGCTGAGTTGGCCCCCGATATGTATGGCATCAACAACCGCAACCTCGGAACTTTCGTTACGGATGTGGAGAACAGTTTCCGCCTGGCAGAACAGTTGCCCAAGGATGTATGCAGAGTGAGCGAAAGCGGTATCTCCAATCCGGAAGTTGTCAGAAGACTTCGTGAGGAAGGCGGTTTCAGAGGCTTCCTGATGGGAGAGCAGTTTATGAAACAGGCCGACCCGGGCATAGCCCTGAATGAGTTTATAGCCAATTTGTAATTTTAAAAGTAGAACCGTCTTTAAAGCATCATGATTATAAAGGTATGTGGCATGCGCGATGCCGACAACATTCGCGATATTTCTGCACTGGGAGTCGACATGATAGGACTGATTTTCTATCCTCCGTCACCCCGATATGTGCAGCAGTTCAGCAGTGGGGCTGGTATTATTCCCGACTATGCACCCGACATGGGAAAGACACCACTCAGGGTGGGTGTCTTTGTAGACGATATGCCTCAGAATATAGTGACAAGAGTCTATAATTACAAACTCGACTATATTCAGTTGCACGGCAACGAACCACGCGAGACATTGGAGAACCTGCGTGCCACTATCGACCCCGATATCAAACCCAAAATCAAGATCATCAAGGCCATCAGTGTAAGTTCGGCCGAAGACATTAAAAAATATAAGGAATATGTAGGAGCTGCCGACCTCTTCCTCTTCGACACCAAATGTAAGACTGTGGGTGGAAGTGGTGAGCAGTTTGATTGGCAAGTCCTGCAGGCTTATGATGGCGATGTGCCATTCCTACTGAGTGGTGGCATCGGACCCGATGATGCAGAGCGTATCAAGAACTTTCATCATCCCAAGTGCATAGGCATCGACCTCAACTCGAAGTTCGAGATTGAGCCAGCACTCAAAGATGTAGAGAAACTCAAGCAATTCCTTGTAAAGGTAAAAAAGTAAAAAGGTAAAAAAGTAAAAAGAACCCTCTTGCTTTAGAAAAGGTAAAAAGGTAAAAAAGTAAAAAAACAAACAATGAACAAGATAAATCAACTATTTGAAAGTCGTAAAGACCGCAAGCTGCTGAGCTTGTATTTCTGTGCCGGTTGTCCCACTCTCGAAGGCACGGGCGATGTCATCAAGGCAATGGAACGTCATGGCATCGATATGATAGAGGTGGGCATACCTTTCAGTGACCCTTTGGCCGACGGACCTGTCATTCAGAGTGCCGGAACGCGGGCTCTGAAGAACGGTATGACCGTGAAGACTCTCTTCGGACAACTGAAAGCCATCAAGGGCGAAGTAAGCCTTCCTCTTGTGCTGATGGGCTATCTCAACCCAATCATGCACTTTGGCATCGAGGCTTTTTTCAAAGAATGTGTTGAGGCTGGAGTGAGTGGAACCATTATTCCCGACCTGCCTTTCGACGACTATCTCAAGGTGGTGAAACCTATAGCCGACAAGTATGACATTCGTGTCATCATGATGATAACTCCAGAAACCAGCGAGGAGCGAATCCGCTTTATCGACGAGCATACCGACGGCTTTATCTATATGGTCAGTTCGGCAAGTATCACTGGCGCTCAAAGCAGTTTCGGAGATGCCAAGCTCGCTTACTTCAACCATATCAACGGCATGAAACTTCGCAATCCCCGAATGATAGGTTTCGGTATCAGCAACAAGCAGACTCTCACCAGTGCCCAGGACAATGCAGCGGGAGCCATCATTGGAAGCAAGTTCGTAACCTTGCTCAATGAGACACTCGATCCAGACAAGGCACTCGATGAACTCTTTGAGGCACTGAAAAAATAAGTGAAGAGTGAAGAACGAAGAGTGAAGAATTCATCTGTTTCGTTTGTGGCACAAGGGCGAAAGTCTAATTTAATATTTAACATTTAACATTTAACTCACGATGTATCAAGTTGACGATAAAGGATTTTTTGGAAAATTCGGTGGCGCATACGTGCCAGAGATATTATATAAATGTGTGACAGAACTGCAGCAGGCCTACAAGCCTATCATTGAGAGCGAGGAGTTCAAGAAAGAATATCATCAGTTGCTCAGAGACTATGTAGGCCGTCCTTCACCTCTCTATTATGCCAAACGCATGAGCGAGAAATATGGTTGCCAGCTCTATCTGAAGCGTGAGGACCTGAACCATACAGGAGCACACAAGATCAACAATACCATCGGCCAGATTCTGATGGCAAAGAAGATGGGCAAGACCCGTATTATCGCCGAGACAGGAGCCGGTCAGCATGGTGTGGCAACAGCCACCGTCTGTGCCTTGATGGATATGAAGTGCGAAATCTTTATGGGTGCTACAGATGTGGAGCGTCAGCACACCAATGTGGAGCGTATGAAGATGTTGGGTGCCAAGGTGAATCCTGTGCGCACGGGCAACATGACCTTGAGTGATGCCTGTTCGGAGGCTATACGTGACTGGTGCTGTCATCCACAAGATACTTTCTATATCGTAGGTAGCACCATGGGTCCTCATCCTTATCCAGACATTGTGGCAAAGATGCAGAGTGTCATCTCCGAGGAACTGAAATGGCAGTTGCAGGAAAAGGTGGATCGAGATTATCCCGATTACCTCATCGCCTGTGTGGGCGGAGGCAGCAATGCGGCAGGTACCATTTATCATTATATTGATGATGAGCGCGTTCAGATTTATCTTGCCGAGGCTGCAGGACATGGAATTGATACCAACTATACAGCAGCCACCATGCATTGCGGAACAGAAGGTATTATCCACGGAGCGAGAACACTCGTGATGCAGACCGAGGACGGACAGATAGAGGAGGCATTTACCATCAGCGCAGGTCTCGACTATCCTGGTATCGGACCCATGCATGCCGACTTGGCAACCCGTGGCCGCAGTCATGTGCTTGCCATTAAGGACGACGAGGCTATCTATGCCGGTTATGAGTTGACACGTATGGAGGGAATCATCCCAGCCATAGAGAGTGCTCATGCTGTGGCAGCGCTGAAGAAAATGAAGTTCAAGAAAGACGATGTCGTTGTCCTGACAGTGAGCGGTCGAGGTGACAAGGATATTGAAACTTATTTGTCTCATAAAGAAATGGCAGGAGAATATGGCAACTTTTAATTATACGACCCAAACACGTAAGATTCTTGCTGACCTCTATACACCGGTGGGAGTCTATATGCGATTACGAGATATTTATCCACAGTCGGCGTTGATGGAGAGTTCTGACTATCATGGTACAGAGAACTCGCGTTCCTTCATCGGTGTGCACCCCATAGCAAGCATCGCCGTAGGACATGGAGTGGTGACAGCCACCTATCCCGACGGAAGAGTGGAGGAAAAAGAGTTGCCCGCCTTCGGTGAGGGCAAAGGAGAAGAATGCAAACTCGCCATCTCGAAAGCCTTCAATGACTTTATCCAGGCTTTCCATGTAGAGGGGGAGGGCAGTGAGTGCTGCGGTCTGTATGGTTTCACAACCTTCAATGCCGTGCGCTACTTCGAGAACATTCCCGTGAAGGATACGACGATGGAGAAGAACGATGCACCGGATATATATTATATTATGTATAAGAATATCATCGTCTTCGACCATTTCAACAACACCATGCAGCTCATCACCCTCGGTGAGGAGGCAGAGCTCGATGCGCTCATGAAAGCCATCAACAAGGCCAATGTGAAACCTTACGATTTCCATCCTGTAGGCGAGACTACTTCCACCCTTACCGATGAGGAGCATAAGGCCAATATCCGCCGTTGCATACAGCATTGTCTGAGAGGCGATGTGTTCCAGATTGTGGTAAGCCGCAGGTTTGTGCAGAAATATGAGGGCGATGACTTCAAACTCTATCGAGCCCTTCGCAGCATCAATCCGTCGCCTTATCTTTTCTACTTCGACTTTGGCGGTTTCCGCATCTTCGGCTCATCGCCCGAGACCCACAACCGCATTGTCGGTGACAAGGCTTTCATCGACCCAATAGCAGGAACCACCAAGCGTACAGGCAACATGGAGCAAGACCGCAAGGCAGCAGAGTTCCTGCGCAACGATCCCAAGGAAAATGCCGAGCATGTGATGTTGGTGGACTTGGCACGCAACGACTTGAGCCGCAACTGTCATGGAGTAAAGGTTGATTTCTATAAGGACATGCAGTTCTACAGCCATGTGATTCATTTGGTGAGCAGAGTGAGCGGCACGCTTGATGAGCAGGCCGATCATATCAAGGCATTTATCGATACCTTCCCGGCAGGAACTTTGAGTGGAGCGCCCAAGGTGAGAGCCATGCAGATTATCTCAGAGCTGGAGCCGCACAACCGAGGTGCCTATGGCGGTTGCATCGGTTTCATCGGACTCAATGGCGACTTGAACCAGGCTATTGTCATCAGAACCTTTATCAGCCGTAACGGTGAACTGTGGTTCCAGGCAGGAAGTGGCGTCGTGGCAAAGAGCAACGACCAGTATGAGTTGGAAGAATGCAACAACAAACTGGGAGCCTTGACCAAGGCAATTCATATTGCAGAAGAGCTATAGAATCACACTACACATTAAACATTATAAAGATGAAAATAGTAATCATAGATAATTATGACTCCTTTACCTACAATCTTGCCCATTTGGTAAAGGAATTGGGAGCCGATGTAACCGTTTACCGCAACGACCAGTTTCAGTTGCGTGAACTCGACCGGTTCGACAAGATCATATTGAGTCCTGGCCCTGGCATTCCTTCAGAGGCAGGCCTGCTGATGGATGTCATCAAGACCTATGCAGGCAGAAAGCCCATGTTGGGAGTCTGCTTAGGGCATCAGGCTATAGGCGAGGCTTTTGGTGCCAAACTCACCAATCTGTCGGAGGTTTATCATGGTGTGGGAACACCTTGCACCCAGTTTGGCAACGACCCTATCTTTGCCGGTATGGAGAAGCGTATAGAGATAGGGCGTTATCACTCGTGGGTGGTTGACCGCAGCGGTTTCCCCGATTGTCTGGATGTCACAGCCGTGAGCGATGATGGCTGTATCATGGGATTATGCCACAAGAACTACGACATTCATGGCATCCAGTTCCATCCCGAGAGTGTATTGACACCCCAGGGAAAAACAATCGTCAAGAACTGGTTGGAGATGTAAATACTTAGTGGAATGCTACTATAATAAGGTGCCAAACGTGTTGATATATGACACGATCGGCACCCTTATTATATAGGTTACTGAACTTTCGTATGTGGGGAAGTTATTCCTTTACCGATATATTGACATTTTTGCAGATGGTGTTTTCTATTATATCTGCAGAAAATGCCATTTTCTTGTCGGTACAGGATATGTTTTCGAAGGTGAAGTGGGAGAGGCGATACTTGTCGCTTGTGCCCACATCGAAGAAGTTGTCGCAGTCCATGCGGATGTTCTTCATCGTGATGTTGTTGCATTGGCTTAGGGGCATGTCCTCTCTGTCGCCAGGCTTGAAGAACTGAGTCCATGGACGAATGGTAAGGAAACTTCCTGTGGTTCCGCTGATATTGTCGACTGTGACATACTCGTAATGTTGCGGTGTGTCGGGACGCAGTTTGAGCCATAACACGCGCTTGGCATTCTTTACGGTGATGTCACGAAGCACGATGTTGCGGTCGCTCACGCTCTCGCTTCCTAAAGTGAGGCATCCATGCACCTTGCCGTAGTTGCACCGTTGTATCAAGACATTGTATACCGGTCCGTTCTCGGGTGCCTGGTCTGCCCATGTACCTTTTCCTCCCTTGATGGCAATAGCATCATCGTTGACATTCATGTAGCAGCCTTCCACCAGCACATCATGACAAACATCTATATCAATGGCATCGCTGCTGGGAGCCCTTAATCCCTGAGTAGGAGCGAAGATGTAGCAGTCGAGAAACCGCACATGGTCGCAGCGATAGATGTGATTGGTCCAGAAAGCGCTGTTCTGCAAATGCACGTCCTGAAGAGTCACGTTCGAGGAATTGCTGATGTATACGAGTCTTGGACGCTGTGCATCCTTATTGGTGCAGCGGCTGTTCCACTGACGTCGAATCCAGAACTCTTCCCAATAATGTTTGCCATTTCCATCGATGGTTCCCTTTCCGGCAATGGTGAAGCCATCGCAGTGGTCGGCATTGATGAAGGCGGAGAAGTATTTGCAGGTCTCGCCTTCGATGCGTGTCGTGAGTATGGGGAAGTTGACGATGCGGTCGCTTGCCTTCAACTTGCCTCCTTCGGATAGGAGCAGATGAGTCTTGGGACGGAAGAAGAGGGCGCCACTGAGGAAAGTGCCTTCCGGAATGACGACGACGCCTCCTCCATTCTTTGAGGCGAGGTCGATGACTCCCTGTATGGCGCTGGTCTGCAACAAAGTACTGTCATTCTTAACTCCGTAATCGGTGATGACATACTGTTTGCCCAAGGTGTCTGTATTCACTTTTTGGGCCTGCAGGAACCAAGTGTCCATCTTCGTGCCGTCGGGCCAGAGCTCTGTCTTAGCCTTCCTTGCTTTCTTCTGCTTCTTGGAAGCATTGGCGCTCAGTGGCATGAGCGCCACCAAGCAAGCCAATACATATAGATATACTCTCATGTATTTTACCTTTTTTACCTTTTTACTTTTTTACCTTTTTACCTTTTTACTTTTTTACCTTTAAAAGTTTGTAGTATTCAGCAGTACCCAACAGGAGGCATCCTGTGCCGTAGTCCTCGAAATCGGGAACAGACGTATAGGTGACAGGCTGTCCAGCCGATGGGTCCTTGCCAGTGCCCTGGTTGTAACCGATGAAACCATCTTCATGAACCGATGCAGCCAGCGCCTTCCATGCCTTGTCCATAGCTTTCTGATAAGTGGCAGCAGGCAGAATGCCCTGTCTCACGCCCCATGCCATGCCGTAGAGGAAGAGACCTGTACCCGTCATTTCAGGGCCGCCATAGTTGGCAGGGCAAACGAGGCTTACATTCCAGTATCCATCCTCGCGCTGGCATTTCAGCAGAGCTTTGCTCATGTTGATGAAGTCTTTCTTCAGATATTGGTAGTTCTTGTCGTTGGCAGGCAATGTCTCCATCACGCGAACCAAGGCTGCGTAAACCCAGCCATTGCCACGGCTCCAGTAACAGTTGCTACCGTCTTTCTCCTTGTAGGGAGGAACGTAGTCCTTGTCTCTCCACCACAAACCTTCCTTCTCGTTGAACAGTCCGCCTGCCAGAGTGTCGCGTGTCCACTTGTAGGAGTTCATGGCATAGTCGAGATACTTTTTCTCGCCGCTGACTTTTGCATATTTTGCATATATAGGCATAGCCATCTGTATGGCGTCGATCCATGTCCAGTAAGAAACACGGTTGGATGCAATCTGATGGTCGAGGTTTGCCTTCACATGACTTAAATCTTTCTTTCCTCCGCTCTGTACGTAGCGGTCGATGTAAACCTGCATGCAGCACTGGTTGTCGGCATTGTCGTTGGTCTCTCCGCTGCGAGCCTGCCACTTGTGATAGTCAGCCCAGCGGTCTGTATAGTCGAGATATTTCTGCTGAGGGTCAATCTCGTAGAGTGCCATGAGTCCCTCGTAGTACACGGCGCGTGTCCACAGGTTGCTGGTACGTACTCGTTTGACAAAGGTATCGAGTGTAGGGTCGCTGTACTTTGCCATGAAATAGTTGTTGGTGCGATGAGCCACCTCCATGATTTCTTTTTGCAGGTTTGTTACGTTTCTATGAACTTTCTGGGCTGAGGCAAAGCTCATACCCATGAGTACACAGAGTGATGTTAAGATCAGTTTTTTCATTTGTTGAGTTGTTTATTTGTTTTGTTGTTTATTCAGTTTATGTCTGTTTTTACTTCCACCAGTTTGACGGTGCTGTTGAGTCCGCTTGGCACAGGTTCCCACTTGTCGTAGGTGGTTTTCTTGTAATTGATGTCTACGACGTTGATTTCCTTCATCTTGCGCCATTTCACACCTTCGCGGTCGAGTGCAGCAATGCGGTTGGCAGGCAGGTTGGTCACTTCTATGCGGATGGTGTTCTTGCCCTTCGACAGTGCATCCTTGCAGTGGAGAATGTAAGGCACAGCCCAGGCGCAGCCTATGTAATGGCCGTTGATGTAGACGCGGGCACTTTCGCGCACGTCGCCTAAGTCGATGCTCCATTGTTTCTTGGCTTGCTCTTTCGACAGCTTGAACGTTGTCTCGTAGACGCCAGTTCCCATTGTCACCTGGGCCTTGTCGCTGAGGCTCTCCCATGTCTTGAGACCCTGCAGGCTGAAGGTTTCCTCTACCTTGGGTGCTTCCTCAGTGAAGGAGAGCTTCCAGGTGTTGGCGGTGAGGTCGATGCTTTCACCCTTGTCTATGGTTTGAGGTTCGGTCTTTGCCAGGCACAGTTTCTTGTCTTGCAACCAGGGTGCCGACTCTTTCTGTGCACTGAGGAGGATTCTGCTTTCGCCACTTTTGAGGTTGATATCCAGTTCTCCGCGTTCGTTTATCACAGCAGCATGGTAAGATTCGTTCATAGGATTGTACCACAGCGCAGCGTTCTCTCCTGTAGCAATAGGCACTTGGGCCTTGATATCGTGGTCGGTGAGGTTGGCGATGAAGTAGTGATGACCGTACTTGTTGTTGCGTCGTATCAGCTTCAGTCCATATAGTTTTCTCATCATTTCAGGGTTGGCAGCCTTTGCCATCGCCTCAGTGTTGTCGCCCTTGATAATCTTGGCACCTTGCGCCTTCAGCTGCGAGATGTGCTGTATCACGTCGCTTGGCATGATGTTGTTGCCGGGAATGACCAGCGCCTTATATCGTGTTCCGGCAGCAGTTTCTATCATGCCGTTCTTATAAGTACACGAGCGCAGGTATTGGTCGCTGATGTAGTCGCAGTCGAATCCGGCCTTGTCGATATCGAGGATGCACTTGATAAACTCGGGAGCCTTCTTCGCCATGCTGTGAATGTCGAACATCATGAGCCATTTCTTGGTATTGGTGCGCCACATGTCTCTTACGGGCAGATACACCAAGAAGTCGTTGTCGGGCTGTCCCCATTGCAGATAGGTTTGACAGTGGGTGATGTATTTCATCAGTTCGGGCGCATCGCGCCAGATGCTGTTGGTGGGGCTCATGTCGATGGAAGCATAGAATTTCCATCCTGGCCATGGATCGTTCTTTGGCGAATAGGCTGTGCCATGGAAGAACATGTGGTTGACACCGGCACAGAACATCAGGTCCATATCGGGTTTCATCTGACTCAGTGACGTGCGGAAGTGCTCGGTGAGCCAGGTGAAAGTCTCGCTTGATGTATATTTCTTGCCCGTGATGTGGGCAGCCGAAGGAGCATATTTCAGCATGCTCAGGTCGCTGAAGTTGGGACGAGTCTTCCCCGGATCCTTGCGCAGGCCCTTGATGCCGAAGTCGGTCAGTCCGAAGCCTTCTATCTCAGGAATGTCGACAGCAGCATAGCAGTCAATGAGGTTGGCGGGTGAGCCGTGCGCCTGGTTGCGTGTGATGGCTCCGTGCTTGTGTGCCCATGCAGTCCATTGTTTGGTGAAATTGTGCAGCAGCATCTCTCCCAGGGTCTCGCGATAATCGCTCACAACGATTGCGTCGCCATCCAGGAACTCGGGGAACTTGTCCTGCAATTTGTAGCCGTGCATATTTTCGAACTCAGTCAGCAGGGTAGGAGTCCAGTTGGCGCCATACACTTCGTAGCTGTCGTTGAAGAAAGTATGTGGGAAGGGAGTTCCCGAAGCCGTGAAGGCGCTGTCGATGTGTGCCAGATAATGGGCTACGGCAGTAGAGTCGAAGTGGTCGATGACGTAGCCTTCGCCTCCAGGTGCAGCTCGCTTCACCATCTGTCGGGTGCGGCTCTCGTAGAGTGCGATGACGCGTTTCTTCTTGGTGGCTCCTGCCACAGGATAAGCCTTGATGACTTTCAGTTTGGCGAAGTTGCGCTCTTTCTCGGGCAGGGTGAAGTTGATGTCCATGAGTTTCTTCTTGACACCTACAATGGTGTCGACGAAAACAGCCTTGCAGGCAGCCTCGCTCAGTGGAACCCAAGGTCCGCCGAAAGGCCATCCTGTTCCGGTAGCCATATCGGTCTCAATGCCCAATTCCTTGTCTTTCTTTTCCACGAATCTGAGCATCTCCATCCATCGTGGCGAGAGGTAAGGTATGTCGTTCTTGTCGTTTCCCTGTACGCCATAGAGTGGAGTTATCTCCACTGCGCCTATGCCAGCCTTGGCATATTGGTCGAGATTCCATCCCAAGTTCTCCTTGTCGACGGCCGATCCCATCCACCACCATCTTATACCAGGTTTGGCTTCCGGTGTGGGGGAAGGCAAGAACTGAGCCTGTGCGCTGACTGCTGTGAGCAGTGCGCAGGTGAGGCATGTTGCAATAAGTCTTTTGCGTTGTTGTCTGATCATATCGATTATAATAGCCTTTAAGTTTTTATTTTTGCAAAGATAATGCAAATCGAATGCAGAATATCAAGCTTGCTTGAATATTTTGCTGAGATGCAGCTTATCTTCTGCAAAGATAGGTATAATTGTTCAATAAAGCATAAGAAATCGTCCATAAAGATGTAAAACCGTACAAAAGCGAGGGGTGTATGATTGTGCTGTCGGAAATTTTGCTTATCTTTGTACACACCAGCTTGGGATGCCTATATTAATAGGTACGCGAAACACAGGCAAGCCATGCGGCTTAGACGAGACAGAAAGTCGTAAATCCAACAGAAAAGAGACTTAACCAAGGCTTGAATAAAATATAAAACTTGAATAATAAGAAACCATCAACCAACATGAAACAAACTAAATTGAGAACTATCGCAGTCGTATCGGCTTGTATGATGGGAATGTTGTCCTCGTCAGCGCAAGGAGTGATGCAGCGTACTGCCAACTATCACCCCGACGGTAGAGGTTTTAGCTGTGTGAATGGCAACAATCGTTATACACGCGCCCTCTATGGCAGTGTGGATGAATGGCGACTGGAAACCAGCGACCGTCCTATATTCGCTATCTTTAAGAAGAACAATCATCGCAACATCCGTTTCGTGATAAAATGCAACGGTCAGGCTTTTCAGCTCGACTCGGTAGAGTACTGCAAGGCAAGATATGAGGCTGGAAAGCGTGAGTATCTGATGAAGGACAAGCGATGGGGGAGCGGTGTGCTGAAGCTCTCGGTGTTGGCTTATCCGCAGACGGAAGGTGCTGTCTGGAAATTCGCAGCCGAGAATTTTGGCAAGGCGAAAATAGAGATTGTGGGTATGATATGCGAAACCAGGGTGAGCAAGTTTAAGAGAGCCGGCGACATCGGCAAGTTCGACGGTCCTGAGGCCTTCGATGCGCCTGCCCAGCCCAAGATGCTCTCTACCGTTGCAGGCATGATGCCTCAGAAGGGCGCTGCCGAACTGTATTTCTCGGTCGACAACACCGTCTTGTCGACAGGCAAGAACTCAGAGATGTGCAAGCGTTATCAGGCAGCAGAGCAGTGGCGTTCCGACTTGGCTTCTTCCGTCATCTTCAATACTCCCGATGCTTATCTGAATCCTGTAGGCGGAACCATGGTCATGGCTGCAGACGGAGCCTGGAACGGGCAAGTGTGGACGCATGGCGCTGTGGGCTGGAGAATGCCTCTGCCAGGCTGGCGTGCAGCCTATATGGGCGATTTCTTGGGTATGTTCGACCGCCAGCGCATTTATTTCGACGCCTATGCCAAGAGTCAGGTGACCGACATCCCTGTGACCCGTCCTCATGTGATGGACAAGGAGCACAATCTCTCGCGTGGCGCCTACGAATGGGGCACACCGATGTACAGCAACGGCTACATCTGCCGCAATCCAGAGAACAACAAGCAATTCCACCATTACGACATGAACCTGGTGTATATCGACGAGCTGCTCTGGCATTTCCAGTTTGACGCCGATACAGTCTATATGCGCAAGATGTGGCCTGTCATCAAGAGTCATCTCGCCTGGGAGAAGAACACCTGGGATCCCGACAACGACGGACTCTACGATGCCTATTGCTGTATTTGGGCAAGCGATGCGCTGCAATACAACAGCGGTGGCGTAACCCATTCGTCGGCCTATAACTACCGTGCCAACCTCTTGGCTGCCCGCATGGCAGAGATGATAGGCGAGAATCCTGCGCCTTATCGTGAGGAAGCCGACAGGATACTGAAAGCCATGAACAGCCGACTGTGGCTGAAAGATTTCGGCCACTGGGCTGAATATCAGGACTTCATGGGACTGAAGCGAGTTCATAAGGACGCAGCGCTGTGGAGCATCTACACACCGATAGACTGTGGCGCAGGAACTGGCGAACAGAACTATCTGGCAACGAAGTATGTGGACAGGCACATCCCGCGCGTACCTTATATATATGATGGACAGGAATATCAGACGGTGAGCACATCCGACTGGTCGCCTTACGAATGGAGTATCAACAATGTGGCGATGGCAGAGGTGATGCATACCGTGCTGGCTTATTATCAGGCAGGAAGAGCGGAGGAGGCTTACCGACTGCTGAAAGCCAATGTGCTCGACTTCATGTATCTTGGCAGCAGTCCGGGCAACTTCGGACAGTTGTCGACGATGGACCGTGCCACAGGGGAGGGCTATCGCGATTTCTCTGATGTGACGGGCATCTCGTCGCGTGCGTTTATCGAAGGCCTTTATGGCATCATGCCCAATGCTTTAGAGGGCAAGTGCATCATTCGTCCTGGTTTCCCCGCAGCATGGGACAGCGCGTCGGTGCATACGCCTTATTTGGACTACTCGTTCAGGAGAGTGGGCGACAAGGACATCTTCGATATAGAGCAGAACTTCGCCCGTCCGCTGCAGATTGTGATACGTCAGAATATGGGTGGAGGAAAATATAAAGACACCGAACTGACAGCCGACAAGCGCCAGCACGTGGAGCTGGCAACCATCAAGCCCGTAGACAATGATGAGGTTGAGGTAAAGAAAACTTACACCTTGGCTGATGCCGTTGCGGAACAGACTGCCGACCGATGGGGAACGATGACAGGTGTGGGAAATGACTTCGACCAGTTGAACGACGGAAAGCGAAGAATGGTGAACATGGATGCAGCCTTCAATTCGGAAGTGAGCGACATCTTCAAGAACCAATACCTCACACCCCGCTCGCCTTACACCACACTTTGTGTGCCTACGCAGGGAATGGGCGACTGGTGTTCAACGAAGAAACTCGCCAAGATAGACGACTCCAAGTTGCGCAGCATGGTGAAGGACGGATCTTTCGAGACCTTGCCAGGCTTGTCGTTCCGCACACCTGCCGAGGGCAAGAATATTGCCTATACCAGTTTGTGGGACAATTATCCCGACTGCATCACCATTCCTTTGTCGGGCAAGGCTTCGCATGCCTATCTGCTGATGGCTGGCTCTACCAACCCCATGCAGTTTGCCATAGAGAATGCCGTGGTGAGAGTGGAATATACCGACGGTACGACAGACGAGCTGATGCTTGTTCCACCTGTCAACTGGTGTCCTATCGAGCAAGACTTTGTGGAGAACGCTGTGGCTTTTGCCATGCCTGCCGTTCGTCCTTACCGCATAGGTCTGAATACAGGTATTGTAAGCCGTCATCTTTTCCGCGACTCTCACTATCAGGAGGCAGCCACTGCCGGCGATCTTCCCGATATGAAGTTGGCGATGTGTGCCCTGCCTGGTGGCGCTGCCACGATGCTCGACATGCCTCTCAACGCCAAGAAGAAACTCCGTTCGCTGACTCTCCGCGCCTTGAGCAACGAGGTGGTTGTAGGACTGATGGGAATCACGCTGCAGAAGTAAAAAACAGCTTTCGCAAATGGGGAAGTTAAGTTAAAGAAGTTATAGAAGTTAAAGCCATATGCTTTATGGCTAAGTATTCTATCAAAAAAGGCTGTGTCTTTGGGAAGAATCCCTTTGACACAGCCTTTCGTTTTTGTATGTAGTATTGTAGTAGAAGATTACTTAACCATGATCTTCTTGATAGAACCGTCGCTCATCTTCACGATGTTGAGTCCCTTGTTGAGCTGGGCGTTGCGAACGCCGTTCACACTGAAAATAGCTTCAGCCTTGGCAGATGAGTTGGCATTGATGTTGTCGATACCTGTTGGAGTGCTGTTGAGGTAAGTCTTGATTTCCTCGATGATGTTCTGCAATGTGTTCTTGTTTGCAGAATATGTGCCGTAATTGGCAGCAGCTGTAGAGGTGAGGACTTCTTTCAGCTGGCTGAGCAAACTTGTAGAAATTTTCTCGTTGCTTGTCAATTCACTTGCTTCTTTGTAGAGCGCAGAATATGTGCTGTAAGCCTCTTTCTGTTCAGGAGAGATAAAGAGGAAGTCGTTGTATTCGCTCTGTTTTATTGCTGCTGTGTATTTGTTTTTGTTAACGTCAACGTTGAAATAGCATGTAACTAAACCATCCTTCTTGGATAACTTGTACGAAAATCCTCTGTTTTCTGTATTCTTTGCTATCACTTTGTATGTAGTGGCATCGTTTGTGTTTATAGCTGTATGCCATGTTGCTCCCCATCCCAAATCACTCCACATATTTATGTGGTAATCCCCACAGCTGAACTGGTTGTTAGAAAGTGTCCAGAGTGCAGCATTGTCGATATTTTTTTCAGAGGGAGTGTCGTCGGTAGTTACGAAAATGCCAGCGCCAACATTATATACATAAACTTGCTGTTCTTCATCTGTTACCTCTTCGCCTCTCCACCAGCTGTTGGCTTCTGCTGGAGCATAGGTAGTGTTGTCTGCTTCTTGAGCATTTGCTGTAGTCAAAGCGCTTGCTGTCATTACAGCTGCGAGCATGATGCTTTTGGCGTATTTAGCCACTGTGTAAATCTTTTTCATTTTTACTTATTCTTTTGTGATTCTTAATTAAATGTGATTCTTAACTTGAAATGATGTTCAATACAATTGTATGAGAGTGCCGGACGACTGTGATGTGTCATGTTATCTTGTTTACAATCCTGTCCGCACCTTTGTTTTGGGTGTGCAAAGGTACGAAAAAACTATAAGAACGAGCGAGGTTTTGAGAAAAAAGTGCGGAATAAGAGGAAAAATTGATTTTCGTCATGTAAAAAGCGCTTGAAATGTAGATTTCTGTCACGATTATGCAGCAGTTCTTTTTAAAAACAATGCTTCTTTTTCTTTAAAACAATGCAGCAGTTCTATCAAAACCAATACGTCTTTTGTCGTGAAATACATCTGTGGTAAAAACGAGAATGCCCCCGAAATCACTTCGGAGGCATACTGTATATTCCTGGAACGATAAACAAAAATAAAGTCCAGGATTTTTGTTAAGATGATGCCAAATTATAAATCCCAACCCACAGCGCTTGCGCCGAGAACAGCTGCAGAGCTGCCGTCGAGAGTTGAAACAAGGAACTTAGCCTTGCCCTTGAAGATAGGCAATACGGCATTGTCGTATGACTCCTTGAGAGGTTTCATCAAGAGATCGCCAGCCTTGGTAAGACCGCCGAAGAAGACGAAAGCCTCAGGTGAAGCGAATGCTGCGAAGTCGGCACAAGCCTCACCGAGCATCTTGCCAGTGAAGTCGTACACGCGCTTAGCCAGGGCGTCGCCCTTGCTGGCTGCAATACTTACCTCGTAAGAGGTGATGTCCTCTGGCTTGATTTCGCGGAGCAATGAAGGCTCATCGCTCTTCTCGAGGAATTCGCGTGCAGTACGAGCCACACCTGTTGCAGAGCAGTAAGCTTCCAGACAGCCAGTTCTGCCGCAGCCGCATGTACGGCCTTCCTTGCCACGAACCATAACCACATGGCCCAGCTCGCCTGCGAAACCATCGCAGCCATAAACCATCTTTCCGTCAATCACGATGCCTGAGCCTACGCCAGTACCCAAAGTGATGTCGATGAAGTTCTTCAGTCCACGTGCTGCGCCATAAGTCATTTCGCCCAGTGCTGCCGCATTGGCATCATTGGTAAGCGCTACTGGGAGTCCGCCAAGAGCCTTGCTGAAGAGATCTGCCAAAGGAACTACACAAGTGTGAGCCCAGGGCAGGTTGGGAGCGTACTCGATAGTTCCCTTATAGAAGTTGCCATTAGGTGCTCCGATACCCATAGCCTTGATTTTCTCAATACCACCAACGGTTTCAATAATAGGTTGTAGTGCTTCGACAGCTGCCTTTACGTAATCATTCACGTTGTCATAGCCACCAGTCTTGATGGCTGTAGTAGCCTTGATTTCACCACGTGCGTCCACGATACCGAAAACAGAGTTGGTGCCGCCAAGGTCCAAGCCGATTACATACGGCTTCAATGCATTTTCTGTCATATTGTTTATGTTTTTTAATAAGTTAGAGTTTTAAAATTTGATGGCAAAGATAAGAAAAAAAATGCATCGGACAAACTTTTAGACGGAAAATTTGCATTGTATGATTAAAAAATTGTATCTTTGCACCTCGTATGAATTCATTGTTTCCAATAGAGATAAACATCCTTGATTTTATTTTCAAGGGTATTGTCATAGGTATCATTGCCTCTGCTCCCATGGGTCCAGTAGGTATTTTGTGTATTCAGCGCACGTTGAACAAGGGGCGCTGGTATGGTTTTGTGACAGGCATCGGCGCTGCTTGCAGCGACATCGTGTATGCCATGTTCACGGGTTTGGGTATGAGTTTTGTGATGGATTTTGTCAACAATGCCCAGAACAAATTCTATCTTCAGATTTCGGGCAGTCTGCTGCTGCTTGTCTTCGGAGTGTATTGTTTCAAGAGCAACCCGATGAAGAATATGCATAAGAGCAGCAACAAGCAGGGCACATTGTTCCACAACGGCCTGACGGCCTTTCTCGTCACCCTCTCCAATCCGCTCATCGTGTTCCTCTTCATGGCCACATACGCGCAGTTTGCCTTTGTGGTTCCCGACATGCCTATTGAGATGAGCGTGGGCTATCTCAGCATCGTGTTTGGCGCCTTGCTGTGGTGGTTTGGTCTTACCTGGCTCATCGACAAGATACGCGGCAAGTTTGATACCAATGGCATTCTTATTATTAATAAGGTGATAGGCAGTGTGGTGATCATCTTCTCGCTGATAGCGCTGATAGGCACGGTGTTCAACCTGTATCATCTGCCCGAGTTTTAGGCTGTCCTACGGGGCGTGTGCCCGGAAAGATTATATGAGAATATTATTTTCACAAAATATATGTTTGTAGCACAAGAGTTAAGAAAGAAAAGTATCGCCGAATACCTGTTGTATATGTGGCAGGTGGAGGACATTATCCGTGCCTATGGCTGTTCGCTGCCCGTTATTCGCAAGCAGTATATCGACCGTTTCGACTATACCGACGAGCAGAAAGCCGAGGAGCTGGACTGGTTTGGCAACCTCATCCGCATGATGAACGAGGAAGGAAAGCGCGAGTATGGACATCTCGATATCAACCGCGTGTTGCTCAAGGACGTCATCGACTTGCACGGAATGTTGCTGCAGAGCAGCAAGTTCCCCATCTATAATGCCGAATACTACAAGGTGTTGCCCTACATCGTAGAGCTGCGCAACAAGGGCGACAAGGATGTGAACGAGATAGAAACCTGCTTAGACGCACTCTATGGCGTGATGATGCTCCGCCTGCAGAAGAAGGAGATAACGCCCGAGACAGCCCGTGCCGTGACCGAGATCAGCACCTTCGTGGGCATGCTGAGCGATTATTACCTCAAGGACCGTACAGAGGGCTTGAAGTTTGACGACGACATGTAGTGTTTAATTTTTAGGATATACATATTTTATAATAATATACAGAACTTGAGAAAAGTTCAAAAAATATATATACAACGAGATGAAAGAGATTGAAAGAAGAAGAACGTTTGCCATTATTTCTCACCCTGATGCAGGTAAGACCACACTGACCGAGAAGTTCCTTCTCTTTGGTGGACAGATACAGGTGGCAGGTGCCGTAAAGAACAATAAGATACGCAAGACAGCCACTTCCGACTGGATGGATATAGAGAAACAGCGTGGTATTTCTGTTTCCACGTCGGTGATGGAGTTCGACTACTTGCCCGATGGCGAGCATGGCGATCCCTACAAGGTGAACATCCTCGATACTCCTGGTCACCAAGACTTTGCCGAGGACACTTACCGCACGCTGACAGCCGTTGACTCAGCCATCATCGTGGTCGACTCAGCCAAGGGTGTGGAGGCCCAGACCCGCAAGTTGATGGAAGTGTGCCGTATGCGCAATACGCCTGTTATCATCTTCATCAACAAGATGGACCGTGAGGGCCGCGATGCCTTCGACGTGCTCGACGAACTGGAGGAAGAACTCAAGATCAAGGTTCGACCCCTGAGCTGGCCTATCGGACAAGGTGCCCGGTTCAAGGGCGTGTACAATATCTACGAGCAGCAGCTCAACCTCTTTACTCCCAACAAGCAGCGCGTGACCGAGAAGGTGGAAGTGGACGTCAACTCCGAAGCGCTCGATCAGCATGTGGGTGAGCGCGAGGCTGCCCAGTTGCGTGAGGATCTGGAGTTGGTCAACGGCGTTTATCCAGCCTTCGATGTGGAGACTTACCGTTCGGCCGAGGTGGCACCGGTGTTCTTCGGTTCTGCGCTCAACAACTTCGGTGTGCAGGAACTTCTCGACTGCTTCGTCAAGATAGCACCGTCGCCCAAGCCCACTCAGGCCGAGGAGCGACTGGTAGAGCCAGAGGAAAGCAAGTTTACTGGCTTCATCTTCAAGATCACCGCCAATATCGACCCCAACCACCGTTCATGTATTGCCTTCTGCAAGATTTGTTCGGGCAAGTTTGTGCGCAATCAGCCTTACCTGCACGTACGATTGGGCAAGACCGTCCGTTTCTCTTCGCCCACACAGTTCATGGCGCAGCGCAAGAGCACCATCGACGAGGCTTATCCAGGCGATATCGTAGGTCTGCCCGACAACGGCATCTTCAAGATTGGCGACACGCTCACCGAGGGCGAGCAGCTGCACTTCCGTGGTTTGCCTTCGTTCTCGCCTCTGCTCTTCAAGTATATCGAGAACGACGACCCAATGAAGAGCAAGCAGTTCCAGAAGGGATTGGAGCAGTTGATGAACGAGGGTGTGGCACAGCTGTTTGTCAACCAATTCAACGGCCGCCGCATCGTGGGAACCGTAGGACAGTTGCAGTTCGAGGTCATCCAATATCGTTTGGAGAACGAGTACAACGCCAAGTGCCGCTGGGAACCTGTCCACCTGCACAAGGCTTGCTGGATAGAGGCCGACGATGAGCAGGAGCTGGAGAACTTCAAGAAGCGCAAGTATCAGTACATGGCCAAGGACATAGAGGGCAGAGACGTGTTCCTCGCCGACTCGGGCTATGTGCTCAGCATGGCACAGCAGGACTTCGAACATATCCGGTTCCATTTCACTTCGGAGTTTTAAGGAATGATGAGACGCGGACAACACAGAGGCTGATGCCATATTCCTTGGTGAAAGCGTTGTGGCAGTCAGAAGATAAAATCCGTGTAATCCGCGTAATCTGTGCCAAGATAAAATAATAAAGGATAATATATATATTAATGGATGACGATATTTTAGAAGCAAGGAAAAGTTGGGTCGACAAGATGGTGGCCTGGCAGAAGGAACATATTTCCGACCGCCAGATGACACTCATCCTCGCCTTTGTCATCGGGGTGCTCGCCTCGGTGGCAGGCTATTTCCTGCATGGAATCGTGCACGAGATACAGATTCTGCTCACATCGGGATTTGTCAAGAACACGTACAACCTGCTCTTCCTGCTCTTCCCAATCGTGGGCATTTACCTCACGTCGCTCTTTATCAAGTATGTGGTGCGCGACAATATCTCGCATGGTATTACCCGCGTGCTCTACGCCATCTCTACCAAGAACTCCAAGCTGCGCGGCCACAACTGCTGGTCGTCGGTGGTGGCTTCTGGCATCACCATTGGCTTCGGCGGTTCTGTGGGAGCCGAGGCGCCTATTGTGCTTACCGGTTCGGCCATCGGTTCCAATCTGGGACAGATCTTCCGCATGGACAAGAAGACGATGATCCTGCTGGTGGGCTGCGGAGCCAGTGCCGCCATTGCCGGAATCTTCAAGGCACCTATAGCCGGACTGGTCTTCACGCTCGAGGTGCTGATGGTCGACCTGTCGATGGCTTCGCTTCTGCCCATCCTCATCTCGTGTGTCACAGCCACCTGTTTCACCTATATTCTGATGGGCTCGAAGTCGCTCTTCGACTTCACGCTCACCTCGCCCTGGGTGCTTGACCGTGCGCCGGTATGTATCCTGTTGGGTATCTTCTGCGGCTTTGTCAGCCTTTACTTCATGCGCACCATGTCGGCTTGCGAGGGCATGTTCGCCCGTCTGGGCAAGCATCCTTATGCCAAACTCCTCTTGGGCGGACTCATCCTGAGCAGCCTTATCTTCCTGTTCCCTTCGCTCTATGGCGAGGGTTACTCGGCTGTCAACATCCTGCTCAAGGGCAGGACAGAGGCAGAGTGGGGGCAGGTGATGAGCAACTCGCTCTTCTATGGCAACAGCCATCTGCTGCTCGTCTATATCGGACTCGTCACCCTCACCAAGGTGTTTGCCACATCGGCAACCAATGGCAGTGGCGGTTGTGGTGGAACCTTCGCACCTTCGCTCTTTATCGGCGGTTTTGCGGGTTTCTTCTTCTCCCGCTTCTGGAATGCCAACGAGATAGGTGTCTACGTGCCCGAGCAGAACTTCACGCTCATGGGTATGGCAGGCGTGATGACGGGTGTGATGCATGCGCCGCTTACGGGCATCTTCCTCATCGCCGAACTCACGGGAGGCTATCAGCTCTTCATGCCGCTCATGATCGTCTGCATCTCGTCATACCTCACCATCAGCATCTTCGAGAGCCACAGCATCTACGCCCTGCGACTGGCAAGAGAGGGCAAGCTGCTCACTCATCACATCGACCGTGCGGCCCTCACGCTGATGAGCATGCAGAGCGTCATTGAGAAAGACTATCATCCCATTCATGCCGATCTGCCTATGGGCAAACTCGTGGCTGAGATAAGCCGCAGCAACAACAACTTCCTGCCAGTGGTCGACAAGGGAGGTGTACTCTTGGGAGTGATAGATATTACCCGCATCCGTCACATCATCTTCCGGTCAGAGCTTTACAACCGTTTCACTGTGCGACAGCTCATGTTGCAGCCATCGGCTGTACTTTCCGATCACGAGCCGATGGACGAGGTGATGAAGAAGTTCGACCAGACCGATGCGGCCCAGCTGCCTGTGGTCGACACAGCCGGCGTGCTTGTAGGCTACATCAGCCGTACCAAGGTGTACTCGGTGTATCGCAAGATTGTGGCCGATATGTCGGCAGAATAACTTTAACCCAACTGTTATGGAGAAGAAAGATTTAAGAATCGTTTTTATGGGAACACCCGAGTTTGCGGTGGAATCCCTCAAGAGCCTCGTAGAAGGCGGATATAATGTGGTGGCTGTGGTTACTCAGCCCGACAAACCCGTAGGACGCCATCAGGACACGCTGCAGGCGCCTCCTGTCAAGCAGTATGCCCTGGAGCAAGGCTTGCCCGTGCTGCAGCCTGTCAAGATGAAAGATCCCGAGTTCGTGGAGCAGCTGCGTGGCTTCCGTGCCGACCTTCAGGTGGTGGTGGCTTTCCGCATGCTGCCCGAGGTGGTGTGGGCCATGCCCCGCTTCGGCACGTTCAATGTGCATGCCGCCCTGTTGCCTCAGTATCGTGGCGCAGCGCCTATCAACTGGGCTGTCATCAATGGCGAGACGCAGACTGGTGTCACCACCTTCTTCCTCGATCACGACATCGACACCGGACGCATCATCATGCAGGAGCCTTTCGCTATTCCCGACGATGCCGATGTGGAGTATGTCTACGACGGACTGATGCACCTCGGTGCCGGTATCGCGCTCAAGACCATCGACAAGCTGATAGCTGCCGATGGCAACATCGACTCCATCTCGCAGGACGAGTTGGTGGCAGAACAGCAGGAACTGCATCATGCACCCAAAATCTTCAAGGAGACCTGTCGCATCAGTTTCGGCCAGCCAGCCAAGAAGGTGTACGACTTCATCCGCGGTCTGTCGCCTTATCCTGGCGCATGGACCGAGATACAGAAGGAGGGCGGCAAGGCTCAGGTGCTGAAGGTTTTCAAGACTACGAAGACCGGCAAGGCACTGGCAGAAGGCGTCGCTGTGGGCTCGCTCCGTGTAGAGGGCAAGAGCCTGCTCGTGGCTTGTGCCGACGAGTGGCTGCAGCTCGACACCATTCAGATAAGCGGCAAGAAGCGCATGGAGGCACGCGACTTCCTCAACGGTATGCGCGACATCGAGCAGTATAAAACCATTTAGAAACATTATACATATTATAATATCAGCATTATGACACAGCAAGAAGACATTAAGAATGCAGTGGAGTGCATGCGAAAGGGTGGAGTGATACTCTATCCTACAGATACGGTATGGGGCATCGGCTGCGATGCCACCAATGCCGAGGCAGTAGCAAAGGTTTATCAGATCAAGCGTCGTGACGATTCCAAGGCGCTCATCTGTCTTGTAGACAGCGCTGACCGTATGGCGCGTTATTTCCGTAATGTGCCTCAGGTGGCGTGGGACTTTATTGATGCAGCCATGCCTGTGAAGCCTACAACCGTCATCCTCGACGATGCTACGGGCGTGGCCAACAATCTGGTGGCAGAGGATGGCAGTCTGGCCATGCGTGTCACCTTCGAGCCTTTCAGCAAGGAGTTGTGTTACCGCTTCCAGAAGCCTTTGGTCAGCACCAGCGCCAATGTGAGTGGTGAGCCGGCGGCACAGAATTATCGTGATATTTCGCCCGAAATCCTGGAGGCAGTCGACTATGTTTGCTGGACCCGCCGCCAGGAGCACAAGCCCCACACGCCTTCCAGCATTGTGAAACTGAGCAAGAATGGCGAGGTGAAGGTGATAAGATAATCGCTTCTTCATCTTCAGTTATTTCTCCATTTGCGAAAGCTGAGGTGGAATTTACTGTCAAGAATTAGAGAAACATCGCTCGATGGCCGTGGAAATGGCTTCTCTAATTCTCTAATTCTTGACTAAAATTATTCGACCTGTACGGTTGGCACGCCCTGAAAGGGCAGAAGCTCTTAGCCCAGGGCGCTGCCCTGGGCTAGGAGCTTTTGGGCCTTCAGCCCGTACTTAAGCTACATGCGAAAGTTCAGTTTTTTGACAAATAGAATTGCTGATGGAAAAATCTGATTTGTCACGATTGTTTACTTTATTTTCTGCCTTTGAATCCTTTTCGTTTTTGAGATGTATATTTATACATTTCACTCCTATCTGTAGTTTTACATATTTATGCATGTTGGTTTTTAGGTGTGGTTAAATAAATATGCAAGTTGCTTCTCTTTAGAATCAGGTAATATGCAAAAATCTATGCAAAAATAGGATAAGGTGTTGACTTGATATTTTGTGGCTTTTATGCATAAAATCGCAACTCAGAATGATTTCCTTGTTATGTATTGTACTCAATATTCTGTAAGTTGCAATATCGTAAAAATGTAATATAGTTTTACTGAATATTAGCTTATCTGAATCTTGTCATTTTTGTCAAAGTCATTTTTGTCATTTTCGATTTTGGAAATAGAAAAATAGTTCTATAAAGAAT